>Ga0209344_10002488_pt1 | contig 20409 bp, 23 predicted proteins | sample Cruoilmetagenom6_FD_187293 | JGI IMG/M metagenome (GOLD analysis project Ga0209344, IMG submission 187293) | Oil polluted marine microbial communities from Coal Oil Point, Santa Barbara, California, USA - Santa Barbara Oil Seep Sample 6 (SPAdes)... | ecosystem: Environmental > Aquatic > Marine... | reverse complement strand
AATAATGACACAGATAATTTTATACTTGAGTAATCAGGTACTGCTGACTTTAGTCAGAATTAAAAACCTATGGCACTTTAGTCCATAGTGGTTTAGTTTACTGTCCGAATTAACTTTTTTACTGGTTTATGTAATTGAACCTTTACTCAACTTCGCATTAGGGATGCTTATGGTAGCTGTCAGTCCAGGTGGCGATATTTTAAATTTCATTTCTTATTTATCTAATGAAAATACCAACAAAAAAATCGATTATATACTGGTCAAGAACTAGAAATAGTCGACGATAAAACTGTGCCTAAAAAGGAAAAGCGGAATTTTTAAGATTCATATTCAATGTGTTAAACTTTCCATTAGTACTAATTTGGAGAAAATGGTTGAAGCCAAAAGTACTTGAAGATGAATTCAAGGGCACGTTTAGGTTTACTTTTGTTTTTTTGTTCTATCCTATGTTATGTATATGATTTTACTATTCGCTGGATTATTGATTGGCTTTACACCATCTATAGCAAAAGTAGGTATTTCCATTTTGGTTACTATAAATGTAATGGTTGGTAAAGTATGGTTTGCGATAGCGTATTTTGGCTAGCCATATAATAAAAACGACCCTTAATAAAAGTGTCGTTAATTTTTAAAGATAGTTTTTCTGGATTAGATATCCTCAAAGCTTACATCGGTAAAGTTTGAAGTGTTTGAAGTAGTTTTTTCTACCGGTATTTCAACCTCAACTTCTTCTTTCTTAAAATCTTTTTGGTGTCTTTCAGAAATTACTTCTGATCCTTTCTCATTGATGATGAAATCCATCATTTCTTTAACGTTTTCTTTGAAGGCATCAAAATCTTCTTTGTATAAATAGATCTTGTGTTTTTTGTAATGAAATGAACCATCGTCGTGGGTAAATTTCTTACTTTCTGTAATCGTTAAATAATAATCCCCAGCCTTTGTACTTCTTACATCGAAAAAGTACGTTCTTCTACCTGCGCGTAAAACTTTGGAGTGAATTTCTTCCTGATCTGATAAATCTCTTTCGCTCATTTCTAATGTTTAGTGTCGTTATACTATCAAAAATGAAAAAAAAAACGTTATCCGACAACAATTTTCTAACTTTCTTTCTCTGAAAGCTGTTTGTGGTAGAGGTCTTTATAGTAGCCTTTCTGGTTATTTAATTCGTCGTGTGTACCCTGTTGTATGAGTATTCCATCATCTAAAACTATAATTTTATCCGCATTTTTAGCAGAAGAAACTCTATGACTTACAATTAATGTAGTTTTATTCTGAGAAGCTTTTTTAAGATTGTTCAATATTTCTTCTTCGGTTTCGGTATCAATTGCAGAAAGACAATCATCGAACAAATAAATCTGTGGTTTTTTTATTAAGGCTCTCGCAATAGAAACCCTTTGTTTTTGACCGCCACTTAGTGTAATACCTCTTTCTCCTAATATGGTGTCATATTTTTTAGAGAAGCCCATTATATTTTTATGAACCACGGCATCTTTTGCAGTGTCTATAATCTCTTGGTCTGTAGCGTCTTTTTTTCCGAATTTAATATTGTTCTTAATGCTGTCAGAGAATAAAAAAGCATCTTGTGGCACAGCACCAATAGATTCTCTTAAACTAGTCAGGTTAATATTTTTAATGGGTTCATCATCAATGAGAATTTCTCCAGATGATGTATCGTATAACCGAGCTACTAGATCTAGAATAGTTGATTTTCCTGAACCGGTTTTACCAATTATAGCTGTAGTTTCACCTTCATTAATAATAAAGGATAAATTCTTTAGAGCATTTATATTGGTATCTTGATAGGTGAAATCTACATTTTTAAACTCAATTTTTCCCTTGACTTTGTGTACGTGTGTTGGGGCATTTTTAATTTCTGATTCTTGGTTCAAGAATTCATTAATACGTTCTTGACTTGCTGCAGCTCTTTGCACTATTGAAGTAAGCCAACCGACAATGGCAACAGGCCAGGTCAACATATTTACATATAAAATGAATTCTGCAATAAGACCCACTTCAATTTCACCGGCTAGATATTGTTTGCCACCAATATAAATGACTAGAATATTACTAATACCTATTAATAATATCATTAACGGAAAGAACCAAGCGTTTACTTTCGCTAAGCTTACACTTTTTTCTTTTCCTTCAATGGCTAGCTTTTTAAGATCGTTATTGGTTTGTGGTTCTAAGGCATACGCTTTAATTACAGATACTCCAGAAAATACTTCCTGTGTAAAGGTTGATAGTGTAGATAGGTATTGCTGTACAATGGTACTTCTTTTGTGAATTACTTTGCTAATTTGATATATTAAAACTGATAGCACTGGTAAAGGTAAAAGGGTATAAGCGGCCAAGGTCGGTGCCTTAATGAACATTAACGGTATTAGGCATGCGAACAAAGTTAGTGTTTGTATACCGTACATAATTGCAGGTCCGGCATACATACGTACCTCGTTAACATCTTCACTGATCCTATTCATTAGGTCTCCCGTTCTATTCTTTTTATAAAAGTTAAGACTTAATTTTTGGTAATGGTCGAATATTTCATTTTTTAGGTCGTATTCAATGTATCTAGAAATATTAATAATCAATTGGCGCATTAAGAAAGTAAAAAAGCCAGATAGTAATGCTGCACCTACGATGATAAGAATATATTCCATTAATAATTCTTGCGCTGTAGATTTTTCAATTTCAGTCTTAATGTATTGTTCGACTACAGTAATAGAGTTGTTCACGTACGATGGCATGATCAGTTGAAAAAGTCTCGCAATAATGGTAATGATAATCCCTAGAAAAAGCTTAAGCCAATATTTTTTAAAGTATTTATTAAGATGCTTAAGTTCTTTCATAAGTGGTTGAAGAAATAATAGTGTAAATTTCTGTGGGCAAAGATAGTTTTTTGACCTAAAACGATATGTTATAAATAAGCTAAGATAAATACGATTGCTATTGTGACCCTTTAAATAGATACTTACCTTTGCGGCTTTAAATATTAATTTATTAAAAAAGTTCTTTTAAAATGCTTACAAGAAGGCACATTAGGGTTAAGGTAATGCAGAGCATTTACGCACTAATTCAATCGAAAGATGATTCATTACAGAAACAAGAGAAGTTTTTAAAAGTAAGCATAGATAATACATATACCCTGTATTTGTTGTGGCTTAGTCTTTTCATAGAAATACAAAAAAGGGCTGCCAACCAAATTTCTCTTTCTGCTGACAAATATATTAGTGACAAAAAACAAGAATTTCCAAATCTAAAAAAGTTTATTCAAAACAGATTGTTGTTACAAATTGTAGAGAATAAAACCTTAGAGGAAGAAATTACCCATAGAAAATTAGATAACTGGTACTTGAATGAAGAGTATGTAAAATTGATCTATAAGGAAATTATAGAGAGCGAAGCATACAAAGAATATATGTCTACACCAGAAAGTGACTATGCTGCAGATAAAGAATTGGTGTTAAACTTGTTCAAAAACATCATAGCGCCTAACGAGAAAATTTACGATTACTTTGAAGATGATAAATTAACATGGGTAGACGATATTCCTATTGTGAATACCTTTGTTCTAAAGCAACTTAAAAAGGTGAAGCAAGTGCACCCTGAATCATATTTTTTACCAAGTCTTTTAAAAGATGATGAAGATATGACTTACGCAATGCAATTATTATCGAGAACGTTGTTAAAGAACGGTGCTTTGGAAAAGGAAATAGATGGCAAAACTCCAAATTGGGATAAAGATCGTATTGCAGATATAGATAGTATCTTATTAAAAATGGCTATTTGCGAGCTATTACATTTTCCTTCTATACCAGAAAGGGTAACAATAAATGAATACTTAGAAATTGCTAAGGAATATTCTACTCCGAAAAGTAGCATTTTCATAAATGGAATTCTCGATAAGCTTACTAAAGAATATAAATCAGAAGGAAAGCTTAATAAAATGGGAAGAGGGCTATTATAAAAATATTTTATAATTTTACAATTAATTGATAAATCTAAAATAGTATGAAAAAAATTGTTCTAATTGTTGGTCTTGTGTCAATGGTAGCTTTTACTTCTTGCAAAGACAATGCATCTAGTAAAATTAAAACAGATAATGTAGCAGAGGCTGCGGTAAGAGATGAGGCTGCTAAGGCAGTACCTGTAATGTCTTTTGAGAAAGCAGAGCATGATTTTGGTACAATTGAGCAAGGTACTCCACAAGAGACTGTATTTACTTTTACCAATACTGGTAATGCTCCATTGATTATTACTGATGCTAAAAGTAGCTGTGGTTGTACAGTTCCTAATCCTCCAAAAGATCCAATTGCACCAGGTGAAACAGGTGAGTTGAAAGTTAACTTTAACGGTTCTGGTCAAAACCAGGTTACTAAAACTATTACGGTTACGGCAAACACAGAAAAAGGTTCTGAACTTTTAAGAATTAAAGCTTTCGTTAACCCAAAAGGAGCAGCTCCATTAGGACCTGTTAAATAATTATAATATTAAGATATACCAAAAATGGGTGATATAGGGCAGTTTCTTCCAATGATTTTGATTTTTGTGGTCGCATATTTTTTTATGATCAGACCTCAGATGAAAAGGCAAAAGAATGAAAAGAAATTTTCGGCAGAATTAAAACGTGGTGATCGTGTTATTACTAAAAGTGGTCTGCACGGAAAAGTAGTAGATTTGAATGATAAAGATTTTTCTTGTGTATTGGAGACAATGGCCGGAAAATTAAAGTTTGATAGATCAGCCATATCTATGGAAATGAGCGCTAAATTAAACGCTCCGGAAAAAAAGTAAATTTTTTTAAATTCATATAAAAAACACCGATGGTAACATCGGTGTTTTTTTGCCTCAATGTGCTATATTTAAGTACTGTTAAATCAACAACATGTTGCATAACAGAAGTAGTTTTATTAGAAAAAGAACCGCAGGGTTAGTCATGACAGGAGCATTATGTATGTTTCCGATGGAACTATAATCTATGATGCAGAAGAAAGTTGGTTCCAACGACTTTTTTAATATTGGTTTGGTAGGTTGTAAAGGAACGGGGTTCTCAGATTTAAGCTCTTTGTTAAAAATGAGTGAGATCAATGTTATTGCATTATGCGATGTTGATGAGAATGTATTGAAAGAAAGAACCGTGGATCTTGAAAAAGCGAGAATTTAAAAAATAAAATACACAGCGATTATAGAAAGCTATTAGAAAATAAAGATATTGATGTGGTATCATTGGTACACCAGATCATAGGCGTTTCTTTCCATTAAGAGATGCCTTGCAAGCTGGTAAAGATGTATATTTCGAGAAACCGGCAGCAAATTTATATATTAGCGAACATAATGTTTAGACTTTTCGCAGTCTCGAGATAGAATGGTGCAAATAGGGCAATGGCAGCGTAGTCAGCCACATTTTGTAGATGCTGTTAACTATGTACATTCTGGTACTTTGGGAGAAATTAGATTGGCTAAAACATAGGCCTACCTAGGTTGGATGAATCCTGCGCCCGTAGTGGCAGATGTCTCGGACCTTGAAGAGGCTGATTATAATATGTGATTAGGTCGGCTGACGATAGAACTTTCAATATAAATAGCTCTCTTTTCGATTTCAGATAGTATTGGGATTATGCATTGTACGGTATGAATGTTGGAACGCCAAAATCTGTAATGGCGTTAAGCGGTAAATTCGCATATCCTAATGATGCATCAGAAACTCCGGATACCTTACAGACCGTTTACGAGTATGACGGATTCTCAATTCTATGGGAACATGCCATCGGTATTGATGGGGGTAATTATGGTAGAAACCACGGTATAGTTTTTATAGGTAATAGTGAAATGTTGGTTGTTGACAGAGTTGGTTGGGAAGTAATTACTGAAACCGAGTTTCAAGGTTGGGGCAAAGGTGGTATTCCTAAAATAGAAGCGGTTTCTCGTAGTAAAAGAGATTTTAGCGAATCTGCTACCCAGAATTTTATTGTGGCGATTAAAAGCAGGGATAGTTCGAAAATGAATGCACCAATAAAAGTAGGTTATGATGCCCTTTGGTTTCGCATATGGGCAATATAACGTTCAAAACAGATGACAGAATTTATTGGGATGAAACTTCCGGTAAATTTAAGAATGAAGAAGCGAACTAATTTTTGATAGCCAACTATCATAAACGGTTGGGAACTACCTTCGTTATAAAATAATAATCATTTACGGTAAATATCATTAAGACCTTTGCCTTCTGCTATTAGTGGAACTATCTTTTCTAATCGAGATAATTTTGTTTTTTCTTGTTTTGCAGTTTCGATGTACTCGGCGTAGTCTTTTTGTTTGGAATAGGTTAATTTGTTAAAAGCAGCTTTTATGTCCTCGTTGTTTTCTAGTGCAATAGATAGGTGAGCAGGAATCACAATTCTGGTTTTAGGTTTTTTCTTAACTTTTAGTTGCAATCCCTTGTTTTTATTTTCAATAGCTTCTATTATATACGCTGTTACCACCTTTTTGTCGATGTATTCTAGTGAAGAAAATTTCCAGTGACGCATTGCCATGGTTTTCCCTTCTTGTGCATTTTCAAGTACTTTTTTTGGGTCGCTTAAAAATACTCCATTAAAGAACCAAATTCCAAAATGATTTTTGAATTTGTTTATAGCGATAATGTTTTTATCATCAATCATATAGGTGGGGAAACTCCATTTGTAGGTTTCCATCATTCCACATGCTAAAGCAAGGGTTCTTAATTCGGCAACTCCATTTTTAAACTGATGTGCTTCATTATAAAACTTATCTAATTTCTCTTGCTTTTCCATGGTGTTACTGGTTTGCAGTAAGTTGACAAATACGTACAATTACTTCTACCGCTTTCTGCATACTCTCAACGGGAACATATTCATACTTACCATGAAAACTATGTCCGCCAGCAAATATGTTAGGGCAAGGTAGCCCCATATAGCTAAGCTGAGAGCCATCTGTGCCACCGCGTATTGGTTTAATTATTGGTTTTATTCCAATATCCTCCATTGCTTTTTTTGCAGTCTCTACAATATGAAAAACAGGTTCTATCTTTTCCTTCATATTAAAGTATTGATCTTTTAGCTCTAGCTCAATACAATTGTCGTATTCGTTATTGAATTTTTGCGCAATGTCTTTTATTAATTCTTTACGTTCGTTAAAACGTTTTAAATCATGATCTCTAATAATTAATTCTACGGTTGCATTTTCGATATCTCCATCAAAATGATGCACATGAAAAAACCCTTCTCTGCCATTAGTTTCTTCTGGTATTTCATGTTTTGGTAAATTACTTATAATCTTATTTGCAATTAAAAGGGCATTTACCATTTTACCTTTTGCATAGCCTGGGTGTACACTTTTACCTTTCACGGTAATTTTGGCTCCTGCTGCATTGAAGTTTTCATATTCTAGTTCGCCAATTTGGCTGCCATCCATAGTATATGCCCATGCTGCGCCAAACTTTTCGGTATCAAATTTATGGGCACCACGACCAATTTCTTCGTCTGGTGTAAACCCAACTCTAATAGGTCCGTGCTTTATTTTAGGATTATTGATCAAATATTCCATTGCGGTTACAATCTCTGTAATACCAGCTTTATCGTCAGCACCTAAAAGCGTCGTACCATCTGTGGTAATAATTGTTTGCCCGATGTACTGTAATAAATCATCAAAATATGATGATGATAAAATGATGTTTTTCTCTTTGTTCAGTACAATATCTTTACCATCGTAGTTTCTAACAATCTGCGGATTTACGTTCGTGCCAGAGAAGTCTGGAGACGTATCAAAATGAGAAATAAACCCAATAGTTGGCACATCGTGTGTTACATTTGAAGGTAGAGTTGCCATAATGTAAGCATTGTCATCTATGGTAACATCGGTCATGCCTAAGTTGCGTAATTCATTAACTAATTTGTTGGCTAAATTCCACTGTTTTTCTGTACTCGGTGTAGTATCCGATGTTGAATCACTTTGTGTATCTATAGTGACATAGCTAATAAAGCGATCAATGATATGCTGCATTGTAAATGGTTTTTATCAAAAATAAGCTTATAAATTGTAAATTGGTAAACGTAAGATTTTATATATTTTGATATGAAGAAATTTAGGTATGTAATTGTGGCAATCACTTTTTTGATTTTTATGCAAGGTAATGCTCAAGCAGATTGTGTTTTAGGCGTAGGGGTTACCAATGATTCAATAATTTCAGAAATATTTCAGTTGAATGAAATGCAACATGAGAAATTAATAAGTTTTAGTGCCGAATTAAAATATAGAAATGATGTTATAAATAATGAATTACAGAATGTAAAAGAGAGACATCCGCAGAGCAGTGTTACAGAATTGCGCCAGCTCGCAAATAAGTATAAAACTGTAATGGATAGTTTAAGTAAGGTTCAGGCAATGATAGATAAGAAAATGCTGACATTGTTCAATCCAAAGCAGTATGAGTTATACCAGTCTTTATGTAAGGAAGCTTATCGATCACCATATGTGATCATACCAACGGTATATACAGATAGTATTGTTGACAAAAACTGATAAGGTAATACTTAACTTTCTCATTTTCAGTTTGTATTTTTGCTGTGTCAAAAATATATACATGTACAGGCTTATTATCAGACCTATTTTATTTCTATTAGACCCAGAGAAAGTTCATTACCTTAGTTTTTCAAGTATCAAGTTTTTTTCTAAAATAGGGCTATCAGGTTTAATAAAATCTATGTTTACAGTTGAAGATAAACAACTGGAGCGCGAACTGTTTGGTTTAAAATTTAAGAATCCGATAGGATTGGCAGCTGGTTTTGATAAGAACGCTGTTTTATATAATGAACTGTCTGATTTCGGATTCGGATTCGTAGAAATAGGAACGCTTACCCCTAAACCACAAGATGGTAACCCTAAGAAAAGATTATTTCGTTTAAAGGCAGACAAGGCTATTATTAACCGAATGGGTTTTAACAACAATGGTGTTTTTGAAGCGGTTGAAAACTTAAAGAAGAATCATAAGGTTCTGATCGGTGGTAATATCGGGAAAAATAAAGTAACTCCCAATAATGAAGCGATTAAAGACTATCTTATTTGTTTTGATGCTCTGTTTGATCATGTAGATTATTTTGTGGTGAATGTGAGTTCGCCGAATACACCTGGTTTAAGAGAATTACAAGATAAAGAACCATTAACGGCATTGTTGAATGAACTTCAGTTAGAAAATGCTAAGCAAAGCGGGCGTAAGAATACAGTTCGTAAACCAATTTTATTAAAAATAGCTCCAGACCTTACAGATAGTCAGTTATTAGATATAGTCGATATCGTAATCGATACTACAATTGATGGTGTTATTGCTACCAATACTACTATTTCTAGAGAAAATTTGAAATCTCATGCGCTAATAACTGAAGAAGCTGGCGGACTTAGTGGTGCTCCTTTAAAAGATAGAAGCACAGAAGTGATTCGCTTTTTAGCGGAAAAAAGTAATAAGGCATTTCCAATAATTGGAGTAGGTGGCATACATTCTGCCGAAGATGCTATTGAAAAATTAGAAGCAGGTGCAGATTTAATTCAATTATGGACGGGCTTTGTATATGAAGGTCCGGCTTTGGTGAAGTCGATTAATAAAGCCATTTTAGAAAAAGCAGCTAGCGCTTAAAAAGGATAGTTAGAATATAAAAGCCCTTACACAAAATGTACAGGGCTTTTGTTTTCAATAGCTATCTGTTTATTTTTTAGTCCAATAATCAACCACGAATACATCATCTAAATACGGAGCTAATACGGCTCCAAAAGCTTTGTGGTGTGGGTGAGGTAAATAAACGGCACGATCTTCTTCAGTTTCAAAAGTTAGAAAAAAAGCATGAGTAAATCCTTTGTTTAAACCTTCTGGGCTGTTGTTCAATCCCCATTCATATCCTTTAATTTGTTCAATTTTAGACGGTAATGCACTGAAAGCATCTTCGACTTCATTTATTTGCGCCAGGGTAGTACCTTCTTTGAACTTAAAAAAAACAGTGTGTCGTAATAAGCTATCAGTTTTAATCATTTTTGTGGTAATTATGTTTTCGTTGGTATTAGCAAATGAATTTGTCATAAATAAAATGCTAATTAGTAATACAAGTATTTTAATTTTCATAGTGTTGTTAATTTTAAACAAGATATTAAAAATAGGTGTACATCATGGTAATTCGTATTTTTCAAGTTGAACTAAGGTATTACTGAATTGAACTACGAGATTTTACTAGCTTTTAGTACGGCTACATTTTTTTTGGCGTTATCACCTGGTCCTGATAATATTTTTGTGCTTATACAGAGTATTAACAATGGTAAGAAGTACGGATTGGCTGTTGTTGCAGGATTAATGACTGGCTGTTTTGTACACACTACATTATTGGCTTTTGGAGTCTCTGCAATCATTAAGAATAACCCCGCCATATTTACATTCATTAAAGTTTTTGGTGCCACTTATTTAATTTATTTAGCTATCATGATATATAGGGGAGGAGATGCCATTTCTATTGAAAGAGATATCAAGAATAGAAAAAGCTATTTGAAGTTATATCGGCAAGGGTTTATTATGAATGTACTCAATCCAAAGGTGACTATTTTTTTTCTAGCTTTTTTTCCGGGATTTTTGTTTTCAGATTCTATAAATACTATAATTCAATTCTATACGCTTGGTTTTCTTTTTATTTTGGTATCGTCTGTAGTCTTTGGTGGCATAGCAATATTATCAGGTCAGATTTCAACTTTTTTATCTTCAAATAAAAGAACAGGATTTGTATTAAAGTGGGTTCAGGTAATTGTCTTTGTCGGTATTGCGATTTATTTATTTATAGGGTAGTTTATTTGAAATATTAATATGAGATACTTGTTTAGAGTTCGTATTTTTACGAAATGTCTAATTCTAAGATTAAAATAGTAGAGTGTCCCAGAGATGCCATGCAAGGCATAAAGCAATTTATACCTACCGATGAGAAGGTAAAGTATATACAATCTTTATTGGGTTGCGGATTTGATACTCTAGATTTTGGAAGCTTTGTTTCGCCAAAAGCGATACCCCAAATGGTAGATACAGCAGAGGTGTTATCTCAGTTAGACCTATCAAAAACAGACTCTAAATTACTCTCTATTGTTGCGAACGTACGTGGTGCACAAGATGCCATAAGTTACTCTGAAGTTGATTATTTGGGCTTTCCTTTTTCCATTTCAGAGAATTTTCAAATGAGAAATACTCATAAGACCATAGCACAATCTGTAGAGACTCTACAAGAGATATTCAATTTGGCATATGCAACGAACAAAGAAGTAGTGACCTATATTTCTATGGGATTCGGTAACCCCTACGGTGACCCTTGGGACGTAGATATAGTGGGGGAGTGGACAGAGAAACTCGCAAAAATGGGAGCAAAAATATTATCTCTTTCAGATACCGTTGGATCTTCTGATCCAGAAACCATTTCTTATTTATTCTCCAATTTAATTCCTAAATATCCCAACATAGAATTTGGAGCACATTTGCATACAACACCTGCTAAATGGCATGAGAAAGTTGCTGCAGCTTACGAATCGGGCTGTAGACGTTTTGATGGTGCTATACAAGGTTTTGGAGGTTGCCCAATGGCTAAAGATGATTTGACAGGTAATATGCCCACCGAGAAAATGTTGTCGTACTTTACTTCAGAAAAAGTAGATTCAGGGGTTAATTGGATGACATTTGAAGCCTCTTATAATAAAGCTACGGAGTTGTTTACGGCATATCATTAGAGATATATTAAATTATGGTTAGCATGGTATTGCCCTTTGGTGAATAAATCCGCTTTTACCAATTATATTCACTATATTTGACCGCAATTAAATCCTTAATTGCATGCAAGCCCACCAAAATAAAATTCTAGGAGAAGGTCTAACTTACGATGATGTATTGTTAGTACCTGCATATTCTGAAGTTCTTCCAAGAGAAGTTAGTATTCAGACAAAATTTACACGAAATATTACGATCAATGTACCGATTATATCCGCTGCGATGGATACAGTTACTGAGTCCAGAATGGCAATTGCTATGGCCCAAGAAGGGGGTATCGGTGTATTGCATAAGAATATGACCATTGAGCAGCAGGCTATGAAGGTCAGAAAGGTAAAAAGAGCGGAAAGTGGAATGATTTTGGATCCAGTTACTTTACCGCTAGATTCTAAAGTGAAAGATGCCAAAGCGAATATGAAAGAGCATAGTATTGGCGGAATTCCGATTGTAGATGCTGAAGGAAAACTTTTAGGTATCGTTACGAATAGGGATCTACGATTCGAAAAGAATAATGAGAGGCCTATTGCAGAAGTAATGACTTCTGAGAATTTAGTTACTGCAGATGAAGGTACTTCATTGTCTGAAGCTGAAGATATTTTGCAACAACATAAAATTGAAAAATTACCAGTTGTTTCCAAAGACAATACGTTGTTAGGATTAATCACATTTAGAGATATAACAAAATTAACACAGAAACCTATTGCAAATAAAGATCAATATGGCCGTTTACGTGTTGCTGCCGCGTTAGGTGTTACTGTTGATGCCGTTGAAAGGGCAGAAGCTTTGGTAAATGCAGGTGTCGATGCTGTTATTATCGATACAGCCCATGGCCATACTAAAGGTGTAGTAGAAGTTTTAAAAAAGGTAAAGAAAAAATTTGCAGATCTAGATGTTATCGTTGGTAACATCGCAACTGGTGAGGCCGCTAAATATTTGGTTGAAGCTGGTGCAGATGCGGTTAAAGTAGGTATTGGTCCTGGTTCTATCTGTACTACTAGAGTAGTTGCGGGAGTTGGTTTTCCTCAGTTTTCTGCAGTATTAGAAGTTTCGGCAGCAATTAAGGGTTCTGGTGTTCCTGTAATTGCAGATGGTGGTATTCGTTATACAGGCGATATTCCAAAAGCTATTGCAGCTGGTGCAGATACGGTAATGCTAGGTTCATTGTTAGCGGGTACTAAAGAATCTCCAGGAGAGACTATTATTTATGAAGGTAGAAAGTTTAAATCTTACCGTGGAATGGGTTCTGTTGAGGCCATGAAGCAGGGGAGTAAGGATCGTTATTTTCAAGATGTGGAAGATGATATAAAAAAATTAGTACCGGAAGGTATTGTAGGTCGTGTACCATATAAAGGGGAGTTATTTGAAAGTATTCATCAGTTTGTTGGTGGCTTACGTGCAGGTATGGGGTATTGTGGTGCAAAGGATATTGCAACATTACAAGATAATGGTAGATTCGTGAAAATTACGGCTAGTGGTATCAATGAAAGCCACCCACATGATGTAACTATTACAAAAGAGAGTCCTAATTATAGTAGATAGGAATCCAAGAATTATATATAAAGAAAGAGGTCTTTAAAACCTCTTTCTTTATGCTTCAATTTTTTTAATGAGCCATCATCCATTTTTTGAAAAGGAAAATGAAATACTGTATAACCTTCTAAAAATGGTAATGATTGCTACTGTAAATCAAAAATAGAATTTCGACTATATTTTATTTTGGTTGTACTGGTTTCTTTGTAGAGTATCGTCATTTCCATATTAGCCGGTTTCATGTGCGGCAGATTTGAGTTTGCCTGCAAAAAATAAAAACAGATAGATGTTTGTTTGGTTTTATGCACAAAATTTATACTTTATCTATTCGCTCTTTTGGCTTTGATTTATTCCTTCTGTACCGCAAAATATCTTCCAGTTTTTATGTACGGTAACGCTAAAGGAAAATAATTATATTTATAAGCCAATACCAAGTTTTTTGTAGTTTGAATAACGAAGATAGTTGTAAATCTATTTACCAGCCTCACCTGTATATGCTTTCCAATCTTTTTCTTTGTAAATATCATCGCCAAAGTAGCGCGCTATTTCCATAAATGGCTCTGGTTTTTGATACCCAGGAACCGGAGAAAGCATATTCAATTCTTCGTCCAAGAAAATAGTAGTCGGGTAGCTAAGGCGACCCTGCATTAAGGCTGCTGCAAATTCATGATATCCTTTTCTTCCTGAGGGAACAAATTTATATATCTTCCCTTTGTATTCAATTGGATCTTTCCCTTCTCCGTCAAACTTGACCATATAGTATTTCTCTTCCATATAGGTAGAAACTTCAGGATTTTGAAACGTGTCCTTATCCATTTTCTTGCACCATCCACACCAATCAGTATAGACATCAATGAAAACTTTTTTCGGATTCTCTTCTGTCGCCGTTAAGTGGGTAGCTTCATCCCAAGTAATCCATTTAACATCTTGGGCATTACTCGCGGTAGCAACCAAAGCAACTAATAAGAATAAAAATGACTTAATAAAATATAAAGAATACGCTTTCATCTGTTTTTCTTGGATTAGTTCAACTATCATACCAAAACTAACGTATTTGTAATTGCTTTATTTCACTTTAGCTGTTTCTTTAACAGCGAACAAACCTTTGACATCTACCTGATTACGAATTAGATCGTCAAAATTTTCTCTTTCGCGTATAAGAATTGCTTTGTTTTTATGCCAAAGAATCTCTGGTGGCCTAAATCTTGAGTTGTAATTACTTGCCATTGTAAAGCAATATGCACCTGCATTTTTGAAGCATAAAATGTCGCCCTCTGTAATTTCATTTATCCTTTTGTTGCTAGCAAACGTATCGGTTTCACAGATATACCCTACAACAGAATAGTATCGTTCTTTTCCCTCAGGATTAGATATATTCTTTATTGTATGCGTTGCACCATACAGCATAGGTCTAATTAAATGATTAAATCCAGAATCTATACTGGCAAATACTGTTGATGTAGTTTGTTTAACAACATTCACTTTAGCTAGAAAAACGCCAGCTTCGCTCACCAAAAATTTACCTGGCTCAAAAGCTAAGGTTAGATCTTTACCGTATTCTTTACAGAATTTGTTAAAACGGGTACTTAATTTTTTACCTAATTCTTCTATATTGGTCTCGATGTCACCTTCTTTATATGGTACTTTAAAACCGCTACCGAAATCTATAAAATCTAATTTTTTGAAATTACGTGCAGTTTCAAATAGAATTTCAGAAGCATATAAGAATACATCAATATCTAATATATCACTGCCGGTATGCATATGAATACCGTTAATATTCATTTTCGTTAATTCTACAATGCGAAGCAAATGCGGAATTTGATGAATGCTGATTCCGAATTTAGAATCTATATGCCCTACAGAAATATTAGAATTCCCACCTGCCATAACATGCGGATTAATTCTAATGCAAACAGGAATATTCGGATGCTTGCTGCCAAATTGTTCCAATATAGAAAGGTTATCTATATTAATGCGAACTCCTAATTTAGCGGCTTGTTCAATTTCTTCCAATGAAACACCGTTGGGGGTAAATATAATCGATTCTGGTTTAAAGCCAGCTAATAATCCTAATTGCACTTCTTGTATAGATACGGTATCCAGTCCACTACCAAGACTATTCATTAATCTCAATATGGTAATATTAGATAGCGCCTTGGCTGCATAATTAAGCTTCAATTTCTTTACAGAACCAAATGCGTTGGTCAATCTATTAAATTGCGAAACTATTTTTTCCGAGTCGTAAACATACACCGGATCACCGTAGGTTTTTGAAATCTGCAATAAATCCTCATTTCTCATACTATCTATATTTTATACGAATTTACTTTTCTAAAAGGTCAAGAACAAAAATAATAACATAAAAACAATAAAAATAACAAATTGTGGTATATGTAACATATGTTTGAATTTATATCTTTTGGAGTACTTTTAATATATGAAGTTACCTTTATTTCCTTTACAGTCTATTTTTTTTCCTGGCGAAACGGTGCCGCTACATGTATTTGAAGAGCGTTATAAGCAATTGATACATGATTGTAGAAACGAAGCTATTACTTTTGGAATTCCAGTTTTTATTAATAATAAGATGGAATATGGTGTTGAGGTACAATTAGTAGAAGTTGTAACTACCTACGAGAGTGGCGAAATGGATGTGGTTTGCGTTGCTAGGCAGGTATTTAGATTATTAGCTTTTGATAAAGTGATGGAAAACAAGTTGTATGCCGGTGGAATTGTAAAATTGATGGAATACGACTATGAAGCATCAGATGAAAAAAAGCAAGCTATAATGAATGGGATAGAGCAATTATATACCATAATGGAAGTGCCTTTTACCAAGCTTAACGTAAAAGATTTCAATAGTTTCACTTTGGCTCATAAGATAGGATTGTCCTTTGAGCAAGAATATCAACTATTACAGATTTCTACCGAAAACGATCGACTAAATTTTATAGGAATGCATTTAACTGCTACTATTACGGTATTGTCAGAGGTCGAAAGAACAAAAAAAATTATTGAATTAAATGGTCATTTTAAAAATTTTGACCCATTAGATTTTAAAAACATTGAGAATTAGTTTATATAACATAGGTATATTTTAATCAAATTTTAAGTGTTCTGTGTTTTTATATGGTTGATTATAATAGTTATCTTAATTTATACTCAGTATTTTTAGATTATTACTTCCTGTTTCCTATTTTTGCTTGACAATTAAAATTCACCATATATATGAACCTTCACGAATACCAAGGAAAAGAGATATTAGCAAGTTTTGGGGTGCGCATCCAAAGAGGAATAGTTGCCCATAATGCGAAAGAGGCTGTTGAGGCTGCGAAGCAATTAACTGCTGAAACCGGAACTGGATGGCATGTTATTAAAGCACAAGTACATGCAGGTGGTCGTGGTAAAGGTGGTGGTGTGAAATTAGCCAAAAACCTAAAAGAGGTAGAAGATATAGCGAACCAGATTATTGGTATGGACTTAATTACACCGCAAACATCTGCAGAGGGTAAAAGAGTTCACCAAGTATTGGTTGCCGAAGATGTTTACTACCCAGGTGAAAGCGAAACGAGTGAGTTCTATATGTCTGTTCTTTTAAATAGAGCTACTGGTAAGAATATGATTATGTATTCTACAGAAGGTGGTATGGATATTGAAGAAGTTGCAGAAAGTACTCCGCACTTAATATTTACAGAAGAGATTGACCCCGCAACCGGACTTTTAGGCTTTCAAGCTAGAAAGATTGCTTTTAACTTAGGTCTTTCGGGTACCGCGTTTAAAGAAATGACAAAGTTTGTTGCTTCATTATACAAGGCATACGTTGAAAGTGATTCAAGTATGTTCGAAATTAATCCGGTATTGAAAACATCAGATAATTTAATCATGGCTGTTGATGCTAAAGTATCTATTGATGACAATGCACTTTACCGTAGAAAACAATATGCTGAAATGCGCGACCTTAGAGAGGAAAATTCTATTGAAGTTGAAGCTAGAGAAGTTGGTCTAAACTATGTAGATCTTGACGGTAACGTTGGTTGTATGGTTAATGGTGCTGGTCTTGCCATGGCAACAATGGACTTAATTAAAATGGCAGGCGGTGATCCAGCTAACTTTTTAGATGTTGGTGGTACTGCAGATGCTAAAAGAGTTGAAGAAGCGTTTAGAATTATATTAAAAGATCCTAACGTTAAGGCAATTTTAATTAATATATTCGGAGGTATAGTTCGTTGTGACCGTGTTGCACAAGGGGTTGTTGATGCATACAAGAATATGGGCGATGCAATGAAAGTACCGATTATCGTAAGATTACAAGGTACTAATGCCGAATTAGCAAAAGAGATTATTGATAACTCAGGTCTAGCAGTTCAATCTGCTGTGCAGTTTCAAGAGGCTGCAGATAAAGTGAAAGCTGTATTAGCTTAATACCCAATTTACTTTTAGTAGTATACAAAGATCACTCCTTTTTGAGTGGTCTTTTTTTATTACCATATATCCTAATTTTATTAGAAATGAATTTTATTAGGCTAAAAGTTGTATATTTTTGTTAATTTAATATTAAACAAGAGTTAAAATTATCATATTAACATTTTAAATACGTTATTTTGTTATAAGCATATTTTACTTAAATATTACTACTAACCTTTTAAATATATAGTATGAAAAAAATCAAAATTATTTTGATTGCCATGTTAACTTTTGGGATTGGAACTGTTACGGCTCATGATAAGGAGTGTAATGAGGATAAAGGAACAAAATGGATTACTACTCAAATTTATGAGATGTTGGCAGATGAGTATATACCTGATCAAATAAGAGGGGCAAAGGCTAAAATCAAAATTGCCGTCGCTAATGATGGTATGTATAGATTATTGTCAGTAGAATCGAATAATAGTCTTTTAAAAGAATTTTTAAAAGATGGTATTGATTTCAAGAACCTTAAGCCTCGCAATACAGATTTAGTTTATGTTATTCCAATAGAAATAGCAGACTAGTAGAATTACTATTTACTATTTCAAAAAAACGCTTGTTTAGCGTTTTTTTTTGTGAAATAATGAAGTAATATTTGGGTGGGATGTTACTTATTGTGTGTTCAATTTAAATAATTGTAACTATAAAGAGAATTCCCTAAATTTTATATCGCCGATATGAAATTAATTATTAAGACTCTAAAATCATGTTTTTTTATGACTTGTATTTCTAATTTGGTATCTATAATTAAGGAATTAATCTTAAGAAGATGTTAAAATAAGCTCAATTGTAACATTATTATTTTACAATCGTGTTTTCAGAAATTCATCATCAATCAATTATTAATCAATCTTCAGAAAATTTGAAGAAAAAGAAAAAGTCATGAGAAAATTAAGTTTAGTAGTCGTCGCTGTAATGCTACTTGTAACAAGTAATGTAATAGCTCTAACGATGTAAAAGACGAAAATCCTTCAAAAAATTTATCATTACAGATATCGGAAATATTATCAGAGAACAATTTCTCTAAAGAACATAACGATTTAACAGCCCAAATTCGTTTTACATTGAATGCACATGGAGAAATCTTGGTTTTATCTGTAGGTACCGAGTTTGATAAAATAGAAAATTTTGTCAAAGCTAAATTAAACTATCAGAAGGTTAATTTGACAGACGTAGAAGAAGGTAAAGTATATACCTTTCCTGTACGAATAGAGGCATAACTCGTTAAGAAATACTATTAAAAAATCTTAATGTATTGAGGTGTATTAAGATTTTTTTTTGTTTTTATACTTCACAGAGCTAACGGCGGTATCTACTTTTTTTATCTGCTTTGTTTTAAAATCTCTTTTTTCCATATTTTTTGTAGCTCGTTTTGCAGTAGTTCCTGCCATAGCCAATAGCACTTCTCCCGGAATTTTAGGGCTATCCTTTGTTCCGCGAAGGTGAAGAACCAATCCGTTTAAAAAGTTACGTAATACTTGGTCCCCACATTCCATATAATTTGGGTGGTCTTCTTTTCTGAAAAAAGCACCTAATTCACTTTTTGAAATTTTAAAATCGACCAATTGCAAGATATTTACAATATCATCATCTCTAAATTTTAAGGCTACTCTTAGTTTTTTAAATATATCATTATTAGTCATACCGTAATTTTAAGGACTGCAAGTTATTATAAAAATATGACCTGTTGGTTTCTGTTCTATATTAATGGTTGGTTCATATATAGTAACCCATTTTATTTTGTAATTGAAGCTATTTGAATTATGGTATATAATAAGGAATGCGATTTATTAATCAAATACCGCGGTTTGAACAATTATAATGACTATTGAGATCTTCAAACTAAGATTATCAGTCGATTAGTTCGATATAATATTTCTGAAAAATTGGATATATACTATGGTATTTATAGAATTAAACTACAGGTCGATGCTTAATGCCCATTGTTCGAAGAATCTGTTTTAAAGCTTTGTGCCAGACGTAAATTTGTCGCGTTTTATAACAAATCCAATTAAAATGAAATTCTCAATTGCATTCTTAATGTTAATTTTAGCAGTAACAACTTCTTGTAATAAAGCTGAGTTAACTGAAGAAAGTTTGATCACTACTGCTTTAATTTCTAATGAAGCTAACAATAAAACTGAAATAGAGATTTTCAGTTTAGTAAACAATTATAGAATAGAATTAGGTTTATCTCAATTGGCGTTCAATAATCAAGCAAAAGATTATACTGTAGACCACAATGCTTATATGATTTCTAAGAATGAAATTAATCATGATAATTTTGCACAAAGAGCTTCTGAATTGTCTGTTGATGTTAATGCTACTAGAGTTTCTGAAAATGTAGGTAGAAACTTTAGATCTGCACTAGGTGTTTTTGAATCTTGGTTGGCAAGTGCTAGTCACTTAAAAAATATCGAAGGAGATTATTCCGAAACTGCTATTTCGGTATTAGCTTCTGATGATGGTATGCTTTACTTCACACAAGTGTTTATTAAATAATTAATCCGAGTTTCCTATTATAATATTGTTTTTTCAAATTGAAACGCCATTACGAACAGAATCAGTTTGATTATGAATCCGTCCGCCGTTACGGCATTTACATGTCTGGGCATCAA
>Ga0209344_10002486_pt1 | contig 20420 bp, 11 predicted proteins | sample Cruoilmetagenom6_FD_187293 | JGI IMG/M metagenome (GOLD analysis project Ga0209344, IMG submission 187293) | Oil polluted marine microbial communities from Coal Oil Point, Santa Barbara, California, USA - Santa Barbara Oil Seep Sample 6 (SPAdes)... | ecosystem: Environmental > Aquatic > Marine... | reverse complement strand
TCTTGCAACAGTCATACAAAACTCCATGTAAAAACTATATTTTGAACAATTGAAGTCGCAAAAGCTGTGGCAGATTTCTGATAAACTCGTAGGAAATCATTGATTGGGATGCATGTCCCCTTTTTTAGTCCATTTAGTAGGTTTCATCGGCACTTCCTTGTAGGTCCTTTCTTTTCAGGTCATGTTTTATACTCATTCAAACGCGATTAAGCTTTAAAAAAAGACTCTTCAGGTGTTCTCGCTCCATTTATTGAAATTATTTTAAAACTGCCAAAGCTTTGCTTTTAATAATATTCAACGACTTTAGATTTAAATGTTTTATATCATTTCTACTAAATGATATATTCCCTCCATTTGCATTGATCGAATTCACCCAAAATGCAATTTTCAAAGGAGTTTGGCTAAGCTCTGAAATTTGCTTTAAATCTATTTCAGACCATGGAAACAACTCTGGAGTTTGAGAGCTTATGTAAGACTGCTCCAAACTATTTAAATTTTTATGGATAATTTTCAGTGTTTCTATAATATTTAAATCTTTAATTTTGGGTAAATTATAATAAAAATGATACTTTACTAAATCTGTTGAGTTTTTAAAAACATCTAAATTAACCATATATTCAATTTTCTTTTTAAAATTTCCATTTTTGTCATAAAACTCACCTTTTTCTAAAGAAATAATTACATCAAACAATCCCTTTGGTTTAAGGTCATTAGCTAAAAATTGCCATGTTTGTGAAAATTCGTTATTCATTAAATATCTAGCTAAAGAATCAACTTCTCTGTCAGTTAAACCAGATATTTTCTTAAGTTTGTCAACTCCTTTATTATTAACTGATTCAGATTTAATTGAACTTTTAGTATTTATCAACATGAGATTGTTTACTAATTTATAAGCGAGTTTCATAACATCTGCTGAAGGAGGATTAAGTGCTAACTCAAGTATCTTTGTTTTAATTGAATCTCTAATTGATCTTTTAAAACTTAGTTCATTAAGAATTATTAATCCAAACTTTATACGATTACTATTTTCAGAATTTAAAAATTTTAATATTTGCCTTTCTATTTCTGCATGTGACTTTTCAGACCAAATATTTTCATTCTCAATAAAAATTGAAAATGCGCTATCGAAAACTCTCATTTCAGTTGATTGTAAATCTAAATTTATTTTCTTAATTAGAGAACTCTTAAAAGGTGAGCTATTAGATATAAATGGTTTGATTAGATAAGCTGGCAATGGTTTGTCTCCATTAATCCATTTATTAATAAATGGTTCCGCTAATTTATAGTCACCCCCACTAGCTAAAGCCCATACATACCTAAAATGAGTTATATTTGATAATAAACCATAGATGTATTTTGGTTCTCCACGCATTGCTAGCCATTCTGCGGCCATCATATAACTGTAATCACTTTTGCTTCTAGACATAATTATTTTTTTTGCGTACTCATCTCCTTTAATCGGGTTATGACGTGCAGTAATTAGAAATAAAGATTTCAGTTTTTTAAGCTTCGTATCACTTCGAAAAGTTATAGCTTCACTTAACATTTTTTCTAATGAAACTAAATCAATTTCAGAATCATTTAAATTCAAAAACTTAATTAAAGTAATATTATCAGTAAAATTATCTATGACTGTATTACCAGACCAACAAGTGGTTGAGTAAAATATTACTAATATAGCTAAGTTTTTCATAGAGATTAATGACATCTTGTTTCTTCCCATGCTTCATCCCTCGCTCTTTGCCTAAGTTTCAAAATAAAATCATGCAATGAAAAACGGGGACATCCATCCCAATCATTGATTTCCTACAAGTTTATCAGAAATCTGCCACAACTTTTGCGACTTAAATTATTCAAAATATTGTTTTTACATAGCAGATATTTGCTCCTGCAATATCTGCATTCGCCACATCCTTGTGGCTCGAGTAAAGTATGACACTTACAGGAAGTAGGTGTGCAGCGTTAGCAGGAAGCGGTAGCTGCCAATAGCTCGGAATCAACAAATATGCATTGAAGACGCCTAAAAGGATTTAGGCGCTTAGCGAGAGCGGGAGCTGCACGCCCTATTCGCTTAAGGCGCCTACTTTTGGACCACATTGTTTCAAGATGCGTTCGTCGGGCTTTTCTTTGTGGAGTGGATAAGGTATCGGGTAAGTCGTTTGAACATCGTCGTCAATGGCTCATTGACCGCATCAAAAAAGTCACTTCTGTGTTCGCCATAGATGTGTGTTCATATGCCATCATGAATAACCATTTGGCCTCATGGCCCCTACTTTTGGTCATATCGTACTGAAGGTCAATTCAACCAAAGAATGGAACGCCACTCAGGTGTTGATAACTTGGTGTTCTTTATATTCACTGCCAGCATAGCAATAAGCAAAGTACGGTTTTTGCGAAGCAAAAGAAGTGCTTGCTTTGTGCCGTTATGTGTGTGGACCTGAATCCAATTCGAGCTGCCATGCCTAAAGATTTAAAAGGATCTGATTACACTACGAATTGAGTTCTTAAACACTTGGCTTTCAGGTTTCGCCAAAGGTCTTAATGACCTACCCTTTTACCTTTCCAACTACATTAATTTAGTCGATGAAACTGGTCGGTGTATTCGTGATGACGCCTATAGGGATATAGGTGTGTCGCGTGAGCAGGATGCGGTAGAGACCAAGCGTGGTTTTATCTCTGAGATAACAAGTAGAGCCATAGATGAAATTGGCATCAATCCTGATGATTGGTTGGACGAATTAAAAGGCTTTAAATCTGTCGGATTTTACTCGTATCATCCTTGATACTCACCCCTTCGGGGCTAACGTGAAAAATCATTCCAGACGATTTTTTCAGCTGTTGGTACAGCTGAACAACTCAAGGATTTTTCAGCTAAAACCAAGCGTAAATGGACAATTGGAATCACACTTAAAGCGCAACTGGAATAGCCTCAATCCAACAGTTCTAATTACTTTCGACATCTGGCGACACCGCCCAACTCGGGTTGAATCTGGAAAAACCACTTAATTTACAACAAATCATCACACCTTCAAGCAGAACACTCAAATTCAGGCTTAAATTTTAATAATCTTTACTAAATCCAAGACTCATCTATTTGATTTCAACTCCCTGTTCGATGCATGTCCTATATTTTCCCATCAATTATTAACCTAGTTATTAAACTTTATATTTAGTGTTGCTAAATATTAATCTTGATAAAAATAAAAACTTAATGAACAATTTATTTCATTTAAAAAATTAATAAATTTCTCACTAAAATACAAACAGGGGAAATGTGAATCATAAACAGTAATTTCGTAATCAAGAATCAAATTAACGTCAAAATCACTACTAATAATTCGTAAATCGTCCAAATGATTTAACCATTTTTTTTTAAAGACTTCATTACAAAAAGATATATCAAAAATTGAACTAAATTCTGTTTTAAATTCAATTGAAGTTTCTTTTCTTACAGGTCCAAGCTTTCCATTTAGTAAAACTACATTTTCACCTTTAAAAGTCAAACTGTCATGCTGATTACCAAGCTTTTCAGCAATTGTTAAAAATGTCTTTTCAGTTTCATTCTGTGAGAAAACAGAAAATCTTGAAACAATTTTTGAACCTTTTTTTCATATTAGTCTAAGCAGTGCTGTTGTTGTTATCATTATAGGTGAGCCATTCGTTAATCTGGGTTATTTGGGTTTACAAATCAAGACACTTATATACTACAACAGATTCAACATAATCTTGATTTGGCCAAATCATAATTCCAAGTTCATCAATAGAAATATAGTTTGGAGTAATCTCTATAAGTACATTTTCGTGCTCTTTTTTTATAACTTGAATGAACCTTTTTACTGTCATTCCAATTAAATTTTCTTCATTAAAATAACAATAGTTGGAACATTCTAAATCAATAAACACATTACTGCCTTGAATGGTTATACTTGAGCCTTCATTAACAAGTAAATAGGTTTTTTGGTTACATTCTTCAAATTTATTAAACTTTTGCAAACCATAACCTAGTGAAGCTAAATCTATCGTTTTATTAAATTTTAAGTGTCCAATACCTATATTTGGCTGCCAATCCCATTTCATACTATTTCTTATTCTTCATTGAGTGATTTTCACCACTGAAATCCATTTTTTTCTTCCAGTGCTTCATATCTTTTTGAATTTTTGCTTTCTCCTTCTTAGGCAAACCGTCTCTTCTGGCTTGCTCTAATTTGTTTTTTGCATCTTGCCATTTTAATTTTGCAGCTTCACGCGCATCAAGATTAGCATGTTTATCATTTTTTCCACCGCCGTGTTTGTTCTTGTTACATGCATTATGCACCCAAATCTGCTCAGCCCCAACAGTATAAGTATGAGACTGACCAACCATCATATTATAGGCAGTTAATTCGTTCTCAAGCCAGTTAATCTGCGTTAATTCAGAATCAGATTCGGCTGTGGTGAGTTGCATGCCTGTTTGCAGTTGATCTGCTCTCAGCCAGTTGTCATTGGTATAAAAGGGATGCTCAGAGGTGGTGACGTTCCTGAGCGACGTTCCTGAGCGGACAGTTACCTTATAGGAATATTCTTACACGCTTATCAGTGATTTGCTACAGTTAAATTTACGTCAAATTGTCAAAATTTCAGTTTTAAATGGAGAAAATCATGGGATTAGTAAGAAAATACCAAATTTGTGTTGAAGACGCCTAAAAGGAATTAGGCGCTTAGAGCGGGAGCTGCACACCCTATTATCATGTGGTCAGTCGATGTGTGAGAAGAGCCTTTAGCATAATAAAAATCAAAGTGCGGTTTTGACAAAGTCAAAGAAGCGCTGAAGACTTTTTATGGCCATGCGTGTGGCGGAGATTCGGTCTCTGGACGTTCCTTTGAGCACCGACGAAAATGGCTTGTTGAACGCATCAAGTTCGTTACCTCTATCTTCGATATTGACGTTTGTACTTATGCTGTAGCACAGGTAATGAAGCAGGTACGGTTTCTGCGAAGCAGAAGAAGTGCCTGCTGAATGCCACAGTGCGTGAATAATTATTTCCATTAGTTACTGACTGTGAATTCAATCACCTAAGTGGCATCTTATTTCAATGGCTTCACGTGTTAATTCTATTATCCAACCTGGATTGATACCAAAAATACAGCACAGGTATAACCACTAAGGTCAGCAAGGTTGAAACCAGAATTCCAAAAATCAGAGAGATGGCTAAACCATTGAAAATCGGGTCATCTAAGATGAAAAATGCGCCCATCATGGCCGCCACGGCAGTCAATATGATGGGCTTGGCTCTCACCGCAGCAGATTCAATGACCGCTGATTTTAAGTCCATACCTGCTGCAATTTGTATTTTGACAAAATCAACCAATAAGATGGAGTTCCTGACAATGATGCCTGCTAACGCTATCATCCCAATCATTGAAGTCGCTGTGAATTGAGCGCCCATCAGCCAATGGCCTGGCAGTATACCTATGACTGTCAATGGAATCGGCGCCATAATAATCAAAGGCACAAAGTAAGAGTGAAAATGGGCCACAATAAGCAAATAGATTAAAATCAAGCCAACAGAGTAAGCAATCCCCATGTCTCTGAATGTTTCATAGGTGATTTGCCATTCTCCATCCCACTTAACGTATGATTCGTTACTGAACAGCGGTTTGGCGATCATATACTGTTCAATTTCAGGATGTTCGGATTCAATTAAATCCATGGCTTCAAACATGCCATACAAAGGAGAGTCAGCACCACCTGCTATATCAGCCGTAACTTGAGTAACAGGTCTTAAATCTTTGTGGTAGATGGTGTTCTCAATGTTGGATGTTTTAATTGAGACCAGTTCACCCAGTTGAACCATGGCACCACTGACACTTCTGACTGGAATTGCCATCAAGTGGTTCAAATCGTTTTGTTTTGCTTGTGATACTTCAATTCTGATGGGTTGCGCATATTTATTGTGTTCATAGTGTAAATAACTGGCATCTATGCCTGACAATGCCGTGTAGATGGCCTGAACGATTTGTTGTTGTGACACACCCAAAGTCATGGCTTTAGGCAGATTGATTTCAATGATTTGTTTGATTGCCGCGTGTTCAACCGAACTGTCGATATCAACCAAGTGGTCAACCGCAGAAAAAACTTCTTTAACCTGCTCAGTGGTGGCCATTTGTTGCTGGTAATCTATGCCATAAATTTCTGCGACCAAAGGTGACTGTACGGGTGGCCCTGGAGGCACTTCAACAACTTTAATCGATGCATCGTATTTTTGTTCTAATTTACCAATACCTGCTCGCATATCCAGCGCCACCTGATGGCTTTGCTTATCTCTGTCATGCTTGTCTGTTAAGGTGATTTGAACGTCACCAAGGTGTGGTCCTTCTCGCATAAAATACTGACGGACCAAACCATTGAAATTAATCGGTGAAGCTTTGCCCGCATAAGCCACTGCATGTTTGACTTCATCAATAGAAGAAACATAATCAACCAGCTCAACCATCAATTGATTGGTGGTTTCTAAGGTGGTTCCCTCCTTCATATCAACCACAATCTGTATTTCAGATTTGTTGTCAAAAGGTAACATTTTTAATATCACTTGTTGAGAAGGTACTAACAATGCTGATAACAACAACAAAGCCACCACAGATAAAATCAATGTGTAACGTGCCTTTCTACCTCCCTTGTTTTTAAGAAATACTGGCATGATGCGGTTAAACAGGTGATTTTTCTTAACCGTTTTGGGTTTATGTTTTTGATTGTGTGTTTGATTACCAATCACTTTTCTATATAACCAAGGAGTAATCACTAAGGCAATCATTAAAGACAACAACATGCCCATGCTGGCGTTGATTGGAATGGGACTCATGTAAGGCCCCATCAAACCAGTCACAAAAGCCATTGGCATCAAAGCAGCTATCACCGTAAAAGTAGCCAGTATGGTCGGACCGCCAACTTCATCAACAGCCAAAGGTATAATTTCATCCAATTCTTGTGGCTTGTTTTTACTTCTTCTGTGAATGTTCTCAACTATAACCACCGCATCATCAACCAATATCCCTATGGAAAATATCAAGGCAAATAGAGAAACACGATTCAAGGTAAAACCATAAGCCCAAGATGCAAACAAAGTGATGGCTAAAGTAATACTGACCGCTAAACCCACCACAATGGCCTCTCGCCAACCCATGGTAATCAAGATCAGCAGAATGACTGAAACTGTAGCAAACAGCAATTTTGTCATTAATTTATTGGCCTTGTCATTGGCTGTCTTACCGTAATCTCTGGTAATTTCAACCTTGACATCATCTGGAATGTGACTGCTTTTTAATGTATCTAATGCCTGAATAACAGCTTCAGTGATTTCACTGGCGTTGCTGCTGGCTTTTTTTCCAACGGCAATGGTCACTGCCGGAGAATAGTCTGGTTTCACAGAATCTGCCCAAGCCACACCTGGGTGAATCCAACTGTAAGAATCAGGTGTATCAGTTGAATTACTGACTACAGCAATGTCTTGTAAATACACGGGTTTTTGATTGTGAACTTTAACCACCAAGTTTTTTATGTCATCCAAATGACTGAATGGGTAACCTGTTTGGAGTTCAATGACTTGATTATTTTCAAGTCGATTAACCGCAGGTAATGTGAAATTAGTGGCTTGTAATGCTTGGCTTATGTCATCAAAACTGATTCCATAATTAAGCATATCAACAGGATCCACCTCTATATGCAACACCGAATCATGTCCACCATAACTGCGAATGATTCGAGTTCCTGGTATGCGCTTCAGCTGGTTTTCTATGGTATGAGCCACTTTAACCAAATCCGCATTGGTTTTTGTGCTGTCTTCGCTCCATAAAGTGGCCGTCAAAATAGGTACATCATCAATCCCCATGGGTTTGATAACTGGTGTGCTGGCACCCAGATTTTGCGGTAACCAATCACTGTTGGAATGGATTTGGTTATACAACCTGACGATGGCATCATTTCTTTTAACGCCCACTTTAAATTGAACCGTCATGACAGCGATACCAGGTCGTGATGTCGAGTAAATATGTTTGATGTCATTCAATTCATCCAAAACCTGCTCTGCTGGAATGGCTATCAACTGTTCAACTTGTTTGGCACTGGCTCCTGGTAAGGCAATGATGACGTTAGCGAAAGTGACCTCAATTTGAGGCTCTTCCTCTCTGGGGGTCACCATCACCGCGAAAGCACCCAACAAAACCAAAACCAAGGCAATCAGTGGCGTTAATTGATTGTGTTGAAAGGCTTTAGCCAGTTGACCAGAAACAGATAATTGATTTGAATTTTTCATGGTGTTTTCGTGTGTTTTCTTGGGCAATTGAGATGATGTTTTCATCACTTACTGCAATGGATTCCGAGCTATTACATCACCTGGTTTAAGGCCAGATAATATTTCAATAAAGCCATCGTCAGCATCCCCTGTTATCACTTGTCTTGGTAACTTCTTATTTTCATGTTTCACATAAACCAAAGTCAGTTCACCACGGTACACGACTGCATCATTGGGAATTAAAAGGGTTTCTTTGGAACTTACCTGAAAAGCCACTGAAGTTGACATACCAGGAAACAAACCAGCAGTTTTTTCAGGTAAGTTCACCCGCAATTCAAATGTACGGCTTTGACTGTCCGCATATGGAAACACAGTGATGTCAGTGCTTTCCACCGTTTGCTGATTGGGTAACTTTATTTTTGCCAATGGTTGGCTTTTAATTTGAGTGATTAAAGATTCGGGAATTTGAGTGATGATACGTAAATGATCCAATGACAAACCAGACATGATTGGTGTGCCCACATTCACGGTTTCTCCTTTTTCCACATGCCTGCTGGTCACAATACCTGCAAAAGGAGCCTTGACCAAGGTGTATTCGAGCTGTGTAGTAGCCGTTTCTACCGCTGCTTTCTGTGCTTTAACAGCTGCAGTCGCCGCGTTTTTTTTACTCAATGCCAAGTCATATTCACTTTGAGCAATGAGTTTTCTGTCAAAAGTTTCCTTAACTCTTTTGTAGTTGGCTATGGCTTCTTTTTCTGTGGCTTCAGCAGACTCTAAATTCGCTTGTGCTCTTTGTAATGCCTGCTTTTGTTCTGTGTTGGTAAACTCTATCAAAACACCACCAGCTTCAACAAAATCATCTACATCATAATGGATTTCAGCCACCCTACCACTGGTTTGAGCTGAAACAGTTGATTGATGAATCGCTTCAACCTGACCTTCAAATAATCTGTAGACGGGTTGGATGCTTTGTTTAACTTCTAACCACGTCTCATCGGCAACCACTTGAAAACTGATTAATACCATCACTGAAATCACAATTTTTTTCACATTCACAATAAATACCCTGGTTATTTGTTAACTTTACCCCCCCATTTCTTGAGGGGACGAATTTGTTCTCATTTGGTGCCCTTTTGCATTATTAAATATATATGAAATGCTCAAATACAACATTGATTGAACAAACTCATTTGACACTGTCATACCAATTAATAAATATTCACATGTGTATCAAATAATAGCTACAGGTATTTGGTACTTTTTTGATTAAAATCATATTTTATAAGCCAATTAATAAAATTGGCACCAGCATGATCCACATTGCCGACATCCGCCCCAATAGTTCATCTTTTGCATGAAGGGCCCAAACCACCAGTTGTTTTAGTTAAAACAGGATGTATAAATTATGGGTATGGCTTTAGAATTGGTATTTTAATTATGACAAAAGCGTATTTATTGGACTTACGTACTCATAATACAATCATTGTTATTTAGAGCACTTGGATAAAAACCAATCACTTGGCGGAAATATACACCTCAGAATTATTTTTGCGTATCTCTATCTTAAACAAATCACTGGTACGTACAATGTCACTTAATTTTTTATAGCCATAGTTTATCGGTGAGAAAGAACTGTTGTTTGATATGTACTGCCCCACTTGACCCAAATGCGCCCAACCATCATCTTCGATCGATTGTTCAACAGCCGTCCTTAATAACTTAACCAGCTTGGTGTCTTTTCTCAGCTCAGCTCTGGTCTTTTTCAAATCCTTGGGTTTCGCTTTATTTGTTTTCGCCTCAGCTTCCGTCACATCTACTTCAACTAAGTTTTCGGTATAAATAAACTGTGAACAGGCATCGACAAATGGACTGGGCGTTTTTTTCTCACCAAAACCATATACCTTTAATCCATTAGACAAAATTCGGGTAACCAATGGTGTAAAATCACTGTCGCTGGTCATCAATGCAAACGCATCAACCTGTTGGCTGTAAAGGATATCCATGGCATCTATAATCATCGCAGCATCGGTGGCATTTTTACCCGCGGTGTACGCAAACTGTTGAATCGGTACAATGGCATAAGGGTGCAATTTTTCTTCCCAACCAATTAATTGCGGACTCTTCCAATTGCCATAGGCCCTGCGAATGTTAACCACACCGTATTTAGCCAACTCATTTATCACCCCATCTATTGATTTCGAGCTGACATTATCACAATCAATTAACAAGGCTATTTTAGTATCTTTTTTCATATAACACCTGCAACAACGGTTTCACTTTCTCAGTAAAAGAATACCAATTATCACTTACCTTGGCCCTGAGTTTCAAGTTGACATAACAGCTGCGCTAAGCATTGAGATGAACTTCGTTCATCCTATGAAACTCTGCTCAATTAAAACAATACGGTTTAATTTAAAAAAAAATCCATGTCATTTCATCCATTTTATTTTCGAAATGAGCTTAGATTCTTTGACTACAATTAGATAAACCAATACTGTTTATATGTACAACTCGTTATGCAATATAATAGCTACTTATAACTACCATAAAAAAAGTGAGAAATGTTAGTAGCTGTTTGATGTGATCATTTTTCAATGCAATGAATCTACTCTTATACACACAAAACAGTTTTTAAAATAAAATAAATGTTAAAATGATTACCAATGCCTGATAAAAATTCATCAACACATTCATCACATATCGATGAGCTCATCTATGCTAACTTAAAATTATTGGCTAATAAGCTCATGATTAAAGAACGAGACAATCACACCTTATCCCCAACCGATTTAGTGCATGAGGCATTTGTAAAACTGTCTGGTTCATCGTTAACTTATAATGATGAAAAACACTATTTTCGAACCGTTGCGTGTCAAATGCGTCGGGTTTTGATTGATTATGCACGCAGTAAATCACTGCAAAAGAATAATAAAAATGCAAAATCAGTTATATTTACTGATTCTCTGGGATTAGTGGATAACTCAGCTGATTTTTCAATTATTGATGAAGCCATTAACGAATTAAATAAACTGGACAATCGCAGTGCAGCTGCCATTGACTTGGTTTATTTTACCAGTCTGACACAAGCCCAAACAGCGAAATATCTGGATATCTCAGTGGCAACTTTAGAACGCGATCTGAAATTTGGCAGGGCTTTTATTAATAACTTTATTAGAAACTCATGAGCAACCACAGCGAAAATCATGATTTTGGGAAGCAAGTCAAAAAATTGTTTAATGACTGCATCGATTTGACGCCCACAGAACAAAAACAATTAATTAAGCAAAGTAAAGCATCTAAGGCCATTAAAACAATGGTCCTTGAATTGTTGAGCTCACAATCAGACAGCATCACTAATTTAACGGAAAGCCTGACACAAACAGTCAACAATAACCTTGGCTTAACGCCACTTAAAGCCGGTAATCTGATTGAAAACTATCAATTAATTGAACTTATTGGTTACGGTGGACAAGGTGAAGTATGGCTAGCAACCAGAATCGATGGTGAATTCACTCACAAAGTTGCAATTAAATTCATTAAGATGGCTCATGATGAGCGCGAAATGGCCAGATTTCAAACCGAGCGTGAGGTACTGGCCTCTCTACAGCATCCCAACATTGCACAACTTTTGGGTGGTGGTAAATACAAAGACGATCGCTTGTACATGATTTTAGAATGGATTGATGGATTAACCATTTTTGATTACGCCCAAAAAAACTTCAAAAGCCTTGATGAATACTTGATGTGTTTCTCTCAAGTTTGCGAGGCAGTGAGCTTTGCTCATCATAACGGTATCATACACAGGGACATCAAACCTTCAAATATTTTTGTTACCACAGAAGGAACGGTTAAGTTATTGGATTTTGGTATAGCGAAAAATATCATTGACCAAAAAGCGGACACCAAAAGCACCGCCATGATGACTATTGCGTATTCCAGTCCCGAACAAATCAATGGGCAACCCATTTCTACCGCTTCAGACATTTATGCATTGGGTTTGGTCTTATATGAACTATTAACTGGAAAACAAGCGCAGCATGAAGCCACTCATTCACCGGCTGATTTGATTCGAAGTGTTGTGGATACAGTTCCTAAACTGCCAAGTCAGGTGATAAAACAACACACCATTGACCCACCAATACCAAATTCAGGCAAAAAACTTAAAGGTGATTTAGATAACTTGGTGATGATGGCAATCAGAAAGGAGCCAGAAAGACGATACAGCTCTGTTAAAGACTTAAATAAAGACATCCACAACTTCTTAGAATCAAAACCTTTGATTGCAAGTGGGGACAGTGTGGCTTATAAATTCAAAAAACTGATTAAACGCAATGTATTGACTTCTTTGTTCGCGTTTATGGTCATGTTTTTTTTGATTACTATGCCCATTTATATGTATCAAACCCAACAAGAAATCAGCCTACAAAGAGACCAGGCACAACGCCAGGCTTTATTGGCCACTGAAACTTCAGACTTTTTAATTAACATTTTAAAATCCGCATCACCACTGGGTATCAATGGTAAAGACACAAAATTGGAAGATGTGCTAAAGATGGGCGAACAACAGATTCAGTATGGCTTTGAAAACCAACCCAAAACAAAAGCTGAGATGTACAACACACTGGGACAAATTCAACACAATTTAGGCAACAACGCAAAAGCCACTGAATACTACCGTCAAGCTGAGATCATTTTTACTGAACTGAATGATTCAGAAGGCATGCTGCATTCGATTGGTCAACAAGCAATCATGAGCAGTAAATCAGATGAAAGTGAAAAAGCCAAAAAGCTTATAGAAAAAGCCGAAAAAATCAGCCAAACTGTCAGCGATGTAAAAGCCATTGAATGGCTTCACATCCGTAAGGCCACCATATTACATGAGCAAGGTCAATACAAAACATGCTTGAAAATATTAGAAAATTCTTTAAAGGCATTACAATTAAACAACATAAACGACCCAGAAATTTTGGGACGTTTATACAATGAAATGGCCATTTGCCTGAGTCAGGAAGACCTCGAATTAAAGCTTGAATACAATCAAAAATCATTAGACTTTGCCAAGCTCAGTTATGGCTATCATCACCCGATTTATCATGGCAGGTTGTTAAATAAAGCCACCACATTGATAGGTCTTGAAAGGTATGACGAAGCCATGTCTATACTCAATGAGGCGCTGCTGTTGAGTAAAAAATTGTTTTCCACAAAACATCAACGTTATGCCTATGTGCTGTCTGAATTGGCTTATGCACATCATGATTTAGGTGAGTTTGGCGAAGCAGAGTCATACTACAAGCAGGCCAATGAAATCTATAAAAATGCATTTGGAGAAAGCAGTTCACTCTACGCACGTGGCATTAATAACCTGGCCTTTTTGTACGAAGATATGCAACAGTATAAGAAAGCAGAACCCTTATACAAAACATCCTTAGAAATCCGTTTAGTTACCGTGCCTGATGATTTAGTATTGATTGCTTCTACAAAAGCCAATCTGGCCAGACTGTGGGCCAAGATGGGTCACTACGAACAATCAAGCGAGTTAATTTCATCGGTCATTGAATTATATGACAAGGAACAAGTATCTAACTTATACAACCACATCATTGTTGTCTCTGATACCATCAAAGAAGGCAGTGCCCCCGAACAATGTGTCAATGGATTGACTCAGTTAAATGCAGTGTTACCCGAATTAGCCAAACAATCTTCCAAAAGCTGGAGGCGGCTGCATGCTGAATTGTGGTTGGGTCAATTGGCTTCCAAATGCAATGCAATAGATTTATCCAAAACACTGCTATCTACCGCGTTAGAACGTTCTAAAAACATTTATAAAAAAGGCAGCATTGGCAGACAAATCATTTCAAATGAAGTGAACAAACTGATTCAATAACATCTTTCAAAGGAGAGCTGTTTAGCAGCTCTCCTCTGAATAACCCCTTATGAACACCCCTTATTTTTACTATAATAAAAAAAAGAATTTAATCGCTGTTTAATGATTACCTGCATTTTTTATTTAAAATAAATTCAGCTCTCAACATCAAGCCAGCAACCATAAAAAAACTGGCAATCATCAACAACATCGCCCATTGACCCAAAGTGGGTACAGATTGGGCTGCTGCAAAACCATTACCATTAAGTTCAACCACTGTTGGACTGCTTGGGGCATTGCTGTTTATCACCATTTGAGCCTGATGATCACCTACCTCTGTCGGGCTGTATGTCACTTCTATGGTACAAGTTTCACTGGGCAATAAGGTAATGGGAAATGGCGCACAAGTACCTCCACTGACACTGAAAGGTGATGTCAATGCATCGATGTTGTTAAGTATCAAATCAATCACACCTGAGTTAGAAACGGTGATGACAATCATCCGATTCTCACCCATCAACACACTGCCAAAATCAGCCAACACAGTACTGACATGGATTTCTGAGTCAACCAATACACAATTGACCTCAACATTATTGACATCAGCACCATTCAAACTACCACTGGCATTGTTTACCGTGCAGTTTAATGTATTGGGTTGTGATAACAGACTGACACTGTAGCTTGAGCCATCTTCCAAGGGTGTGGCAAAAGTAAAACCACCATCAGCATTGACAGTTAAGTCATCACCACCGTTGTTCTGCAGTAATAAAGAGCCTGTGCTCAACCCTGAAACTGTACCACCGATGGTATAGATTTCAGTTGAACACATGACGGTTACATTGCTGACATTGTCACCTGCCAAAGTGCCTGCACCATTACTTACACTGCAAGTTTGGTTCGGTGCTGTAGGCTGAGTTAAAACAGTCACATCATAAAATGACGTATCATCCAATGGAGTTGTAAAAGTAAAGCTTCCATTGTCATTGATGGTTAAATCATCACCACCATTGTTCTGTAGAATCACGCTGTTACCAATGGCCAGCCCGGATACTGTGCCACCGATGGTGTAAGTTATTGTGACACATTCGACTTCGACGGTTATATTTTCACCATTGATTGTCCCTGTATTTGAACCAATGACACTACAAAGCTGATTGGGTGTAGTCGGCTGAGTGGTTATGTTCACTACATAACTAGTGCCATTGGATAATGAAGACAGAACATACTCTCCATTGGAATTAACAATTATACTGTCACCACCATTGGAAATGTTGACACTGTTACCTGCCGCTAAACCATTGACATCAACCAGTAAATCATATTGAATCCCAAATACGTACGCGGCACCTAATTCATCGTTCTTATTAAATGCCCCAATTAAGCCCCTGCCATTATATAAGCTCACTGAAGAGCCAAAATAATCTTCCATGGCACCATCACCAGCAACCAATTTATCAATTTGATTCCAATCAGTACCATCAAAATCAAACACATAGGCTGATCCTGAATTATATCCTGACTCGTCTTCCCAAAAAGCACCTATCAGTGCCAAATCACCAGAAAGGCTCACTGAGGTACCAAAAAAATCATTCATTGAAGCATCATCAGCTGTTAATTTTGCACTCAAACTCCAGTTTGAACCGTCAAAATCAAACACATAGGCCGCACCCGCTGATGGAAATAATTCACTGTCCCTAATAGACCCAATCAAGGCTCGATTACCTGACAGACTCACTGATTGACCAAATTGAGCATCTGCTGCGCCATCATCAGCAGTCAACTTTGCAGTTTGATTCCATTGGATGCCATTGAAATCAAAAACATAAGCTGCACCAGAATATACACCTGAACTGGTATCCCCATACGCCCCAACCAATGCCCGATCACCAGACAAACTTATTGAATATCCAAAATTACCATTTTGAGCCCCATCACTTGCTATCAGTTTTGTACTTTGGTTCCAATTTGTACCATCAAAATCGAAAACATAAACTGAACCCGAATAAAAACCTAAGTCATCATCCCCATAAGCACCTACCAAAGCTCGATCACCAAATAAACTCACTGAATAACCCAAATAATCAGCTTTTGCCGCATCACTGGCAGTTAACTTGGCACTTTGAATCCAATTGGTACCATCAAAATCAAAAACATAAGCTGAGCCTGTATTTAAATCCGTACCTTCATCATCTCCACGAGCACCAACCAAAGCCCTGTTCTCAAACAAGCTAACCGATGTGCCAAATAAGTCATAATCTGAGCCATCAATAGCTGTCAACTTAGCAGTTTGAACCCATTGGACACCATCAAAATCAAAAATATAAGCAGCCCCCCTTTCATTATCATCAGCATCAGCTCCAACCAAAGCGCGATCACCGAAAACGCTCACAGAAATTCCCAAACGATCACCCGTTGTGACATCATCAGCCACAAGTTTGTAGTAACCTATCGCACCTTTTAAATTTGACCATGACTGATCACTGATACCATCAGGTTGTATGTTATCTGGAATTGAACCAGCATGAGTGATGGTCAACAAACTTAACGAACAGACAATCACTAAATAGGGTAATTTATACATCTAATCCTCACAATCATGAATCAAGTTAAATAGAAATTATGAACACATCGCTTAACATACATTGAAGATAATGCAATATGCCTTTAATTTAATAAGCGATATCAGATACACAAATCCCTCATTTTTTTGAGATTTATTTTTATTCCTCAAATCCATGCTTGAATATAAAGTCATATAAATTGTTTTGAATTTCAAAAACTTGAGCCTCACCTTTAGTATCACTCTTGCCGGGAGCCCCTATCAGGCCTTTATTATCTGATAAGCTTACTGAATATCCAAAAACACCGCCTTCTTCAGCAGCTGAATCAGTCAACGCGGTAGTTTGAATCCAATGAGTTCCATTCAATTCATAAACATAAGCTGAACCTGAAGATGAAAGCAAAGCACTGGCATAATATGCACCAATTAAAGCTCGGTCACCAAACAAGCTCACTGACTGACCAAACCCATCAAATGGTTTACCATCATCAGCTGTTAACTTGGTGGTTTGAACCCAGTGGGTACCATTAAAATCGAAAATATAAGCCGATCCTAAATTATCATCCTGATAAGCACCAATCAAAGCACGGTCACCAAACAAGCTTACAGATCTACCAAAAGAATCATTCGTTGCACCATCATCAGCTGTCAGCTTGGCAGATTGAACCCAATGGGTACCATCAAAATCGAAAACAAACGCTGAACCTGTATCACCACGATAAGCCCCAATTAAAACACGGCCATCTTGTAAACTTACTGACCCTCCAAAACGATCATTTTCAGTAGGTTCATCAGCTACCAACTTATCAACTTGAATCCAAGTTGAATCATTTAATTCAAAAACATAAACAGCACCCCCGTCTGAAGCTGATTCATCATGTCCCTCAGCCCCAACCATAGCAAGGTTACCAAACAAACTCACAGACCCGCCAAATTCATCAAATCTATTAGCATCTTCAGAGGTTAACTTGGCACTTTGAACCCAATGGCTACCATCAAAATCAAAAACATAAGCTGATCCTATATTATCATCACGATTAGCCCCAATTAAAGCTCGATCACCAAACAGGCTCACCGACCATCCAAAATTATCGTACATTTCACCATCATCAGCGGTTAACTTGGCGCTTTGAATCCAGTTATTACCATCATAATCAAAAATATAAGCAGCACCAGCATTCATAGCTGAGCCATCAGCTCCCATTGCACCAATTAAAGCACGATCAGCAGACACACTCACCGACCAACCAAAACTATCACCTGTAAGGCCATCATCTGCCATAAGCTTGTAAGCATCTAACGCATCTGTTAAATTTGACCATGTCTGATCACTGATACCATCAGGCTGTATATTATCTGGAAAAGAACGGGCATAGGTATTGATCGTCAAACTTAATAAACTGACTATCACTAAATAGGGTATTTTATACATCGTATCCTCACTGTCATTAACCAAGTTAAATAGAAATCAAAAGCACATCACTCAACTCACATTGAACAAAATACAACATGCCTTTAATTAGATAAGCGAAATCAGAGTCACAAAGCCCTCAATTTTTTACGAATTAATTTTTACTGTTGTGGTTTTGTTGTAAAGAAAAGTAGCAACCAAATGCCGAAGACCATAAATACTTTCAAAACAGTTGGGAACAACTTTGAATAACAGCTATAGGGATATAGCTGTGCCCTGCATCAACTTACAGATAAGGTTAACCATAAAAATGGGTTTGAATCATATCAATTGAAATAAGTTACTGATGTTCAAAAGTTATGGTGGTGGGCAGAGCCCACCCTACGTGGCTTTTATTTTAAATCAACGTCCCTGACCCCATTGATTACAAACTATTTAAAAAATATAAGTCAGTAAAACTGGCTGAGCTTGTTACTGGTTATATAGCTGATGTCAAGCCCTGCTTCGTGGTGCTTATCATCATACCCTTATAACACGTTAATCACTGCATTTAACGAATAACATGGATTACATATGAAGCATATCAAGTTATTAAGTATTTTGACTTTCTGCCTATTGGGCACACAAGGTGTCGCTGGACAAAATAAAGGAATGGGCGTACATGTTAACAGCGCGCTTCAAGAAGGTAAATTAACTGCATTTGATGGTATGGCTGATGATTATTATGGCCAGTCAGTCAGTCTTTCAAACAACCGTGCTGTGGTGGGCGCTGCTTTTCATGATTTAACAGTGAACGAAATACCAATCAATAATGCCGGTGCCGTTTATTATTATGAATTTGAGAATAACAACTGGGTTTTTAAGCAGAAAATAACTGCCAGTGATCCAGAAATCAATGATCAATTCGGCGATGAAGTCAGCTTATTTGGCAATCAATTGATGGTTGGCTCACTCAGAAATGATGAAGTCCGTGCCGATGGGGGTGCGGTATATGTTTATGAATTCGTCAATTCAAGCTGGGTAGAAACACAAAAACTAACCGCCTCAGATGCCGCCCATGGTGATTGGTTTGGACAAACCATTACCATCAATCAAGACACAGCCATGATCAGCGCGACCGGTGATGATGACTTGGGTAATCGTTCAGGTAAGATTTATGTGTTTAATTATGACGGTCAAAACTGGGTAGAAGTTCAGCAGTTGACAGCCAGTAATGGAACAGACAACACCCGCTTAGGTGCATCAATCAGTTTGTCAGATAACCGCATGGTAGCTGGTGCAAGCTACCACCCAACCAATGGCATTGAAGGTGGTGCTGCATACCTATTTGAGTACAACAGTGCCAACAACATGTGGCAAGAAACACAACAATTATTGGCCGATGTCATTTTAGACGCCGCCATCTTTGGTCACGCTGTGAGTTTATCTGGAGACCGTATTTTAATCGGTGCCACCGGAGATGAAGGAAACGTTGTTGAATCAGGCGCAGCCTATCTTTTTGAATACAACGGCCAAAGCTGGTCATTAAGCCTAAAATTGACAGAACTTGCATTAGATGCAATGGATGAATATGGCTCTGCGGTCAGTGTTGTCGGTGACAGGCTTTATATCGGCGCCCAAAATGCCGGATTCAATGGTGCCTATTCGGGTGTGGTCTATGTTTATGACCTGCTTGGCAACGACTGGACCCAAACCGATGAGATTTTCGGCCTTGATACCAACGCCCGAGATGAATTTGGCGTATCCATCAGCACTGACGGTGGTCAGGTTTTGATTGGCGCTCACAGAGACACCGCAATCGCTAACAACGGCGGCTCAGCTTATGTCATGGAAGCTTCTTTCCCTGTTAAAGTCACTGTATCAGGCTTGTCAGCTGAAAACTCTCTGGTATTACAAAATAATGGCGGCGACGATTTATTGGTTACCGAAAATAGCACCCAGATGTTTCAAACACAAATGTATACAGGCGAGATTTACACCGTCAGTGTTGCCACACACCCCAGCAGCCCTAACCAAACCTGTGCCGTAAAACAAACGGAAAGCCAGATCAATGCCGAAGGTCAAAACAACGTCGAAGTCGTTTGTGTCTACACGCCCTACTTTGTCGCCGGTAACGTCCTCAACTTAATTGATGAAAACCAACTGATCCTACAAAATAACCAAAGCGACGAGCTGATGATCACTCAAAAAGGCGCCTTCATATTCCCACTGCCTTTGAATGACCTACAAACATACCAAGTCACCATAGCCAGCATGCCCAATGACCCGATACAACCGTGTACGGTACTCAATGGCCAAGGTGTGATTGATGGCCAA
>Ga0209344_10002485_pt1 | contig 20420 bp, 17 predicted proteins | sample Cruoilmetagenom6_FD_187293 | JGI IMG/M metagenome (GOLD analysis project Ga0209344, IMG submission 187293) | Oil polluted marine microbial communities from Coal Oil Point, Santa Barbara, California, USA - Santa Barbara Oil Seep Sample 6 (SPAdes)... | ecosystem: Environmental > Aquatic > Marine... | reverse complement strand
TTATACCGGTGAGGCAATCACTTCGTTCGAATATATATCCGACGCCTCTTTGCAACGCCTGCTGACGGCGATGCCACATCTGCGGCATCCACTTGAAGATAGCGCCGAACGTTACGTTCTGATGGAGGCCGCTACCTGTTCGCCGGTCCTTGATTTGAATGCAGCGTGCGAAAAGCTGCTCGAAGACATGTTCGAAAACGGCATGATTACAGATGGTGCCATCGCGGTGAACGAACAACAGCGCATGGATTTCTGGAATTTGCGGGAACACATTCCCGAAGGCGAAGTGCTCAATGGCGGGTCTGTCAAGCATGATGTATCGGTCCGCACGTCCCGGATGGCCGAGTTTATTGATATCGCCTCAAACATTGTTAACCAATTCGGCCGGGGCGTCAGATTGTCCGTCTACGGCCATATCGGGGACGGCAACGTGCACTTTAACGTGCTACCCCCCGACGGCAAAGACCCACAATCTTTCAAGGAACGAATCGCCAATGAAATTTCACCCAACATCTATGATTTGGTTGTGAAAATGGAAGGCTCGTTCAGCGCCGAATATGGTCTGGGAAAAGACAAACTTGATCTTTCTGAGAAATATGGTGATCCCGTACATCGTCAGTACATGACAGTCATCAAAAATGCGATTGACCCGGAAAACCTCATGAACCCCGGCAAAGTCGTTGGCGACTAATGCGTTGCGGCCTCAACCGACCTGAACTGCGCAATTGTGCGCTTCCACAGCTCGATATATGCGTCTTGGGTCATATAGGCCGCATGCGCAGTTAAAGTGGTGTGTTCACAGGTCAAAAGCGGATCGTTCTGTGCGACTGGCTCCTGGTTGAAAACATCTGTCGCCACATGGCCGATCACGCCATCGTTCAAAAGCTCCAGCATCGCCGCCTCGTCAATCAGTTCGGCACGGGCCGTGTTGACAAGCATAAAGCCCTTTTTGGGCAACAACAGGCGCGATCGGTTCAGAAAACCTTCGGTTTCCGGGGTCAGGGCCAGATGTACTGAAACGACATCAGCCTCACGAAGAGCCTCCTCCAGATCCGCGCAGTATGCCGGGTGGTCCAACTGGCGCCGGTTCCAGCCTTTGACCTGCATCCCAATCGCCGAACAAAGACCGGCGAAGGTTTGTCCGATGCCGCCCATCCCGATAACCGCCACCTGACGGTCCCGCAGTTGCATGCCGCCACGTGGTATCCACGTCCCTTCCCGTACCTCTTTGTCCATGCGGGCGATATCGCGCGCGCCCGACAGCATCAGCGCAAAGGCATGTTCGGCAACAGCGACATTTCCATATCCCGGAGTCGTCAGCACCTGAATGCCGCGTGCATTGGCATCGCTGGCGTCAACATAGGTTCCTGCACCGGTTCCCATGAACACGATCGCCTTGAGCGTTTTGCATTGCTCCAGCACGTCCGCCGTAATGACAGTATGCTCGACCATCAAGACATCGACATCACGGCACAGCCGGATAATTTCATCAGACGTGGGGTCGCCGACATTTACGCTCACCCCTTCCGGTATGTTCAGTGTGCCGTTGGCAAAAAGCGCGTCAAGCTCGGCCGTGCAGTCAATAAAACAAGCTTTCACGATATCTCCTGATTCAACAATGACTATGCAATCACACTATCTGGGCATATCGCCATTTTATGCTGTAAGTAGCGAAAAACTGGGCCAATCATCTCTTTTATTGGAATTAACTGAAATATTTGACCAGCTCTGGCTGCTACTCTCTTAAAATCATACGTTTGCTCAAAACTGCACTATAGGAGACCGAAATGGCAGATACGGCGGATTTCATCATCATTGGCGGCGGCATTGCCGGCGCTTCGGTTGCGTTTGAACTTACCAGACATGGCAGTGTTGTGCTGTTGGAAACAGAAAGTTCAATGGGCTATCATTCGACCGGCCGCTCTGCTGCCGTGATGACTGAGAATTACGGCCCTCCGTTGTGGAGCAAGCTTGTAACGGCAACCCGCGGGTTTATTGAGAATCCCCCCGAAGGCTTTACATCAGTGCCCCTGGTTGCGGATCGCGGGGCGATGTTTCTGGCGTTTGAGCACGAGAACCAGAAATTGCGGGACCAATACGACGAGTTGGTAAGCCGTGGCGCCAAAGTTGAACTTTTTGATGCCGTCGACGCGTTAAAACACTGCCCGCTTCTGAAGGCCGATAAATTCTCTACCGCCATGTACGAACCCGATTGTAAAGATGTGGATACAAACGAACTTTTGATGGGCTATGTCCGGTCAATCAAGGCGGCTGGTGGCAAGGTTGTTACCTCAGCGTCTGTGACCAAAATCACAAAGCAGAATGGCGCGTGGACGGTTGAAACACCTGCGGGCACTTTCTCAGGAGCCAAGATAATCAACGCCTCAGGCGGCTGGGTTCAGCAGGTCAGCGACATGGCCGGGCTGGGATATCGCAATGTCGTACCCTTCCGCAGAACGGCCGTCACCTTTGATGCCCCTGCAGGTACTGACCTGCACCGCTGGCCAATGACATTTGACGTGGCCGAGACGTTCTATTTCAAACCCGAGGCCGGGAAAGTCATGGTTTCGCCCGTTGATATGGAACCCTCCGTGCCCTGCGATGCGCAGGCGGACGAGTTGGAGGTGGCGGTTGCCATCGACCGCATTCAGACCTTCACGACAATGGAAGTGAAAACCATTTCACATAAATGGGGTGGTTTGCGGACGTTTGCGCCCGATCATGAACCCGTCATCGGCCCGGACCCAGAGGATAACGATTTTGTCTGGTTGGCCGGACAAGGCGGAAATGGCGTGATGGCCTGTGCCGCATCTGCCCGCATGACCGCAGAACTCGCCGCCGGAAATGATGTGCCCCAGGATATTCTGGATCTGGGCGTTACCGCCGAAGCGGTATCAGCAGGGCGCGATTGTGTTCTGAAGGGCAACGCCGATTCTGTCGTGGTCGGCTCAATAGAAGATATGGTCTGATCTTTCGCAAACGAATTGGGGCGGCCCATGCCGCCCCACCTCGCTAACGTGACTACGTGATGCAGCTGTGCGTATCAGAATATTTCGCCAGCAATCGGGACATCTGAGGACGGCTTAAGCAGGATCGTCTCGCCCTTTTCGTTCGGTGCGCCCAAAATCAGGATTTCTGACATGAAACCCGCGATGTTGCGCGCTGGCATGTTCACAACGCATACGACCTGACGGCCAATCAACTCTTCTTCAGAATAGTTGGTGATCTGGACCGACGACCATTTTTCGCCCAAGTCGCCGAACGTCACGCAGACTTTGTAAGATGGATTTCTGGCTCTGGGGAACGGAAGAACCTCCTTGATCTCACCGATGCGCAGCTCGATTTTGGCGAAGTCGTCATAAACTATTTCATTCTTGGTCATGGTATTCTCTCAATTTTTCAATTGGTTTAGCATTCTTCTGCCAGCCTGAAGATCTCAATTGCCCGCAGTTTTAGATTCAGATGCCGACTATGCGACGTAATACGGCAGAGTATGCTGTATCGATTTTTCATATTGGAGGTTAAGACATTTGGAAAGCTGTCAATCGTGATCAAGAATTCTGCCTAACGGTACTGCATTGAACGGCACCACTGACTTGATCACCACGTAGCTGAAATACTTGTCCACACCTATGTTTCGCTGAAGAATTGTTTCCATTATTTCCTGGTATTGCGGCACGGATCGAGCAACAAATTTCAGCAGGTAATCGTAACCGCCGCTCACCATGTGACATTCCATGACATGTGGGTGCTTGCGAATGTCGGCCTCAAATTTGACGAAGTCGTTGTGCCGGTGATCAGCCAATGTCACTTCGGTAAAGACTATCACATGGTCCGACAGCTTTTTCAGATTTATCAGCGCCGCATATCTGTCGATATACCCGGCTTTTTCCAATCGTTTGACCCGTTGTAAACAGGGGCTCGGGGATAGTCCGACCGCATCGGCAAGCGTGACGTTTGTCAGCTTCCCGTTTTGTTGCAGTTGGGACAGGATATTTATGTCGATCCGATCGAGTTTTGGCAGACCGTGCATATCCTGTCCCTCCTGGCTTTTAGGTTATTACCCCGCCAGTTCGGCCTGATGTGCTTTCGCCATATCCATCATGCTGTTGAACTGGAAATCGTATTTTGGCATTTCGCCGGGGTTCATGGTAGCCCCAAATCCTTTTTTGTCATGACGGCGATAGATCCAGCAATTGGTAAGACCATATTTGTTTGCCGGCGCATGGTCATGGAACATGCTTTCTGCTGTGTGCAGAATATCGCCTTTTTCGATACCCTGACGCTTCAGCATTTCAAGCATGTAATCGAAATTGCGATCAAAAGGCTTATAGCTTCCTACGTCTTCGGCAGTATAGACGCCATCGAAATGCACGCCTAGACGAGAGTTAGCGCCCGAGAAGGTCAAATTGTCGGTGTTTGTCAAAACAACAAGCTTGAAGTGCTTCTTGAGGTAAGTCAGCGCCTCAATGGAATCGTCAAACGCTGGCCAGTGGCGACCGTATTTCCCATACGATTCGCACTGTTCCCACGTAACTTCGACACCCCATTCTTCCGCCAGGCGACGGTACACGACCGGCAGCAATTCATAATATTTTTTTGCTGGCGTGTAGCGCTGTGTCGTACTCTCGTAAAAAGCGTGTGCTTCAAGAATGTCGTCGCGGGTCAGGGCGCGGCTTACCCGATCGGTCAGCGGCTTCAGTCCAGTGACCATGCCGGTTTCCCAGTCGATTAACGTTCCATAAACATCGAATGTCAGGGCTTTGTAATCACTCAGTTTCATAGCTTTATCCTTCTTTGATATCGATAATGGAATCCAAAGTCGCGCGCAGACGGGTCACCAAAAGGTCAACCTCATCCTTCGTGATACAGATAGGAGGGGCAAGACCGATGCAATCATCAGCGAAAGCCCTGAATATCACACGGTTATTGTAACCGGCCTCTGCCAATCGTGCAGCAACTTTCATTTCCTTGGTTGGCTTGGTCTTAGCGACTTTGTCAGTCACAATTTCGATAGCAGCCAACAATCCTTGGTTGCGGATCTCACCGACCAGCGGATGATCTGCAAGTGTGCGCAATTGCTCGCTGAAATAGGCACCTACAGTTTTGGAGTTTTCAATCAATCCGTCTTCGTAAAGGCGCAGCACCTCTAGGGCAACTGCTGCACTTACCGGATGGCCTGAATATGTGAAGCCATGCCCAAAAGGGACACCATCTGGAACGGCGTCTGCCATAACTTCGTAGATGCGGTCAGATACGAGAACTGCGCCCATAGGAACATACCCGGAAGTCAGACCTTTCGCGCAGGTCAGGAAATCCGGCTCAAGTCCTTCATGCTCGCACGCAAACATCGGGCCAGTTCGGCCAAATGCCGTGATAACCTCATCTACAATAAACAAAATACCCAGTTCCCGGCAGGTGGCCTGCATGGCGGTCAGGAATCCTTCGGGATAGACGATCACACTTCCCGAACCTTGAACGGGTTCACAGATGAAAGCAGCGACTTTTTCAACACCTAGTTCAGCAACTTTGTTGCGAAGGTCCTGAACAGATTTTTCGATGATCGCCGCGTCGTCGGTTGCTTCGTTCCGATAAGGGTAAGGCGAGGGAATATGATGTTGCCACTGCACAGGAACGTCAAAGTTCAGGTGGAATGCTGGCAATGCTGTCAGGCCCGCACCGTTTGAGGTTGACCCATGGTAACCCTTTTCCAATGCGATGAAGTGTTTCTTCTCCGGCAAGCCGCGCGCGTTGTTATAGTAGCGCACCATTTTGATCACTGTATCAACGGCGTCCGAGCCACCAAGCGTAAAGAAGACCTTGTTCAGATCACCGGGCGACAATTCTGCAAGTTTCGCAGTCAATTCAATCGCTGGCTCGCTTCCAAAGTGGAAATAGCCAGTTGCATAAGGCAAACGCCGCATTTGTTCGGCGGCGGCTTCAACAACGCTTTCGTGGCCATAACCTGCGTTGACGCACCACAAACCGGCAAACCCATCCAACAATGTGTTTCCTTCAGCATCGGTCAAAAAGCAGCCTTTGCCAGACTGCAAAATGGTAACTCCGCGTTTTTCATGGGCGCGCATAGGAACTACTGGGTGAATGTAGTGTGCACGGTCTTTCTCAATAAGAGAGTTCGACAGCATATTCTCTATCCTTCTGAGGTTTGCCTAAGCATACTAAGGAACTGAGAATTTTCCGACTTGAATTTGGTTACCTGCAGCATAACCTGCTGCATTTCGCAATGTGCGCGTCAGAACATGCTGAATGGGCAGGAATCATTTTGACCCAGTCATTGGGACGCTTTTTTGGCCTCTCTGAAAGAGTCACTAAACGCATAAAATAGGATTATTTGCGAGAATTTCGCTAGCAACCACCTCCATCTTTTGTGCCCGGTCATTCAAACGCTTAGAACCGGTTTTTTGTGGTTGTACGTTGAAATTACAGCAAGAATCCAAGTTTTCTTTTTGGGCCAGAATCCAATCATTCGAAACTTGGGCATCAAGTAGCAACTTTCAGGCTAAGTGCTCAGCACGAAAGTTTAATATTCCTTCGCAAGTACCTGGCGACGCATGCGCGAATCGTACCGCTACAGCGTGTGACAGACAGCTGATTGACTAATTTCCAGATGATAGTCCGCATTGATAACACAGCCGATATCGAGCACCTTTATGATTATGTGAGAGGGTTCATTCACGGTAGCAAGTGAAAAGTCATTTGAGGGATAGGCAGATTCTATTAACCGACAACTTCGCAATTCAGACGTATTTCCCACAAAGTTCTATTCAAGTAGCGGGTGATATTCCTCTTATCTGCATATATCCCACCAAACCTTGTGGGCTTTGGGTCAGGCTTGGAGAAACTACCAAAATTGCGACCGATTCGGTTCCTAGGTGCCGAGACAAGAACTTGGGGGGATCGAACCAGTCTCCACAATATCTTGCGGCAGGTCGCCCAAAAAGCAATATTGTTAACCTTAACAAGTTTTTAGCGCCAAAAATTCAACCGCCACGTTAACGGACCACTCATTGTTAATGCTATCGAAACACAAAAAATTGTTGCCTGGAAGAAACTTGCGTGTCATGAGTTCAATTGTCGCTACCTGACGCTAATAACGCAGTTTAGCGACGAAACACAGATGACCCATTAAGAAGTCACGAGGGCTGAGCGAATTCGATCATGAAAACTGTTGATACTAGTCCCATCGCAGCATCCATTGCGTCTAACGCCGCCCGCCTGTCGGAAGCGCTTAACAACCATATGCGCAACAGCTTCCAACCCGATAGTAAAAAAGCACTGCGCAAGTTTCACCCTGCTGAAGTATCAGAGCTTACCGGCATCAGCATGTCGAACCTCAGAACACGCCATCAAGAGGGCGATTTTCCCGATGTTGAGACGGATTCCAGAGGCCGCAGACTTTATTCTGCGCAAGAGATTGACCAAATCCGCCATGTGATGGCCCGGACGGGCCGGAATGGTGAAGCATACCTTCCTGGGCGCCGCGAGCACGAGGCCCTTCAGGTTATTTCCATCGTAAATTTCAAAGGTGGGTCAAGCAAAACGACCAGTGCCATCCATTTGGCACAACGCTATGCGTTACGAGGTTACAGGGTTCTTGCGATCGACATGGATCCGCAAGCCAGCTTGACCACAATGTTCGGGTATCGGCCAGAGATTGAATTTGCCGAAAACGGCACGATCTATGACGCCTTGAAATACGATAATCCTGTCCCCTTAAGCCAGGTTATCCGAAAAACCTATTTCCATAATCTGGACCTCGCCCCTGCGGGCCTGTTGTTGTCGGAATACGAAACCGAGACGGCTTACGCGCTTCAGCACAAAGTTGACCCGCCATTTACACAACGCCTTGCTGTTGCTCTTGACGAGATCGAAGCAGCCTATGACCTCGTTATTATTGATTGCCCACCTCAGCTTGGCTTTACCACGATGACGGCCTTGTTGGCGTCCACTGGCCTGCTTATCACGGTCGTTCCAAGTATGTTGGATGTTGCCTCTATGGCTCAATTCCTTGAAATGGCTGGAGAAACTGTAAAAACGCTTGAAGACGTGGCCGGGCCTATCGACTGGAACTTCCTAAAATTCCTGATTGCCCGGTATGAACCCACTGACGTACCGCAATCGCAAATGGCTGGCTTTCTGAGGTCCATTCTTCTCGATCAGGTTCTAACCACGCCGATGCTTAAATCCACAGCGATTTCCGACGCTGGGATGACGCAACAAACCATATACGAACTGGAACCATCCCAAGTCGTCAAGAAGACACTTGTTCGCATCCTGGAGAGCGTGAACGGAGTCGCCGATGAATTCGAGAAGACAATCCAGCAAGCTTGGGGAAGGGAGATTGATTAATGGCCCGTAGAAACTTGTTCAAGCCCCCTCCCCCGCCAGATGCAGACAGCGCTGCGGCCTCTTCTGGAGAAAAAAATCAGCGGTTTCCGAATACCGGCGCCATGAGCGGCGTAAAGTCCACGCTAAAGGACGTCGCGAGCAATGCGGTTAGGGATATCTCCGTCGATTTTATTGAGGAAATAGGCCCCAAAGATCGCCTGTCGTTCACAGATGGCGATGTTGTAAGGCTGGCTGAAAGCATCAGCACCCACGGCCAGCAAGTCCCGATTATGGTTCGTCCGATTCCGGACAAACCCGGACGCTACAGGATCGTCTACGGTCGCCGCAGATTGCGCGCCCTGAGGTCGCTGGGCATCCCCGCTAAGGCTCTTGTCCGGTCTCTTTCTGACGAAGAGGCCATTCTTGCCCAAGGCCAGGAAAACACCCAACGTTTGGATCCAAGCTTTATTGAAAAAGCTCTCTTTGCGGCGGAATTGGCATCAAGTGGCTACGAACAGAACGTTATTCTAGAGGCTCTCGCGGTGGACAAACCTATGTTGTCACGCATGACGAAGGTCGCGCGATCGATTCCGACGTCAGTGATTGAAGATGTCGGTTCTGCTCATGGAATTGGGCGAAGACGCTGGGAAGATCTTGCCAATCAGGTCCGTGACGACAGCATCGATCTTGAACAGATCATCGCGACTCTTGACCTGAAGGCCGCACAAAATTCTGATTCCCGGTTTGGATTAATCAGTGGTGCCATCACTTCAGCCCTGAAATCCAAAGATATGGGACAGACTACGCCCCCCCCTACCCTCTCCATCAAACTTGATGATGGAACGACTTTGGCCGAAGTAAAAGAAACCGCTCGCGCTGTAACAGTTAAGCTGTCGAAGTCGGAATCACCAGAATTCGCACAGTGGATGCGGCGTCATGCGGAAACTGAGCTTATGCGTCTTTATGAGGCGTGGCAGTCAGAACAAAAAACCTGACTGCTCTTAGATCGAGCACAAACACTTAAAAAGGAGCACATCAAACAGCCCGTAAAAGAAAGAGCCCCCAAGGTATTCCCAAGAGAGCCCAATCTGTTCTTTGCATTTTCAGATTTAGCAGCTTCTCAACGCTAGTCAACAACAACCGATTCGGTTGCCGGTTTATTGCGGTCTTTTTTCTGAATATCAGGAATATCGGTGCCTTTTTGTTCAGGTTGTCGTGAAAATAACATGGCATTTATTCAAGCAACTGCACCCATTGGGCGGCGGGCTGATGTGGTATTGTCCGCGGACAATTCAATACCAGAACGCCACATCGTCATAGAAATGCTTCGAAACGCGGCGCCCCGGTTGGGACTCAGCGCCACAGTCCTCTCAACACTTGACGCTATGCTTTCATGCCTGGCCCCGAAGCGAAATCACCACACTGTGTTTGCATCCAATGCAACTCTGACCTTTCGACGCAATGGCATTTCCGAAAGGACTATCAGACGTCACGCCGCAATCCTGCAAGAGGTCGGATTACTCAGTCGTCACGACAGCCCGAATCGCAAGCGCTTCACCAAACACAACAACACCGAAGGAAAAATTCTTCGATTTGGCTTCGACTTTTCACCGCTGTTTGCCCGACTACAAGACATTGCAATTATCGCAGCCGAAGTGCTGAGGGAACGAGAGCAGATTGATTACCTGCGGACCAAGATTCGTGCGATAGCAAATGAAAGTCTCCAGAACGATCCAAACGACGATTTTGCTTGTGATTTATTCAGGATACTTCGCCGTAAATTAACGCTTCAGGACTGCGAAAGAATCCTCTCCGAGCTTCCAATAACAGAAGTTCTCGCTGAGGCCACTGAAACTCAGGATGCGAATTCCACGACAATTATGACCGCCAACGACGGTCAATTTGTCCGGCACCATCATAAGTCAAATAAAGAACATATTGATAATAAAGATGACGCACCAAAAAAAAATGTGGCTTCTATCGATCCAGATAGACCTATCAGCGTTTCGGAAATTCTATCAGCTTGCCCAGAAGCAGCTCAGTTTTCACTTGGAAACATTGAAACGGTTCACGATGTCATTGCTCATGCCAGGACACTTGCACCAATGATAGGAATTTCTAGCCACAGTTATGAAACGGCGCACAAACAACTTGGTCCTCTGAAAACAGCTACGACAGTCTGGGCAATCATGCAGTTTCGAAACAAAATCAAAACAATCGGTGCATATTTCCACTCAATAACAATTGGATCTAAAAGTCGCGATTTCTGTCCCGACAAACTGATCAGACGGCTTGCCATGACACAGAATAATATGGGCTGATCGGCGGATTGTCCGCGGACAATTTTATTTTAGAATATAGTACAAGGAACATCTTTGACGATGTTACCCAAAACAACGCTACTGTTTAAAGCCCCGCAAACCCAAGGGGTAGGATCGTCTGGTCCCGCAGTCCACACTGTGCGTAATTCCACGTCAGACCTGAGAGGCGGCGGTCAACAGACGCTACAGACAGGGCAGGGGAGGCGCCAGAAGGCAAGGGCGGGAACGACGGCTCTCAAGGTCGATGACCGGGCCGAGCGGATCACCTGTTTGCTTTGTGATACCGTTCTGGTGTCCGCGCTGAACTGGCCGGAAATCTTGCCGGTCTCGGCCCAAAATCTCAGTAAGGCGATGCTGTTTACTAGCGCTTCGCCGGTTGGCCACTAGAAACCGGCACGTTTGGTGGGGCAGGGGCCTTCTATCGAGATGTTGATAGAGGATATCTCGTCCGAGCCCGCGGGGCGACTGGAGAAGCGGATGACGAGGCCCGGGTCCAGCGGATCTGAGGTTGCATACTTTCAATTGGCCGGCTCTTGACTTTCAATTAGTCGGGAGTGTACTTTCAATCGGTCGAGAGGAGTCGTCAGAAAATGTACCCGAGATTTGCAAAGACGCAGGTAGAGGAAGCGCTGTCTGATACCCGCGTGGTTCTCATCTCCGGGCCGCGTCAGTCCGGTAAAACTACGCTAGCAGCCGACATCGCGTCGAATAAGATACCTTTTCTTACATTGGACGACGCAAACGTTTTGCGGTCAGCCATTGATGATCCGGTTGGTTTCGTTCGTGGCTTGGATCGCGCAGTGATTGATGAGATTCAACGCGCGCCCGACCTTCTGCTCGCGATCAAAAACATGGTCGACGACGACAAGACCCCGGGGAAATTCCTTCTAACAGGTTCGGCCAACCTCATGACCATTCCCAAAGTGGCGGATTCCCTTGCCGGTCGCATGGAGGTCGTCCAGCTACTACCTTTATCGCAGGCTGAGATCATCGGTAGAAAGACGGGATTCATTGATCGGGTTTTTGCCGGGGAGACGCCAGAAGCCGATCACATGATCATAGGTAACGAACTGATCGAGAGCGTCCTTTCGGGTGGGTATCCGGAAGCACTTGGCAGAACGAAATGGACACGAAAACAAGACTGGTATCACGGTTATTTGGATGCGATCGTCCAGCGCGACGTTCGTGACGTCGCCCAGATCGAACAGCTTGCCATCATGCCAAAGCTGCTATCAGTCTTGGCGGAGCACTCAGGGCAGTTGGTCAACTACACCGGCATCGGTCGTGCACTCGACCTCAATCATGTGACAACACGGAAGTATGTCAGTGTCTTCGAAAGCCTCTTTCTGGTTCATACCCTGCAGCCTTGGTTCACGAATCGGTTGAAACGCCTGACCAAGTCGCCAAAGCTGCATTTCTTGGATGCAGGCCTTCTCGCAGCAATGCGGAATGTTTCACCGGATGTGGTTCGAAAAGACAAAACGAGCTTCGGTGCAGTTCTGGAAACTTTCGTGCACAGCGAACTGCGGAAAATCGTAACATGGAGCGAACAACGATGCTCGTTCTCGCATTTCCGGGACAAGGACAGGAACGAAGTCGACATAGTCCTGGAGAACCGCCGAGGTGAGGTCGTCGGGATCGAAGTAAAGTCCTCCGCCACAGTTTCGGCGAGTGATTTCTCGGGAATGCGCAAGCTGGCAGAAGCCTGTGGGAAGAATTTCATCCAAGGCATGGTGCTCTACGATCACGACCAGGTTGTCCCGTTTGGCGAAAACATGTTCGCCGCTCCGATCTCATGTCTGTGGGGCCGCTCATGAATCCCGTCGAGGAACAATGCATGGAGGTCGAAAGATTGAATGCGCGCCTCAGCGGCGCAGCTATGAATATGAGCGTTTTCCGACTGACCTGTGCGCCGCTTATGGACTGACGCCCCTAACACCATACGCACAGCACTTTCGCGCACTTCAACTTCGTAATAACAACCCTTTTGGATCGAGAGGTGGCGTGACCAATAGGCGCGCAGGGCATTTCCTGCCAATGATTTCGACCGAAAAGTCTGTGCTATTCTGATCAACACCATCTTTAACATAAACCAACGCCAAGCTTTTTTCGACGGCATGGCCAAAACTGCCCGAAGTGACTTCACCGACGATTTGTCCGCCAGAGTAAACCGGTTCTCCACCAACCGGATCGGCATCACCAACATCAATCTCAAACAAGCGTAACCGATGTGCTGGGATATCTTTTAAGACCTGTAGGGCATCACGGCCTACAAATTCGCCCTTGTCGAGTTTTACGAACACATCAAGGCCTGCTTCATAGGGAGTATAGTCACTGGTCAGTTCCAGCCCCCAGCTTCCGTAGCCTTTTTCCAGTCGCAAAGAGTTTAATGCAAGACCACCTACCAAACGGATATTGTAGGCTTTGCCGGCCTCTAAAAGCGCAGAATAGAGCGCAATTTGATCGCCTTCTTGGGTGTAGATTTCATAGCCAAGTTCCCCTGTGTAAGAAACTCTCAGAACAAAACACTCCAAACCTGCAACCGTCAGCCACCGTCCGGTCATAAATGAAAAGGCTTCGTTCGTCACATCTTCGGACACCAGCTGCGATAGGAGATCCCGCGCCTTTGGTCCTGCTATGTTGAACCCGGCCCATTCATTCACAAGGCTTTTTATTGAGACATTCAAATCAGGCAGATGTCCCTTGAAAATCCGCTTGTGATATTGTTCTGCCGTACCTGATCCGATAAGCAGGAAATCGTTCTCGCCCAGCCGTGTCAATGAGAAGTCGCCTTGAATTCGGCCACGTGTATCAACCATCGGAGCAAGGACTGATTTGCCGTTTTCACTGGGTAATCTGTTGGTGACAAGCCTATCAAGCCACTTAGATGCATTCTCACCTGTAATGCGAAAACGGGAAAAGACGGATATGTCGATAAGACCAACGGATGCGCGCAGTGCCAGACACTCTTCGCCGACAGCTTCAAACCAGTTTGTCCGACGGAAAGAGTAGGTCGGTGTTTTTTCTGCCTCATTGCGTGCGAAGTATTTCGGATACTCCCAGCCTACCAGTGCCCCCATTACAGCCCCTTGCTCGCGCTGCATCTCGGTAACCGGGCGGGTTCGTTGATTGCGACCTGCCTCGCGTTCTTCGTAAGGGAAATAGATGCGGAAGCGGCTCGAATAATTCTCTGCCGTTTTTTCCATGACGTATTTTGTATCAACCCATGGACCAAAGCGGGCTACATCGATGCTGAACAGATCTCGCTCAGGATACCCATCCACCATCCATTGTGCCAAAACCTGCCCAATCCCCGCGCTTTGGCTGAAACCTGCCATGATGCCAACGGCAACCCAGTAATTGTTCAGCTCTGGCACAGGGCCAACCACGGGCTGCACATCTGGCGACCAGATCATTGGGCCGTTGATAACAGATTTCACGCCAGCGGTTTCCAGACATGGCGTGCGCTCACAGGCCGCCATATAGTTTTCCTCGATCCGGTCGAGATCATCCGGCAGCAATTCGGTGTCGAAATCCAATGGCGTCCCATCGACGGCCCAATGCACTCCATTTTTTTCGTAGGCTCCAAACAACAGGCCCGGGCCTTCCTGACGCAGGTAATATTCCTTATCATTGTCATGCAAACTTGGTATTTCGTCTGTAAGTGCCTCGACATCCGGGATGGCTTCGGTCACGAAATATTGGTGTTCCAATGGATGAACCGGTAGGTCCACGCCCGCCAGACGCCCTACTTCGCGCGCCCAAAGACCGGCGGCATTGACAATATGTTCCGCTGTCAATGTGCCCTTTTCGGTCACAACCTCCCAATGACCATTCTCAAGCTGAGTCAAACTGGTAACAGCATTGTAGCGGATGATGTCCGCACCACGGTTTTTGGCCCCTTTGGCAAAGGCATGCGTTGCCCCGTTCGGGTCCACATGGTTTTCATGGGGCGTATAGTAGAGCGCTTTCGCATCGGACAAATCCAAAAGCGGATTCATCGCCAACGCCTCTTCTTTTGTGATTGGCTGAAAGGTGCAGCCAAGAAATTTGGCTTTCGCGGCCATAACCAACATCTGATCTGCGCGGTCATCTGTGGTAGCAACATAAATGCCACCATTTTTGTGAATGCCACACGACTGGCCGGTTTCCTCCTCGATCATCTCAAAAGAATTGATCGTATAGGCCTGCAATCGCGCCATATTGGTGATGTCATGCAATTGGTTATTGCTGGCTGCTGCATGCCACGTTGAACCGGCGGTAAGTTCGCGTCGCTCGATCAGGGCAATATCCGACCAACCCATTTTGGCCAGATGATAAATAATAGAAGCGCCTGTGATACCACCACCAATAACCACAGCTTTGTAATGGGTTTTCATGTCACGTATCTCTTTCTGAATCTCTTGTTTGTTTACAGAGCGGGTGCTCCGCCCGCTTCTGAGCTTTTGGCCACAAACGCGCTCAGCTCCTCGCTGATCTCTGGTGCCAGAGCCGGCTCTTCATATTCATTCAACATTTGCTGCCAAATGCCCGTTGCACGCGTAGTTGCATCCTGTGACCCCGCATCCTGCCAATTCTCAAAATTTTGCCAATTTGACAGTAGCGGAGCATTAAAGGCACTCTCGTAACGCGCCATCGTATGGGGGGATTGGAAGAAATGGCTTGCAGGCCCCACCGCTTGAATTGCCTCAACAGCCAAAGCATCTTCATCCATTTCCGGCACAGACAAAAATGCTTGCATCATCTGGATCATTTCAGCATCCAAAATGAATTTTTCATAAGAGGTGCAAAGCCCACCTTCCTGCCAACCGAGGCCGTGATTAACAGCATTAATATGGCCTAACATGCAGGCCCAGAGCGACATTTGTGACTCGTAAGCAGCCTGCGCATCCGGTGCATTTGAAGATGTCACATTTGATGCACGGATTGGCAGGTTGTACCTGCGCGCCAATTGGCCACTGGCGATCGTGGCTTTTGCAAATTCAGGCGTTCCAAAGGCTGGTGAGCCTGACCGCATATCCACATTAGACGTGAAACTGCCATACATGACCGGAGCGCCCGGATTCACACATTGTGAAAATGCAATTCCGGCCAAAGCTTCTGCGTTCTGCTGCACCAACGCACCGGCCAATGTGACCGGAGCCATCGCACCTGCAAGTGTGAAGGGCGTGTATATCACAATTTGGCCGGCCCTCGCCATTGCAATGGCACCATCCAGCAATGCACCATCATACACCAAAGGTGAGTTGGAGTTGACGACTGTATGGACCGACGGTTCTATCGACAATGTTTCCCGGTCCACACCACGGACAATTCGCGCAATTTCTATGGCGTCTTCCATGCGGGTACGACCAATAGCATACCCAAAAAAGGCCTTGTCAGTTAATCGCACAGCAGCCTCTAACGCATGCAGATGGCGTGTTTGCACAGGTAAATCTATCGGTTCAACAGCATACCCACCAACGAAATGCGCGACATTCAGCGATTGGGTTAACCGGAGGAGGTTTTTATAATCCTCAAAATTTCCGCTGCGGCGACCATGAATAGCATCCGATACATTGGGCGCACTGGCGATGGAGGAATAGGCCATTGAGCTTCCCCCAAAACGTAGCGTGTGTTTGGGATTGCGCGCATGAAGCGAATAATGCGAGGGCGCTGTGGCAATTTTTTCCATGACGAAATCTGCGTCCATTCGCACGCGCTGACTTCCCGGTGTCACATGCGCACCATTTCGGCCTAAAATTTCGACTGCCTCATCCAGCTGAAAATCCATTCCAGTTTCCTGCAACAATTGCAAAGAGGCATTGTGAATAGCCTCTATGTGATCTGCCGAGAAAATCTCAAAGGGAGCAAAAGGATTATCGAGTTGTTGAAACGGTTGTTGTGGAAAACTGCCCGGTTGCGTCCGCGTTTTACGGCGTGATATTCTGCGCATTTCAACCCTCCATGACCATGTATTGCAACCAGCTTTAGCTTTTTGCTATATCCAAAAAAATTCAAATATTTATGGATTTATGTTGAAAAAAATTCAAATGATTCAATGTTACCGACACGGGTTTTGGGACGATTGACTATGCAGAAACTGAGTTTTCGCCATTATAGGGCAATTCACGCTTTTCGCAGTCACGGGCGGCTTGTTACGGCGGCAGAGGCAATTGGGCTAACCACCTCGGCGGTCAGTTACCAGCTGTCAGAAGCCGAACGACGTCTGGGGTGTAAATTGTTCAAGCGTGTAGGTCGGAATCTTACGTTAACGACCGAAGGAGATTTGCTGGCGACCAGCGCAGAGTCGATTTTGCGAGAGGCAAGGATGGTCGAGGAGCAGTTGAACACAGCCCAAATTCACAAGACCACAATTCGGATTGGTACATTCGCCTATCCATCTTACCGCTGGCTGATACCATTTCTTGTTACTTTGAAGCATGAAATGCCAAATGTTGATTTCGAATTCGTTACCGGGTTTCATCGTCTTCCGCAGGAAAGCCTCAGAAACGCCGAAGTCGACATATGCATCGTCAACGGCGATGTTCAGGACGATGATATTCAGGTTTACCCGTTATTTGCTGATGAATTGGTTGCGATTTGCCCCACCAACCACCCTTTATCCAAACATGCGTATTTAGAAGCGCATGATTTTCAACGGGAAACATTCATAACCTATTCCACCATATCCGAAGTCGGGCTGGATGATGACAAACTATGGCGCCCTGCCGGGTGTAGGCCTTACAAAATGCTAAAGGCAGGGTTTGCGGATGCAGTTATTGATTTGGTAGCAGCAGACCTAGGCGTATCAATTTTGAGCAAATGGGTCGTTGAACAACACCCCCACCGGAGTTCTTTGGCTTGCGTTCCCATTACGGGCCTTGGGCTTTCAGTGCGCTGGAACTGTGTTTTTAGGCAACAACATCACGATGCCGCTCTTTTGCCGAGCATCGCGGAAAAGCTCAGAGATTGGTGCGCAAAAACAAATTTCCCTCAAAACCTCTAGAGTACACAATTCAGATCAAGCATTGGTTTGAAAATTAAAGCGTTCCGCCATAAACCAGTGCAATGGGTTTATGGCGGAACGCCCACGACATTGAGATGTCTTGCAGCGCCGCACCTTTTCCCTGTCTCAGATTAAAGGCGTGGCGCTTTAGCGAGTTCGACAGGCTTTAATCAGGGAGTATATGCCGATAAAGCAGTCGCGGCTGTCCCATCCATTCACTATGGCGTTCCACAGTTGCACCCAATCGTTCCGCCAGGCGCCTAGAACCGGTATTTTCCGGGTGAACAAGGCTCATTACCGGACCGATTTTGCGTTCCTGAAAGGTCCAATCCCGTGCCAAAATAGCAGCTTCACTGGCATAGCCCATGCCATGATTATTGGCAGACAAAGACCAACAAAGTTCCAGCTCATCTAATAACGGCGATTCAAACAACCCGGTAAAGCCAAGAAATTCGTGTGATATGCTATCAGCAATGACGAAGACACCGATCTGACGATTTGCCCATTGTTCGCGCATATTATCAAATTCCGCTCGGGCTTCTTCTTTACCCATTACGCCTTCACCGACAAATTTCATTACATTTGGATCAGAAACTAAGTCGGCATATGGCCATAAATCGCGATCCTGCCAGCCTCGTAATGTAATCCGGTTGCCAGAGAGAACGGGCGTACTGCCAGCATAGTGTGATGATTGCATGGAGCTTCTTCTATCTAATCCGTGTATTCGAACGGTGTTTATGCGAAATAGCGATACAATTTGGCGTTTTCAATCTTTTGCAATACGAAGCCGAAGCCAGAATATTATTCTGCGTACACGTCCCTTTCCCTTATTCAGATTTATCTGTCTCATCTCCAATCCTTGGTGGTTATGATGAGCTAGAAACACTCTCTTATCAAATTCCGCGATTTGGACACATAGGCGCTGACGTCAGACAGCCATTCCACGATCAAGGCACCGGACACGGGTTGTTTGCCAACGCGTTTCCGGTCGGCCGGGGCATTTTGGCGCGCGTGGTAGGGCAGGGTGCTTCAATAGAGACGTTGATTGGGGGTATCTCGTCAGAGCTTGCGGAACGTGCCTGTGAAATTGTCCCTGTCGCTGACGCCAGGATTTTTCGGACCAAGACGCAGTTCGCCGATACAATTAGTGCAGCCACAGATCAGGACAAGAAGTCGGTCGCTTTCACTGAGACAGAGATGGGCGTGCCTTGTGCGATCGCCTATCATCAGCCGATAGATCGGGTAGGGCTGAAGGGCATTTTGGCAAGGATGTCAGTCGCGATTTGTTGTCGCGGCTTCGGTACATGGGCCTGATTGCGAGTGGATCGCGGATTTCAAGGTCAGGCGCGCCGCATACATTTGTGACGACGGAGATGTTTCTGGCGACGTTTGATGTGCAATCGCTCAGTGAGTTTCCTGAGCTTGAACTCTGGGCAGCAGCTTCGTCGCTAACGGAGCATTTTACGTAATTAAAATCTGGGCTTATCCGATCTTGTGCTATTATATTCAGGATTATGGTGAACGGTTTCTCAGCCACGCGTCGGGTAGCCACCTGTCAAAATATGGCATGTTCACTTCAGAAAATCATCGGAATTTCTCTATATCCAAACCGCATAGCTGTAGCGCATAATGGCATTAGATAAATTGTGATCGACTTTCTAGGATTTGTGTCATTGCCGCAACATGGAGAAGAAAGTTATGAAGAACGAGATCAAAACCCGAAAAGGGATGAACCGCCGTCAGTTTATTAAACGAGTGGCTTCAGGGGCGGGTTCCACTGTGTTGGCCGCACCTGCCGTCGGGCTTATGGCAGCTCCGTCATATGCGTCATCGAACAACCACCTGACTTTCGCAATCAAGGCTGAACCACCCTCATTGGACCCGCTGGCCATTGAACAGCGTATACCACGGATGGTGACGTTTAACATCTACGAAACCCTGGTTGACCGTAACGACGCAGGTGAAATCGTACCGATGCTGGCAACAGGTTGGGAGCAAATCGACCCAACGAGGATGCGTTTCAAAATTCGTGACGGCGTGAAATTTCACGATGGCGAATCCCTCACAGCAGAAGATGTCGCTTACAGCATTAACCGCGTAATTGCGCCTGAAACAAAGTCACAGTTTATCGGTATCGTGAATACAATCGCGCGTGCTGAAATTGTTGATTCCAGTACGGTTGACATTGTCACCAAGAAGCCTGACCCGATCCTGATGGCGCGTGTCTACACCATCTCGATTATGAACAAGAACTGGACCGAGGCGATCGGCAAGGACGTTGCCAACTCGACCAATGGTACCGGCCCTTACCGTATGACAGAATGGAAGCGGAACCACGCGATCCATCTGGAGCATTTCTCGGACCACTGGGGTCCTGTGCCACAAGCGAAGTCTGCAACGATCCTGATCATTGGCGAAGACGCAACAACCTTCCAGATGATTAAAACAGGCGAGCTTGACTGCTACCTTGGTCTGCTTCCTGACCACATCCACGAAGCCAAGAACTACCGTGCCGGTCTTGCCCAAAACATGTCATTCGTGCGTCTGAACAACGCTCCGGAATCGGATGTTCATGATGTTCGTATTCGCCAGGCAATGAACTATGCGGTGAACAAGCAGGTTCTGTTGGACGCGCTGTTCCAAGGTCAGGGCGCTGTGCTTCCTGGTCAGGTTTCCAGCCCGCAGATCTTTGGCTTCAACAAAGACCTAGAGGCTTACCCGCATGATCTCGACAAGGCACGTGCTTTGATCAAGGAAGCCGG
>Ga0209344_10002484_pt1 | contig 20425 bp, 19 predicted proteins | sample Cruoilmetagenom6_FD_187293 | JGI IMG/M metagenome (GOLD analysis project Ga0209344, IMG submission 187293) | Oil polluted marine microbial communities from Coal Oil Point, Santa Barbara, California, USA - Santa Barbara Oil Seep Sample 6 (SPAdes)... | ecosystem: Environmental > Aquatic > Marine... | reverse complement strand
AAATGACCTGTAGCGTGTTCGCTTCCACCAATATATAAGTCGACATTTTTCCAATAGTTCAAGGCGTCTTCACTTGCAAAAGCTTCACCTCTATTGGCTACTTCTTCCATATATCTGAAGAAATACCATGAGCTTCCTGCCCAACCTGGCATGGTGTTGAGTTCTAGTGGGTAAATTCCGTTGTCTTGAGACGTCTCGACTGCGCTCGACGTGACAAGATCGTTTGAAACGATTTTATTGTTTTTAGTGTCCCAAGCCCAAACATCAGCACGACCTAAAGGTGGCTCACCTGTTTCGGTTGGTAAGTATTTTTCAACTTCTGGTAATACGATTGGTAAATGAGCTTTATCAATCATTTGTGGTTTTCCATTCACATAATACACAGGAAATGGTTCGCCCCAATAGCGTTGTCTGCTAAATACAGCATCACGTAATCTATAATTTGTTTTTCCTTCGCCTTGACCCAATTGTTCTAATTCGTAAATCGCACGTTTGGTAGCTTTTTTGTAGTTCATTCCGTTAAGGAAATCGCTATTGGCAATTTTCACATTGTCTTTACCTGTAAACGCTTCTTCTGAAATGTCTACACCTTCAAAAATATTAGGAATTTCAATATTGAAGTGCTTTGCAAAATCATAATCACGTTGGTCACCACAAGGCACAGACATGACTGCTCCTGTTCCGTAGCCAGCTAAGACATAATCACCAATCCAAACTGGAATTGGTTCTTTTGTAAAAGGATGCTCTGCATAAGCACCTGTAAATGCTCCCGAAATGGTTTTTACATCTGCCATACGATCGCGTTCGCTACGTTTTGCTGTGGCTTGAATATAGGCTTCAACATCAGCTTTTTGAGCTTCGGTTGTGATTTTTGAAACGAGTTCGTGTTCTGGAGCTAAGGTCATAAACGAGACTCCGAAAATGGTATCAGGTCTTGTTGTGAAAACTTCTATTTGATGAGACGTCTCGACTGCGCTCAACGTGACAGCATCATGATTTTCGTCATGCTGAACTTGTTTCAGCATCTCACTCGTCGTTTTTACATTAAACGTCACACTTGCGCCAACCGATTTTCCAATCCAATTGCGTTGAATATCTTTTAAGGATTCGGTACAATCTAAATCATCTATATTATAATCAATTCCATGAAGCAAACGTTCAGCATAAGCCGAAATACGCATACTCCATTGGGTCATTTTCTTTCTTATTACGGGATGTCCACCACGTTCTGAAACGCCATTAACAATTTCGTCATTTGCTAAAACAGTTCCTAGAGCGGGACACCAGTTCACTTCCGTTTCAGCTAAATACGTCAGTCTATATTTTAATAAGATGTCTTGTTGTTCTTCTGAAGAAAAGCGATTCCATTCTTCAGCAGTAAAAGTTTCAACATCATCATCACAAGCAGCATTTACAGCTGTATTACCTTCCGTAGAAAACCTTGAAATTAGTGTGTCAATATGTTCCGCTTGATTACTATCATTATTATACCAAGATTCAAACAGTTGAATAAAAATCCATTGCGTCCATTTGTAGTATTCGGGATTAGAAGTTCTAACCTCACGAGACCAATCGAATGAAAAACCGATTTGATCGAGTTGACGACGGTAGGTTTTTATATTCGTTTCTGTAGTAATTGCAGGATGTTGACCAGTTTGAATGGCATACTGTTCTGCTGGCAAACCAAAACTATCATAACCTTGAGGATGCAAGACATTAAAGCCTTTATGACGCTTGTAACGTGCATAAATATCACTGGCAATATAACCTAAAGGATGACCAACGTGTAAACCTGCTCCACTTGGATAAGGGAACATATCTAACACATAATATTTAGGCTTATCACTATTATTTATAGCTTTAAACGTTTGGTTGTCTGCCCAATATTTTTGCCATTTGGCTTCTATCTCGTTGAAGTGGTATTGCATTTGTGTGATTTTATTCTTTTTTAACCTTTCGACTGTGCTCAAGGAGACAGCAAAACTAAATTTTAATCTAAAAATTATAGCAACTAATCACGAACTACTTGTGTCTAATTACTTATTTTAAAGGCACAAATTTAAAGGTATTACAACACATTTAAAAGTTTAAGCGTTGTAATTGTATAAATGAATTGAAACACTAGTCTATGTTTTAAACTAATGTAACAAAGATTCCCTTTGTTATAGGAAAGACAATTTATAGGTTTTTAAAAGACTTATATCTTTTGAAGTCATTATTCATTTTCTTTTATATTTTTACAACATTAATTCAACACTTTTATGAGTACATCTTTTGACAGGTATCAAAAACGAAAATTAATTTCATCTTACTTTTCTGTAGTGATTAGTATTGCTTTGGTTTTATTTTTATTAGGATGCTTAGGTTTATTAGTGTTGAATGCAAAAAAAGTTGCCGATCATTTTAGAGAACAAGTTGTTGTAACAATCTATTTGAACGACTCTGCTAAACAAGTTGAAGTAGACCAATTAGAAAAGAGTTTAGCTATGGCTGAATACACAAAATCGACAGAATATGTTTCAAAAGAACAAGCTGCCGAACTTATGAAAGCTGAAACTGGAGAAGACTTTATGGATTTTGTAGGTTATAATCCGCTACAGAACTCTATTGATGTGTATCTTAAAGCAGATTATGTGACCAACGAAACGCTTGATGGCATCACTGAAGAATTAGCTAACAAGAAATTTATTGAAGACATTACTTACGACAATGACCTTGTAGAACTCATGAATAACAACGTTAAAAAAATCACATTTTGGGTGTTATTATTGAGTGCTATATTTACTCTAATTGCGGTGTTATTGATTAATAGTTCAATTCGATTGGCAGTATATTCTAAACGATTTATTATTAAAACGATGCAAATGGTTGGCGCTACTAAAACATTTATTAGACGTCCATTTGTTTTTAAAAGTGTGCAATTGGGTGTCATTGGAGCTATTGTTGCTCTAATAGGAATGGGAATTGTGTTGTATTATCTCGATTTAACATTTCCAGAATTAGAGCTATTGCAAAAACCTATTTTAGTTGGAGGATTGTTTGCTGGTATTTTTTTATTAGGTATCTTAATTACTTGGATAAGTACATTTATAGCCACGCAGCGTTTCTTAAATTTGAAAACAGATCAATTATACTATTAATATTTAATTAAGAATTAGCTCTAAAATTTCTTTTATATTTACACCATACTTAAATCATGGGAGAACAAAAACGTAAGGAATCGACTAATAGCGAATTTATATTCGGAAAGAAAAACTATAAGTTTATGCTTATTGGTTTAGGATTTATAGCTCTAGGTTTTATTTTAATGTCTGGAGGCGGAAGCGATGATCCTAATGTGTTTGATCCTTCAATATTTAGCTGGAGACGTATTCGATTGGCACCTGCTTTAGTATTAATTGGCTTCGGAATTCAGGTATATGCTATTTTATTAAATCCGAATAAAAAGTAGTATTTGATTACAGCTTCTTTGCAAAAATTTTCGACATTTCTTTTACATAATAAAACCCATTTCTCATAGCATCATCAAGGGTTTTTGAATGTTTTGTTACTGTGTCAATATAATGGATACCAAATGTACTAATTTTACTTTCATCTAAATCTGAATGTCCACAAAACGCAGCGACTTTAATCTGTTTTCCTTTAGCAGAACTTAATACTCCTTGTATCGTTTTTCCTGAAAATGTTTGTACATCAAGATTCCCTTCACCTGTAATGATCCAGTCTGCATTTTCAATGTTTGAATCGAAATTTGCCAAATTCTTTATGAGTTCAATTCCTGGTTGTAATTCGCCGTTTAAAAACAATTTTGAAGCAATTCCCATACCACCAGCAGCACCAGCACCTTTTATAGTTTGAGGGTTTATGTGAAATGTGTGCTGTATCACTTTAGAGAAACCTTCTAAACCCTTATCTAATAGTTCAATTTCATTATCTGAAGCACCTTTCTGTTTAGCATAAATGTAAGCCGCTCCATTTTTACCATATAGCAGATTAGACACATCGCAAGCCACAAGAAATTTGATATCTTTTAGTTTAGGATTTACATTGTCTACATTGATGGTCGTAATATCTGACAAATGTCGTCCTATTGGCTTCACTTCTTTTCCATTTGCATCTAAAAACTGATAACCTAAAGCTGTTGCCATTCCTATACCACAATCGTTAGTAGCACTACCACCAATACCTAGAATAATAGTTTCAGCTCCTTTTTTTATAGCATCTGAAATCATTTCACCAGTTCCAAATGTCGTTGCATTTATACAATCAAATTGTTCTTTCTTCAAAAGTTTAACACCTGAAGCTTCAGCCATTTCAATAAATGCTGTTTTAGATGTTTCAGCATACAAATAAGATGCTAAAACTGGTTTAAAAAAAGGATTATTAACTTCAAGGTTAATGACTTTACCATGAAGATAATAATTTACGACTTCAATAGTACCATCACCTCCATCAGCTAAAGGAAGTTTTAAAATTTCAATATTTGGTTTTATTATTTTTAAGCCATCTTCAACAGCTTTACAAAAATCTAAGCCTGTTAATGAATTTTTAAACTTATCTGGTGCAAGAACTATTTTCATCACTATTAAATTAGCTTAATATACTTGGCAAGACATAACTAACGACTAGAATTAAAACAAAAAATGAGATTAAAATAACACTCTCTTTTTGAAGCAAGTCTTTTTTATTAAACGTGTATGATAACTCTAATTGCTTAGCGGGTGTTTTAGACGTCAATTTACTAACAATAATTGCAACTATAACTGCAATTACAAATCCGGTTAAATTGTACCAGATCCAGAATAAATTGAGAACATTATGTATTCCAACTTCGGCTAAAGCAGTATGAATTGAAACATCACCAGTATAAAAATTGCCTTGGTTAAAGAAGTAAACTAACTCTGGTAGATACTTAAATATAAGATTTACAACTACAGCTGTAATTATAGCTGTATTCATACCAATGTGGTTTACTTTCTTAAAAAATATAGCAATCACAAAAGCAGCCAATATTGGTCCGTAGAACAATGAAGAAATTGCATTAATCAACTCGATTACTGTACTTTCGCTATTCCCAAAAAGGTAAGCTGCCAAAATACAAACAGTTCCCCAAAATATGACAAGTCCTTTTGATAAGAACATGTACTTCTTTTCAGATAGTTTCTTTTCTCCACTATTAAAAAAGTCCTCAATAGTAACAGCACTCAACGAATTAATTGTTGAACTAAGGGAAGACATTGCTGCAGACATAATTCCGACCATTAAGATTCCTATGAGTCCGTTTGGTAAGTAGTTTGTAATAAATACTGGCACCATTAAATCTGGTTTAATCCCTGATTTTGCGTACTCACCAGGATAATGAATTCGGGTTGTTTCTCTAATACTTTCATAGAATTCTGGAATATTAGTGACCAAATAACCGATGACTAATCCCATAATACAATACACTAAAACAACAGGGAAACGCAATAAACCATTGGCCATCAATAATTTTTTGATGGTACCTTCATTTTTAGCAGATAATAAACGTTGCGCTTGAGTTTGATCTGTTCCGTAGTAAGACAAATACAAGAACAAGCCTCCTAAGAGCATTGGCCAGAAACCATATTCCTCTCCACCAAATAATCCTAAATTAGAAAAATCTATAACTTGAAGTCGTTCTGGATCAAAGCCTGTGAAAGTTCCGGTATCTTTCATTAAAGAATAACCTACAACTAAGCATATAATAAGACCAAAGAATAAAATAATCATTTGGATAGCATCTCCCCAAACAACGGCTTTCATACCTCCTTGATAAGAATATACTAAAGTTACTACACTTATTATTAATAGTGTCCAATGAAAACTGATACCAGCTACAGCTTGAATTATGAGTGCCATTGTAAATACCATAACTCCAGTACCTAAGGCTCTACTAATTTGAAAAACAACACTAATTAGTTTTCGTGTTGATGGCGAGAATCGACGTTCTAAATATTCATAAATACTAACAATACCTGATTTGTATAATGGTGGAATGATGAAAAACATAATCCCAATCATTGCTAGAGGCACACCAAATTCAAAGGTTAACCACTTCATTCCTCCATTAGCTTTAAGACCTACAAATGCTGGTGCAGAAATAAAACTAATAGCAGATAATTGTGTTGCCATGGTTGACAAACTCAAAGGAAACCAACCTAAACTTTTACCTCCTAGAAAATAATCTTTTGAATTTTTATTTTCTTTAAAGAAATAACCCATAGCCATAAAGCCTACGAGGTAAACACCAATTATTGTATAGTCTAGCCAATTCATATTAATTTATTCTTTAAGTCTAGTGTAATGGAATTCCCATTCACTTTTTAACACAGTCACTGTTTATTTTATAATAAGAATAACCACATATTTATTCTTTCAATAAATCTAACAATAATGCTGCTGTCCAAGAAAAATTATTTCCTCCATAACCTGCATTATTATCCTTATGCATTTCTTTTCTTGAATCGAAATATTCAAAAAAACCATTATTTTCAATAATCTCTATGGTGTCTTCCTTAACACGCTGAGCAATCGTATCAAAACCATTTTGTTTTAATCCTTTATACAGCATCCAATTTAGATTAATCCAAACAGGACCTCTCCAATATTTTTTAGGATTAAAACGATCGCTCGTTGGATCAAAAGATGCACATAGGTATTGGGAATCACTTCCAAATTTTTCCATCATAACTTTAACCATTGTTTCGGCTTTTTCTGAATCAGGAATATTAGCAAATAATGGAGAAAATGAAGATGATGACAAATATCTTAAAGGTCTTTCGTTTCTTAAATCGTAATGAACATAAGCGCCTAATTCTTCATCGAATAATTTATCATTAAAAGATGTAATACTTTTTTCTTGCCACTTTTTTAGTTGTTCAATTTTATCTTCATTACCACCTATGAGTTCATATAACTCTATTAAAGATTCGTTAGATTTAATTAACATAGCATTAAAAAGTGGGTCTTGCACTAAAAAAGGAGATAACTCTGCTATTTTTTCATCGCTATAATTATGTTTTTTTGCAATCTCGATAATATGTAAGTAATGATCATATTCCCTTTTACTAGGACGTTGCTCTGGATCTACATGAGTAGTATCTCGTCTTTCAAAATCATACTCTGGAGGATTCATCGTATCCCAAATATCATCCCAAATAGGAGAATTATCTGTGCCAGATTCCCAATTGTGATATATATAAACTAAGCCTTCATTTTGAGGATCTCTGTTTTTGTAAAAATAGTTATGGTTATCAAAAACGTTATCAATTTGTGATGCAATAAATTCTAAAGTCGATTTTTTATTCTCACTTATTCCATACATTTCTTTCAACACAAAACCTGTTACTGGTGGCTGTGTCATACCTGTAGACTTATGTTCTGAAGACGCATCAGGATGTAAGTTTGAACGATGAAAATCTGCTCCTGGAAAATAGGAGTCTGTTTCAGTATGAAAAATAATATGAGGAATAAATCCGTTACGCCATTGTGCTTTAAGCAACGTTTTAATTTCCTTTTCAGCTTTTTGCATATCATAATGCGCAAAACCAATAGCAATAAGACCTGAGTCCCAAAACCATTGAAATGGATATAAATTTTCGCAAGGGATGGTAAATTCTCCTTCGTCTTTAAAGTTTGTATTTAAAACGTGTTCTGCTCTCTGTTGTAAAAGGTCTTTCATTGGGAATACATAAATAAAGATACATTGACATCGTAAACGATATCAATGTATCAGTGAAACTAAATCAAATTAACTACTTAAAAATTAAAGGTTGCATTAAAGAATACTCTTGTTGGTAATACTGGTCTACCAACAAAATACTCTTCTTCGGTTTGGTTATTTCCTAGTCTTGGAGACCCTTCTGTAACACCATCGGAATTGAAAAGATTAAAAACTTGTGCTCCTAAACGAAGTGTTTCCCCATCTTCACTAAGCGATAAAGTATAACCAAAATTTAAATTTGCTAATCCAATTGCATCTAATTCAATTGTATTCGCATCATTTGAATATTTTTCTCCAGTATAATTATATACTAAACCTGCATCAAATTTAGAATTAGCATAGTCTAATGATAATGTAGATAAGAAGTTAGGCTGTCTTCTTAATTCATTTCCTTCTAAATCTGAATCTGCATCAGATTTTGTGATTTCATGTTCTTGATAAGTTAATGATCCTCCAAAATTTAAGTTTTTAGCGAAGTTCCAGTTCCAGGTGCCTTCAAAACCATATGTACTTGTGTCTTGATTATCTACTTCTTCATCAAAACCACCTCCAGGAGCATTTACAAAACTAATTGATCTTCTATCTTTTAAGCTTACTGAATACAGAGCTGCTGTTCCAGAAAATTTATTTTTTGAATATTTAACACCTAATTCGGCTTGTATAATTTTCTCAGTATCATAAGAAGACGGATTTCCAAAAGCGTCAAATTTAGTCCCTCTTAGTTCTGGGAAAAAATAACCTCTTGAAAAGTTTCCATAAGCACTTAAGTCATCATTAATTTTATAAAGACCTGCTAATACAACAGCAAAATCATCTGCAGACACATGGCCTCTTGTATAGCTACCATTACCCCAAATTACGCTATCTAAATTAGCAATTCCTGTATTGTCTACTGTATATGATTGTGTTCCTTCAACTTCTATATCACCTGAAGCTCTCTCGTATCTAACTCCAAAATCAAAATTCCAACGATCAAGTTTAACCTCATCTGCTAAGAAAATTGCTATTTTATTACTTGAAATATTTCTGTTAGTATAAGACGTTCCTCTATTTGTAACACCGTTAACAGTATAGCCAGATAGGTTTACTAAATCAGGTCTATCGTTGTATTCTCCTAAATAATTTGTAATTACATTAAAATCGCCAGCATCAGATCTAGACATAAAAGTACCCAAGGTAATACTGTGATTTCCTGCTTGTTTCGTAAACTTAATATCAGCCATTATCTCTTGCAATGGTCTGCTACGATCTAATATTCTATTTTCAAATAATAAAGCATTTGAAGCTAATGGTTGCCCATTTAAGTATGTAAAACTACCAGAAGTTAAACCTCTTGCATCTAGATATTCTTGTTGCGTCTCTACTGCTTTTGCTCCAGAAACACCGCTTCCATCTAAAAATAAGTTGAATTGATGTTCATATTTTGAATATCTAAGTTTAGCATCTAATTTTAAATCCTCTGAAAAACGATGCTTAAAATCAGTTAAAAAATAACCGCCTTTTGTAGCGACACCATCTTCAATTGGAGAACGATAGATGCCATCTGGCGTTGCGTAAGCAATATCAGCAGCAGCTGAAGTTTGAAGTGTAAAAATTTCTTCTCCATCATTTCCTATTGGTCTACTTCTAGAACCACCTTCTAAAGGATAAGGAAGAAAAAATTGCACATTATCATCGATCCACTGTCCAGAAAAAGTAACTGATCCTTTTTCTGTAACATGCTTTATATTACCTCTAAGTTGAAAACCTTCTGTTGCAAGTCCTGTTTTTAATGGCCCTTCATCATATCTGTAAAATCCTGATAATGCATAAAAAGTATTAGAATCTTCTCCTCCTAATGGACCACTAGTAACAAAGTCGGCTTTATACCTCGAATTAGAAGCAACTTCTGTACGCAAGGTTGTTTTAGGTGTATTAGTTCCTGTGATACTTGTATAATTTATAATACCAGCTACCGAACCTACTCCATACAATATAGAAGAACCACCACGAACAAATTCTAAGCTTCTCATTCCAATGTCATTTCTAAAATAAACATCATGCGCAGAAGAATTTAGACCAAAGGTACTAAGAACAGGCATCCCATCAATTTGTAATGGATTAAACTGATACTGACCTCCTGAAGGTAAACCTCTAACAAAGATGTTAGATGCAACTTCTCCACCACCACCTTCAGCAGTAATACCAGGTATACTTCTTAAAACATCTGCTTGACTACTTGTATTAACTGTTGCCAATTTCTTCGCGCCTATTGAAGTAATAGACATCGGTGTTTCTTTTTGTGATCTTCTAGTTGAAGTTGCAGTTAATAATACAGTATCTAAGGCATTACCTCCTTCAACTAGAACAGCACTAACTATTATAGGACCTCCATTATCTAAATTAATAGACTGCTCAAAAGTCTCATACCCTAAATAAGACACTTGAATTATTTGATCTCCTGTTAAATTAACTGAAAAACTAAAGTTTCCATCAAAATCTGAATTTGAACCAAATGTGCTTTCCTTAATAATGATATTAGCACCTGCAACAGGCAAGCCTGAATTATCAAGAACAGTTCCTTTAATTTCAGTTTGCGAAAAAGTGAGTAACACACTTAACAAACAAGCAAATGATAGTAATGTTTTCTTCATAATATTATTGTTTTGTTATATTTTTGTTAAATATATTATCATTTACATCAATTTAAACCGAAATAAATAGCATATTTTCATGCAAACGTTTGCGGTAACGTTTGAAATTTAATATTTACACATTTGAAAAAAAAAATAATCACACTAAAAGAACTAGCACTTCAACTCAACCTGTCTATTTCTACAGTTTCTAGAGCTCTAAATGATCATCCAGATATTAGTGAGGCCACGAAGAAGAAAGTAAGATTATTGGCAGATGATTTAAATTATGTACCAAACATTTTTGCCAAAGGCTTTAGAACACACAAAACCAATATCATAGGCGTTATTGTTCCTAATATCACCCACTACTTTACCACTACAATCCTAAAAGGCATCCTTGAAGAAGCCTCTACACGAGGTTATAGAATAATTATTTCAGAATCAAATAATGATATTAATAAGCAAGCTGAAATGCTAAAGACTATGGTACAATTTGGAGTTGATGGCATACTAATATCACTTTCAAAAAAGACTAGAAAAGTCGAGAATATTATTCAAATTAGAGACACTACTCCTCTTATTTTATTTGATAAAGTGTCTAATAAAATACCTTGTACGCAAATTGTTATTAATGAAGAAGAAGCTGCATTTAGTGCAGTAGAACATCTTATCAATATTGGAAAAAAAAGAATAGCTATTATTAAAGAAGGAGATAATTCTTATAATTCTGAAAAGCGCTACAAAGGATATTTACGTGCTTTAAAAGAATATAATATTCCTGTAGATGAAAAAATCATACTTAATGTAGATGACATTTCACTCATACAAGGAAAACGCATGACAAACATATTGCTTAGCATAAAAAATAGGCCTGACGCAATTTTCGCTATTACTGACAGTGCTGCAATTGGCGTAATTAAAACCCTTAAAAAATTTAAAATTAAAATCCCAGAAGAAATTGCTGTTGTTGGGTTTAGCAATTCGTCTCATTCGGTAATTATAGAGCCTAAACTAACAACTATCGATCAACCTGGAGAACGTATTGGCGCTACAGCAATAAAATATCTTATTGAAGAAATTGACAATCCTAATGAGTTCACAAGCAATAAGACCGTTGAGATTAGAAGCAACCTTATTATAAGAGATTCAACTTTCTCAGGATAAATATTCAATTAATAATATTATCACGTCATCTATTTTGATATTTTTGCCAGATGGATATCATCGATTCAATTGTATTAGGAATTATTCAAGGACTTACTGAGTTTTTACCTGTATCTTCTAGTGGTCACTTAGAATTAGGTAAAGCTATTCTTGGTGACGAATCTATCCCAAAAGAAAGCTTATTATTCACAGTCGTTTTACATTTTGCCACAGCTTTAAGTACTATCGTTGTTTTTAGGAAAGACATCTGGTCTATTTTAAAAGGAGTTCTAAAATTTCAATGGAATGAAGACTTAAAATTTGTATCTAAAATCGCCGTTTCAATGTTGCCTGCTGCTATTATTGGGTATACTTATGAAAGTGAATTAGCGCAATTATTTGGAGGAAATATTAAACTTGTTGGTTTTATGTTAATCCTTACTGCCTTATTGTTATACTTAGCTGATAAAGCTAAGGACACATCAAAAAATATTTCATTCAAAAATGCTATTATCATCGGTTTTGCTCAAGCCATCGCAATGCTTCCTGGTATTTCACGTTCTGGAGCAACGATTTCCACATCTGTTTTACTCGGAAATGACAAAACCAAAGCAGCTCGTTTTTCGTTTTTGATGGTCGTTCCTTTAATCTTCGGAAAAATAGCCAAAGACATTATTGGTGGAGAATTAACCTATGATAGTGGAAATATCACATCGTTAAGTGTTGGTTTTATCGCTGCATTTATTTCAGGATTATTTGCTTGCACATGGATGATTAGTCTAGTAAAGAAAAGCAAACTAATTTACTTCTCCATATATTGTGTAGTAGTTGGTTTAATCGCGATTTATATCGCTTCAAATTAAGGCGATGCTTACAAAAGAAGACTATCAAGCTGGACAAGTATTACTTATTGATAAGCCATTGACTTGGACCTCTTTTCAAGCGGTAAACAAATTGCGTTGGGAAATTAGACAAGCCTTTAATATTAAAAAAATTAAAGTTGGTCATGCAGGAACTCTGGATCCATTAGCTACGGGGTTATTGATTATCTGTACAGGCAAAATGACTAAACAAATCAACACATTTCAAGGTCAAGATAAAGAATATACAGGCACTTTTGTTATTGGTAGTACAACACCTTCCTATGATTTAGAAACTGAAATCGATAAAATATTTCCAACAGACCATATCACTGAAGACCTTATTCATGATACTACAAATCAATTCATTGGAACTATTGAACAATTTCCTCCAATTTTTTCAGCCATAAAGAAAGATGGAAAACGTCTATATGAATTTGCAAGAGCTGGAGAAGAGGTCGATATCAAATCACGTACTGTTAGCATTTCAGTATTTGAAATCACAAACATTGATGGCAACTCTATTGATTTTAGAGTCATATGTAGCAAAGGCACCTACATTAGGTCGTTAGCTCATGATTTTGGAAAAGCATTAAATTCAGGTGCTCACCTTTCAGTATTAAGACGCACAAAAATTGGTGAATTTCATGTAAATGATGCCATGTCTCCAGAAGATTTTATTGCCAAATTATCTTAAATTTCAAAATTCCACAGAATTGTATTTCAATTGCTTTTAATCTAAATTGACTATTTTAACGTATATCCTATACAAACCTAAACTAAAAATTAACCTATTTGAATTTCTTAGATAAACATAAAGCATTACTCATTACGTTCTTAATTTCTGGAACTATAGTTCTTGCTATGTTTAGTCTTCACATAAAAAAAGCTTCAGAATTTATTACAGAAAGCTATTATGAAATAGAACCTCAAACCATTGAAGAATTAAAAGCTCTAAAGGAAGCACTTAAAGCAGAAAAAGCTGCTGAATCGAATACAAACGAAGCCTTTAATGAAGATCAAGAGTTTAAGGAAATGATGAGGAATTTCAAATCGGTAACTTCAAACGACTTTGAAAAAACCATTGAAGAGCAAGAAGAAATTTCAGAAGAAACTTCTGAGACTCCAGATAATGTGATGACTTCCAATTCTAACTACAACAGTTCAAAAACCTATGCTATAAATGAAAAAGAACGTCGGTCGTTTAACAAAGCAAAAGACATTCTTGCTATGCATTCTCCAAAAAAAAACGATGATGACAGTAAATCTAACAGAAGTAGTAGTGTGTCATTTTCTCTAAGAAATAGAACTAAAGTAAAATTGCCACCTCCAGTTTATTTATGTGAAGTCACTGGGAAAATCGTAGTAAATATCACTGTTGACTCAAATGGCTTAGTTACAGACACGTACATCAACACCTCTTCTTCTACAGATAATCAATGCTTAATTGACCACGCTTTAGAATATGCTCAAAATGCCATTTTTTCTTCAGATGCTGCTACTAAAAACCAAATTGGATCGATTACGTATTATTTCAAAGGAAAAGATTAAAGTCCTAATAATACCATTACATCATCAATGATATTTTGGCCTTTATTTTTATTGTACCAACCCTGTAAATCTTCCTTAAACTCAGGAGTCAATGCTCCATGCATAGCCTTATAATCATTTACCATCTGTGTTGCTTCACTTGGTCTAGGCCCAAAAGTATTTATGACATTACCTGTTGTAGTATCTATCATAATTAACTTCGGAATTGCTTTTCCTCCATTGGTTAAAAACTGGTCCATTAGAGCTTCATTCTCATCTCTCAAGACTATTTTTAAATCGATGTTTTCTGAAAGTTCAGCTATTTTATTCAACACAGGAACAACATGAGCAGCATCACCACACCAACTTTCAGTAATCAATAACCATGTTATATTTCTATTAAAATTCAAAAACTTATTTTTAACAGTTTCTGAAACCTTAATCGTTTTATCCCAACGTTTCATTCGTCTGTCATTAAGCTTTGTATACTCTGCTAATGCTTCCGTTTTTTCAGGTCCTGTTGTTGAACCTTGTTCAACCAAACCACTTACTAAGGCACGATAATCTTGGTATGAAATTCCGTTCTTTAGACTTTCGTTTATGATGTCATTTTCTGATATATAATCCAATGTTCTCATGATATTTTATGTTGCAATTTAATATAAACCCTAACAATGAAAGCTGACTTAAATCATATAATTAAAATCATTCTTTGTATAGTTAAGGTATAAGACGAACTGTTATCTAAAAACTTACTATTTTTAAAGTTCAATAGTTTATTATGAAAAAACACAGATGTGGCTGGTGTCTCAGTAGTGATTTATATAAAGCCTATCATGATGAAGAATGGGGAGTTCCAGTTTATGATGATAACACCTTATTTGAATTTTTAATTTTGGAAACATTTCAAGCAGGTCTAAGTTGGATTACTGTTTTAAAAAAACGAGAAAATTTCAGAAAAGCTTTCGATAATTTTGATTATAAAAAGATAGCAACCTACCATCAAAAAAAGATAGATAGTTTATTAGAAAATGAAGGCATTATCAGGAATAAACTGAAGGTAAATGCAACCATAACGAATGCACAAGCATTTATGAATATTCAAAAAGAATTTGGATCGTTTTCAAAATATATTTGGGGTTTTGTTGATGGCAAACCCATAAAAAACAATATTAAAAACTATAAAGACGCACCTGGTAATACACCTCTGAGTGATACAATCAGTAAAGATTTAAAAAAGCGAGGCTTTAAATTTGTAGGTAGCACAGTAATTTATGCTCATATGCAAGCTATAGGAATGGTTAACGATCATGAAGTCAATTGTTATAGGTATGATGAAGTTTAATTTTTAGTCTAAATACTTCAAAAATGCTTCTCTAGAAATTTCTTTAGCGCCTAAACTCTCAAGGTGATTGGTATAAACTTGACAATCTATTAACTTGTAGTTACTGTTTTGAATAAATGAAATAAATGCAACCTTACTAGCATTGCTTACTTTACTAAACATGCTTTCACCACAAAAAACACCATTATCTAAATCTATACCATACAAGCCTCCAACGAGTTCATCATTCAACCATACTTCAACAGATTTTGCTACACCTAATTTATGTAGTTTTATATAAGCAACTTTCATGTCATTTGTAATCCAAGTTCCTTGCTGACCATCTCTTTTTATTTTTGAACAGTTACTAATGACCCCTTCAAAGTCTTTGTTTATAGTAATTTTAAAATCAGAATTCCTTAAAACTTGCCTCATACTTTTGGAGACTTTTAATTGTTCTGGAAATAACACAAAACGAGGATCTGGAGACCACCACAAAATAGGTTCATTATCATCAAACCATGGAAAAATACCACGCTTATAAGCTAAGGTTAAGCGCTCTGGAGACAAATCTCCTCCAATAGCTAGAATACCATCTTTAGATGCCATAGACACTTCTGGAAACCATACCTCTTGATTAAGATAATACATGAAAACTCGTAGATTAAAGCGTAAAAATAAACAACCTCAATGTTTAGTATAACATTGAGGTTATTTTTATATGTTTTCTGCCTTTACAGAAATAACAATTTAATTAAAAAGGAAGATCATCATGATCCTCTTCGTTTAAATTAGTTGCTGGTTCAAAAGCTTCTGTTGGCGCAACTGGTGGCATATTTCCAGCTTCAGCAGATTGAGCAGCTTCAATTCTCCAACCTTGAACAGAGTTAAAATATTTAGTTTCTCCTTGAGGATTAACCCACTCTCTACCTCTTAAGTTGATATTAACTTTTACACCTTGACCTACTTGATAGTTGTTTAATAAATCTGTTTTATCTTGAACAAATTCAATCAAAATATGTTGAGGATATTGTTCTTCTGTAGTAACTACCAATTCTCTTTTTCTAAACCCATTGCTACCAAAGGTTTGTGTTTCGCCAATCATTTTAACTTTTCCTTGTACTTCCATTCTCGTAATACTTATAATTAATTTATGTTATTATTTTTAGGATAGTAATAGCTTCCATGCACTATTAACATCACCATAGCTCAAATAATTTCTTGCTATTTTATGTTTTTGTCTATGAGACATCTCTCTAATATTTGGATAACGTTCACTAACATTACTTATAAACGCTTCAACATCTTCTTTTGTTGGCAACACTTCAATATTACCTAACATTCCTAAATCATTTCCTGTTAAAATCATACTGTTTTTAACTTCATTAGGCATAGCATCTACTCCAATACCCAATGTTGACAATGGTTTCGGTATTTCAAAGAAACCTTTTTTTGCTCTATTGTAATAGCTTCCGCCAGCTCTAGCAACTAAATCTAGTTTTTCTTGAACTATAATTTGATTGTCATCCATTACTGAATCATCAACATGAAATTTAACCACTTCGCAAATAATTAAGTTTCCTGCACCTCCATCAGTCCCTAATTCTATAATTTCATTTACTCTGCATTCAAATTGCACAGGAGATTCTGCAACTCTAAACGGTTTAACTACATCAGAATCTAACATTGTTAAACCTGATTTTTCAAACTCGTTAACACCTTTTCCGTACTCGGTACTGCTTAACGACATTTGCTGAACAATGTCATAATTAACAACATTAATCACGACTTCTTTTGTTGCTTTAGCATTTTCTAATGTGTGCTTTGTTGTATTATCTCTTACACGTCTTGCAGGAGAAAATATCATAATTGGTGGATTAGCACTAAACACATTAAAAAAACTAAAAGGCGACAAATTAGGATTACCTTTAGCATCAATAGTACTTGCAAAAGCTATTGGTCTTGGCGCTACTGCACTTAACAAATAACCATGCATTTTTGCTGTTGAAATACTTTTAGGATCAAAAGATGCCATCTGAATTTTTAATTTTGTCTATTATGACTGCAAATGTAACCATAATGGTAATGGTATGAAAATGATTTGCTTGCTCGTTAAGACAATATTATTAACAGATTTGCATTATATTTAAAATTTAAATTTAGACTTGATGGCTCAAACCATAAACAGAAATTTCACACGATGGATCGTCATTGTGGCTTCCTTTATTATTATTTCACTTATTCTCTGGAATACGTATGTGTTTTTTCAACACTTTAAAGCTGAAGAACGTACCAAAATGGAAAACTGGTCGTATGCGCTCAAAACCTTAATGGAATCTGGTAATGATGCAGAAATTGAAGTAACTTCTAGAATCATTGAAAATAATACCACGACACCAATGATTTTATTAGCTCCGAATAATAATATTGATAGCATTAGAAATATTGACACCACTAGTGTTAGTAATTCAAATTTTTACTTGGAACAACTAAAAACAACATTTGAAAATGAAAATACTCCAATAAAAGTCATAGCCAATGGCCAGTTATTTAACACTATTTACTATGGAAACTCACCTCTACTGAATAAACTTAAATATTACCCTTTAGCGCTTTTGTTAATAATTTTCTTATTTGCAGCTGTAGCCTATTTCTTTTATAAAAGTTCAAGAACTGCAGATCAAAATAAACTATGGACAGGAATGGCTAAAGAAACAGCGCATCAAATTGGAACACCATTATCTTCTCTTGTTGGGTGGACAGAAATTTTACGCTCTGAAAATGTAAACCCTGACTATTTAGTAGAAATCGAAAAAGATATTACTAGATTACAAATCATTACCGATCGTTTTAGTAAAATTGGATCCATTCCTAAGCTTGAAAAATCAGACATCGTAAAAGAAACCATAGATTCTTATGAATATTTAAAAGCTCGCTCTTCAAAATTAATTGATTTTGAAATCTCTACTCCTAATGACGTTATGATGGTTAACCTCAACCAACAACTATACAGTTGGACAATTGAAAATTTAGTTAAAAATGCCATTGATGCCATGAAAGGAAAAGGCCAACTAAAACTATCTATTACAAACGATGAAAAGTATGTAAACATACAAGTGTCTGATACAGGAAAAGGAATTTCTAAACAAAACTTCAACACCCTTTTTCAACCTGGTTATACTACTAAAAAACGTGGTTGGGGTTTAGGATTATCTTTAGCTAAACGTATTATTGAAGATTATCATGATGGAAAAATTAAAGTCCTTAGATCTGAAATTGACAAAGGGACAACCATGCAAATTTCATTAAAATTATTGTCTTAACTTTAAGACATGAAAACGCAAAACTACTTTACTCTCAAAGAAGTACAGCTCAATAACAATTGTCCTGAATGTTATTCTAGTGATGGATTAAAACTTACGTTTAAACAAAAGTTTGTTGAAAATTTGTTTTACAAAGCCATTACAAAAAACACCAAGTACGAAATATACTGTAAAACGTGTACTACTGATATTTTTCCTATACGATGGACTGATGATATTGAGCAAGTTCTAGCATATCAAAAACGAGCAGTCACAGCAAAACCAAAATCTTTAAAACTTAAAAAAGCAGGTTGGATTGTAGTAATTGTTGATGTATTGCTATTTATTACAGTGATGCTCTTTGTAACTGGAATACTTTCCTTTTAATTTAAATTTCAAACATAAGAAATTAGATTTCTCGTCTTTCGTTCCTCACTCTGTTGAAATGACATTTACTTATAAAAAAGAAGCAATTTTAGATGCTATTGCTTCAAACTCGTCTTTATCTAATTTAGTTTTATTGATAAATCGAGCATCTTCCATAGAGTTTAAAGGAATTAAATGCACATGAGCATGTGGAACTTCTAATCCAATAACAGTTAATCCAACACGTTTACATGGCAGAGCTTTTTCAATAGCAATGGCTACCTGTCTAGAAAACTCTAAAAGCCCATGGTAAGATGACTCATCTAAATCAAATAGTTTATCAACTTCTTTTTTAGGAATACAAAGTGTATGACCTTTAGCATTTGGATTGATATCTAAAAACGCCAAATAATCTTCAGTTTCTGCAACTTTATAACATGGAATTTCGCCAGTAATGATTTTCGTGAAGATAGATGCCATTAATTGATTTATTTAGAGTGTATGTAAATATAAAAAGATTCCTAATTAATAGGAATCTTTTCTATTATTTTTCATCAGTATTTTAGTCATTAATCAAAGTTAAAGCGACTCATTCAATTTATCTAGAAATCTCTAAAACATCAAATTTCATAACTCCATTTGGAACTTGAACTTCTGCTACTTCACCAACAGATTTTCCTAACAAACCTTTTCCTATAGGTGAATTTACAGAGATTTTACCTGACGCTAAATCTGCTTCTCCATCTGCAACCAACGTATAGATCATTTCCATGCCATTAGTTTGATTTTTGATTTTTACTTTAGACAACACCAAGGCTTTTGATGTGTCCATTTGAGATTCATCAATAACACGCGCACCTGCTAAGGTTTCTTCAAGTTTAGAAATCTTCATTTCTAACATCCCTTGTGCTTCTTTTGCAGCATCATACTCAGCATTTTCACTTAAATCACCTTTGTCTCTTGCTTCAGCAATTGCTTGCGACGCTCTTGGTCGCTCAATATCCTTTAATTGCTTAAGCTCGTCTCTTAACTTTTTTAAACCTTCTGGTGTATAATAAGATACTTTACTCATAATTCATTCGTTTATTAATAAAAAAGATTCCGAAGTCAAAAATTCATGAATACCTTAATTAAAGATATCTATGAAAAACATGTTCGGAATAAAAAAATCTCGTACACACGAGATTTGTCATACAAAGATACAAAATATTTATTTCAACCTTTAAAATATTGTAAATTGCCACAAAAAATTAACATACTAATGAAGAATCTTTTATTTGTTTTATCACTCATACTTTTAACCGCTTGTAAAAATAATGATGATGACTCCTTAAACAATTGTAATTTCTTGCTTAATGTAGGAATTAACAGAACAATTAGTTTGAATTTACCTCAATACAGCCAATTACAGTTTTCAACACAGTCTGCATATATACCTAATGAAGGAAATGCTGGTATCTATGTTATCAATGTAGGTGGAAACTTTAGAGCTTTTGATGCTGCTGATCCAAATCACTCACCCGAAACTTGCTCATTCATGA
>Ga0209344_10002483_pt1 | contig 20433 bp, 15 predicted proteins | sample Cruoilmetagenom6_FD_187293 | JGI IMG/M metagenome (GOLD analysis project Ga0209344, IMG submission 187293) | Oil polluted marine microbial communities from Coal Oil Point, Santa Barbara, California, USA - Santa Barbara Oil Seep Sample 6 (SPAdes)... | ecosystem: Environmental > Aquatic > Marine... | reverse complement strand
CGGGCCAATTATACGATTCAATCCAGAAAGTTCTGACCTTGCCTGATGAAATGCGGCTGTTCATGTGCCATGACTATGGCCCCAACGGACGCGACATCCAGTGGGAAACCACGGTCGTGGAAGAAAAGAAACATAATATTCATGTTGGCGGTGGTAAGACCCGAGAAGAATTCGTGAAGTTTCGTACCGAACGGGATGCCCAACTGGACGTTCCCAAACTTATCATTCCGTCTTTGCAAGTTAACATGCGCGCAGGCGAAGTTCCTACCGATGATGATGGCAACCCAACGCTCAAAGTCCCCGTCAACGTGCTTTGATGCACCGGACTGCGCATGGATATCAAAAACCGGCTGGCCCTTTGATTGGGTGAATGCCGCTCATTTTTGTTAATTCAGGGGACGCAGATCCTGGGAAACTTAGCACCACTGTTGTAACCTTGCCTTGTCCACTTTTTGGTTATTACCCTGGTGGCGCGTGATCCGGTTCCAGCACAGGCGTTGTTTCGCAATATGCCGGGTTTGAAAATTGCAGATCCATGGTTTGCATAACCAAGACGATGCCAGTCACAGAAAGACAATAAATGACTGAAAATCTGAATTTGGCACGACTTCTTGCATTGCGTCGGTATTTGCCAATCCTAGAATGGGGGCGGCGATACAACAAGGACACCATGACCAGTGATCTGGTCGCGGCGGCTATTGTTACGATTATGCTGATCCCGCAATCGCTGGCCTATGCACTGCTTGCAGGTCTTCCCGCTGAAATGGGGCTTTATGCATCCATTCTTCCACTGGTGGCTTACGCCGTATTCGGTACCAGCCGCGCGTTGGCTGTTGGACCGGTTGCCGTGGTGTCCCTGATGACGGCTGCTGCGGTTGGCAATCTGGCGTTGCAGGGAACTGCAGAATACGTGGCTGCCGCGATCACGCTGGCCTTTCTGTCGGGATTAATCCTGTTGGCAATGGGGTTCTTTCGCCTTGGTTTCCTGGCAAATTTCCTGAGCCACCCGGTGATTTCAGGCTTCATCACTGCATCTGGTCTGTTAATCGCGACCAGCCAAATGAAACATATATTAGGGGTCGAAGCATCCGGGCATAACCTGTTGGAAATTGTGCATGCCTTGGTCCTGCACCTTGGCGAGATCAATTTTCCAACCCTGATGATCGGTATTTGCGCCACCGCCTTTCTGTTCTGGGTGCGCAAGGGGCTAAAGCCTTTGTTGCTGTCCTTGCGGATGGCCCCTCGTTTGGCCGATATCCTGACCAAGGCTGGGCCGGTTGCCGCCGTTGCGGTTACCACATTGCTGACTTGGGGTCTGGGGTTGCACAACTACGGCGTGGCAATCGTGGCCGATGTGCCCGGTGGTTTGCCACCTTTCACCATGCCGCAGTTTGACCTAGATATCTGGACCAGCCTTTTTGGTTCTGCGATCCTGATTTCCGTTATCGGATTTGTGGAAAGCGTATCTGTGGCGCAAACTTTGGCCGCAAAAAAACGCCAACGCATCGTTCCTGATCAGGAACTGGTCGGGTTGGGTGCGTCAAACATCGCCGCCGCGGTTTCCGGCGGGTATCCGGTGACTGGTGGTTTTGCGCGATCAGTTGTAAACTTTGATGCCGGTGCGGAAACCCCTGCCGCAGGGGCGTTTACCGCGATCGGCATCGCAGTTTCTGCTTTGTTCCTGACACCGCTGCTGTTCTTTTTACCCAAAGCCACACTTGCGGCCACAATCATCGTTGCGGTGCTTTCGCTGGTCGATTTCTCTATCCTGAAAAGAACTTGGGCCTATTCAAAGGCAGATTTCGTATCTGTCGCGGCAACAATCCTGCTGACACTGGGCATCGGGGTGGAGGCTGGCGTATCTGCAGGCGTCTTATTGTCGGTCGGCTTGTATCTGTATCGCACATCCCGCCCACATATCGCCGAGGTGGGTTTGGTTCCGGGCACCGAACATTTTCGCAATATCAACCGCCATAAGGTGTTGACCAATCCGCAACTGGTGACTTTGCGGATTGACGCAAACCTTTATTTTGCCAATGCTAGATTCATGGAAGACTACATTCAGGATCGTGTCGTTAGCGACTGTTCTATCAGGCATCTGGTTCTGATGTGTTCTGCAGTGAACGAAATTGACACATCAGCACTGGAAAGCCTTGAGGCGATTAATCACCGCCTTAAAGGGATGGGGATCAAATTACACCTGTCCGAGGTGAAAGGCCCTGTCATGGATAATTTGCAACGAAGTGGTTTTTTGGATGACCTGTCGGGTCAGGTGTTTTTATCACAATATGGTGCGATGCAGGCATTGGGCCGGGTTGATGGGGCGGGGCGAAATTCACCAGATATTGTGTCATAAAATGTTTACACCTGAATAATGGATATTCAGGCTATCGTTTTGAGGGTGCCTATAACCGGAAAATTTGCCACCAAATTAGCCTTCATCCACAATAGTCACCTTCCATCCGGCCCGAAAATTTGCGCTCTGCCAACCTCTCGGTAACCAAAAAATCAGGCTGAAGGATAATCGAGTGTCAGATCATGAATTGGCAAGAATACGAACAACATTCAATTTTTCCAAACTGCGCAAAACTTTTTCTTCATCCACGCCGAAATCAACCAGACATGCAATTTCGTCAACATCGATCTGTTCAACCTTGTCGACCATATCCAGACACTTCTCATACGAACCAAACAAGCCAGCCATATGAAAATATTTTTCAAATGATGCTTCCAGAGCTTGATCCACAATCTCGTCCGTCAGGGTGCTGACATCAATTTTTTCAGCATTTTTCAGAAAGGGAACAGACTCTATATTAGCTGCGGCCAGTGTCACTGAACCTGCCAGGTATTTTTTCATCGGCTCGCGGACAATATCGTGTACCTCGTCATCGCTTTCACCAACATAGGTATGAAGCATCAGTGTGACGATACCACGGCCTTCATGACCTGCCTCATCCCACGCTTTGCGATAAATGGATATCTTGGACTCAAGTTCATGCAATGATTGGCCCAGCAAATGCGTTAGTAGATTTACCCCCAATTCCCCCGCTTGACGAAACGTTTCAGGATTGGCTGCGGAAGTTATCCAGATTGGCACTTCTTTTTGGATTGGGCGGGGTTGAGTTTGGATCGTAATTTCTTCTCCTTTGGGATTTGTAACGCTGTGCGGTTCACCTCGCCACAGTTTCATCAGGGTCGCGGTGGAGTCTGCAAAAACTTCTTTGCGACTATCGAACCGGCTTTGATTTCCAGAAATTACGAAATCGTTTGGAACCCAGCCACATGCCACCCCAATACCAATTCGACCATTTGAAATGTTATCAACAACGGCCCATTCTTCAGCCACTCGGATCGGATCGTGTAGTGGTAAAACCACGCTTCCTGCGCAGATTTGTATATTATTTGTCGTCGCTGCCAAAGCGGCAGCAAGTACGGAAGGATTAGGTGAAAGCCCCCCAAAAGTGTGGAAGTGCCTTTCTGGTGTCCAAAGCCGCACAAAACCATTCTGATCAGCCCATTTGGCGCTGTTCAGCATCAGGTAGTACTTGTCCTTTTCCTGGTTCTCTTTGTCATCCAGGTTCGCAAAATAAAAAAGGCCAAATTTCATGTCACACTCTCCAAGTTCGAATAACCACCCGCGATTATGAAACGCTACTAGTTCAACTAAGTCTCAGGTTTGATGTGGATCAATTTGACGTTGGCGAACTTAGGCTGCCGAATATTGTGGCATTCGTCAGCGTTCAGGTGAATGAACAAATATTAATGCAATAAAACAATTGCTTACGGTGTTTCAGATGGTTCTGGTTTGTCAAATAATTTTACCTGTTGACTGATTAGAAACAGATTGTCTGCATTGAACGGGGCAATTGTGGATTGTTTTGACAGTTGCTTATTCAGCCGAACCAGCGGCATCGATCAGCCTCGTCAGATAAGGTCGACTTTGATTTGTTATTCATCCCAAGGCTGGGCGTAGTTCGAAATCCAGTGGCATACAGCACTTGACCTTCCTGCAACTGGAACCCTTATGTGCAGTACCGAACATTGTTAGGATTAATCCATGCCACGCGATTCAGTTGATAACGATCGCAAACAAATTCGCCTGCAACTTGACGGATTAAGTTGCGCTAGTTGTGTTGCCCGTGCTGAAACTGCGATTGCGAATGTGGAGGGTGTAGAAAATGCCGCAGTGAATCTTTCCAGCGGCAATGCAGATATCCGTTTTTCCGCCCCTGCAGATGTGGCTACGATAAAGCGGGCACTGGACAAGGCCGGCTATCCCGCGATCAGTGATGAAGTCACCTTGCAAGTGCAGGGGGCAACCTGCGCATCCTGTGTTGGGCGTATTGAAAAGGCGCTTATGGCTGTGTCCGGCGTAAGTGGTGTGCAGATGAATTTGGCAACCGAACGCGCCACCATAGTTTTGGCGCGCGGCGTCGCAACACGCGCGGATCTGGTACGAGCAGTTGAAACCTCTGGTTACACGGTCGCGCCGCCAGAGGTGGGCGATGTTCCTATTTCTGCGGTGGATCGTCATGAAGCCAGCGCTCAGTCCCTGCATCACGCTTTGTGGATCGCCGCCGCCCTTAGCCTGCCGGTGTTTACGCTGGAAATGGGTGGGCATTTGTTTCCTGAAATTCATCATCTGATCGGTCAGACCATCGGTCATCAGACCAGCCGGACCATCCAGTTTGTGCTGACAACGCTGGTGTTGGTCTTTCCGGGGCGGGTATTCTTCAACAAAGGTATTCCCGCTTTGTTGCGCGCGGCACCAGACATGAATTCACTGGTAGCCATAGGGGCGTCAGCCGCGTGGATCTATTCTTCGATCTCCACTTTCGCTCCACAAATCCTGCCCGAGGGCAGTCGTAACGTTTACTTCGAAAGTGCAGCCTTGATTGTGACTTTGATCTTGCTGGGGCGTATGCTGGAAGCCCGCGCCAAGGGGCGCACAGGTGATGCAATTCGCAAATTGATCGCACTGCAACCAGATACGGCTATGGTTGAGCGCGACGATCAGATACGCAGCATATCGCTGGAACAGCTGCGCACAGGTGACATAGTGCACCTGCGCCCCGGTGAAAAACTGGCCGTGGATGGCGAAGTGTTGAGCGGACATTCCTGGGTTGATGAAGGCATGATCACTGGTGAACCAGTGCCAGTGGAAAAAGTGCCCGGCGAACCCGTCACCGGGGGCACCATCAACGGAACCGGTGCAATGACGTACCGCGCCACTGCAGTCGGGCGGGATACCATGCTGGCCCGGATCATCCGCATGGTTGAAGATGCACAAGGGGCCAAGCTACCAATTCAGGCGCAGGTTGACAAAATCACCGCCTGGTTCGTTCCTGCTGTTATGGCCGTGGCTTTACTAACGGTTTTGGCTTGGCTTGTATTTGGTCCTGACCCGGCGCTTAGCTTTGCACTTGTTGCAGGTGTGGCAGTGCTGATCATCGCATGTCCATGTGCGATGGGGCTGGCCACGCCTACCTCGATCATGGTGGGAACCGGACGCGCGGCAGAGCTTGGGGTCTTATTCCGGCGCGGTGATGCCTTGCAGTCCCTGCAAGGTGTCAGTGTTGTGGCGGTGGATAAAACCGGCACGTTGACACTAGGACACCCTGAACTGACTGACTTGAAGCTTGCAGACGGGTGGAAGGAAGCTGACGTACTGCCAACCCTTGCAGCGTTGGAAGCCAGATCAGAACATCCTATTGCGCGTGCCATTACACGCGCTGCAACTAACAAAGGTATGAGGTTGCCGAAAATCACAGATTTTCAATCTATCACCGGATCGGGGGTGCGTGCGGTTGTGGCAGGCATGCCAGTGTTGATCGGGGCGGACCGGATGATGGTCGCGAACGAAATTGATCTGGGGTCACTGGCGGTTGTTGGCGCGAAGCTTGCCAGAGAAGGAAAAACACCGCTTTACGCTGCAATCAATGGTCAGCCCGTCGCCGCAATCGCGGTATCTGATCCGATCAAGGCCACAACACCAATTGCCATTTCCGCACTGCATGATCTTGGCTTGAAAGTTGCGATGATCACCGGTGATAATCGCGCAACCGCGCAGGCAATTGCTGCGAAACTTGGCATCGATCATGTGGAGGCAGAAGTGCTTCCCGATGGCAAGGTGGATGCCGTTAATGCCCTGACCAAAGGCGGCAACGAAATAGCTTATGTTGGCGATGGTATCAATGACGCACCTGCATTGGCTGCGGCACATGTTGGGCTTGCCGTGGGAAACGGAACGGATATTGCTATTGAAGCGGCGGATGTGGTGCTGATGACAGGTGATCTGCGTGCTGTGGTAAATGCATTTGAAATCAGCAGACGAACGATGAAGAACATTCGTCAGAACCTGTTTTGGGCCTTTGGGTATAACGTCGTGCTAATTCCTGTGGCCGCTGGCGTGCTTTACCCGGTGTTTGGTGTGTTGTTATCCCCGGCATTGGCCGCGGGGGCTATGGCGCTGTCGTCTGTTTTTGTTGTGACAAACGCACTTCGACTGCGGTTTGTAAGCCCGGCACTGGAGGATATCAAATGAACATAGGAGAAGTTGCCAACCGCGCGGGACTTCCTGCCAAAACAATCCGCTACTACGAAGATATTGGCTTGGTGACCCCCCCGCGTGACACGAATGGATATCGTGCGTTTCGCGATGCCGATCTGCATAAACTGGCTTTCCTGGGACGATCACGTTCCCTGGGGTTTTCAATAGAAGATTGCCGCACCTTGCTGGCACTTAATGAGGATAGTGATCGCGCAAGTGCTGATGTCAAATCCATCGCGAAACACCATCTGGCCCGGATAGTGGATAAACTGGCAGAACTGAGCGCTATGCACGAAACCCTGTCGCATCTGGTTCAATCCTGCGCTGGCGACCATCGCCCTGATTGTCCGATTCTGTCTGATCTTGCGTCAGGGCGTATTTCGTCAGGCACATGAACGGGTTGCAACGATGCTTTTGCGGTGCTTTCATCGACGTAGGTTCAATTGGACAAGGGGCGTCTTGTGAAAATCACTTCTGATACTGGTGTTGTTGTTACTGGTGGGGCTTCGGGTCTGGGCGCTGCGGTTGCCCGTGAGTTGGTCGATGCTGGCGCTTTGGTTACGATATTTGATATGAACGGCGATAGCGCGCAGGCCAGCGCAATCGAGTTGGGGTGCGGCTTTGAAATAGTGGATGTCAGCGATCCTGAAAGTGTTGCGGCCGGGTTTCGCGCCGTTGCCAAACGTTGCAATCTGCGCATATTGGTTAACTGCGCAGGTATTGGCCCCGCTGCAAAAACTGTTTCGCGTGGCCAGGCCCATGATCCTCACCTGTTTGACAAGGTCATCCGTGTGAACCTTATCGGCAGTTTTAATTGTGCCAGTCAGGCCGCCAATATTATGTCCAGGTCAGGCCCGGTTACAATCGACGGTGAACGCGGCGTCATAGTTAATACCGCTTCTGTTGCAGCCTATGAAGGGCAGGTTGGTCAGGTGGCCTATTCTGCATCAAAAGGTGGGATCGTCGGTATGACAGTACCCATGGCGCGAGATCTGGCACCTTTTGGGATCAGGGTGTGCTCAGTCGCGCCTGGTCTGTTCAAAACCCCTCTGTTACAAGGTCTTCCCGAAGACGTGCAGGCATCACTTGGGGCTCAGGTACCTTTCCCGTCCCGCCTTGGAGATCCGGCGGAATTTGCATCGCTTTGCAGGCATATAATCGAAAACCCAATGTTGAACGGGGAGGTTATTCGACTGGATGGGGCAATCCGGATGGCCCCACGATAAGGCTGGGCAATCACCTCGACTTTCTTCAAATATCCCCGCCGGAGGCAAAAAGATTAATGCCTCCGGCGGGGATATTTTGGGAAACTCGAATTCTAGTAAAACAGCCAGACCAGTCCTAATGTGAGCGCCGGGAATGCTGTGAGAATAATCACGCGAATGATATCTGTTAATACGAACGGGAAAGTCCCCCGAAAGGTTTGACTGATCGGAATGTCTTTGGCCATTGAATTGATGACAAACAGGTTCATCCCGACCGGGGGGGTGATCAGCCCGACCTCAACGACTATAAGAACAAGGATGCCAAACCAAAGGCCAAAATCGGTTGGCGACATACCGAAATCCAGGCTAATCATGATCGGATAGAATATTGGTACTGTCAGCAGGATCATCGACAGGCTGTCCATCACACAGCCAAAACCAAGATAGAGCAGCAACACCACGCTAAGAACCATCCAGGGCGAAAACCCTTGCACGCTGACCCATTCAGCGGTGTGTTGCGGCAACTGCGTCAGCGCCAGAAAGTTGTTGAAAAATCCAGCCCCCAGAATAATCAGAAAGATCATCGCCGTTGCATTTGCAGTTGTGAGGACGGCTTGTATCGTTTTTTCCAGGGTAAGCGAACCTGAAAACACTGCCACCAGCCCGGTACCGGCTGCACCAACCGCGGCGGCTTCGGTCGGGGTGAAAATACCGGCATAAATTCCCCCGACCACAGCTAGGAATATAACAATAACCGGCCAGACCGCGAACATTGCTTTGAAACGATCACTATAATGCATACGCTCACGTACGCCGCCCGAATTGGGAACGATACGAACATATATTGCGATGCAAACCATGTATCCGATGGCGGCCAGAATACCGGGGATGAACGCAGCCATGAAAAGTTTGGCGATGTTTTGCTCGGTCAGGATCGCATAGATTACCAATATTACGGAAGGTGGGATCAGAATGCCAAGTGTACCACCGGCCGCCAGTGTCCCGGTGGCAAGCGCGCCGGAATAGCCATATTTACGCAACTCCGGCAGGGCGACCTGACCCATGGTGGCCGCTGTAGCAAGTGAAGATCCGCAAATAGCACCAAAACCTGCACAGGCCCCGACCGCCGACATGGCGACACCACCTTTGCGATGGCCCAGCCAGGCCTCGGCGGCCTTGAATAATCCCGCTGACATGCCGCTAAGAGTGGCAAACTGCCCCATCAGTAGAAACAACGGAATAATGGACAGCGAATAGTTGGAAAATGTTCCGAAAACCAGATGTTTCATCTGGCTTAGCATCATCAGGGATGATCCGTTAACGATGTAATTGCCGCCGAACCCTACCGCCAGCATCGCAACCGCAATCGGGATACGCAGGAAGATCAGGATCAACAGAACCGGGAATGACCAAATTCCAATTTCAAAATTAGTCATTTACCGTCCCCAATAATTTTCGCGCAGACCGAAAAACACAAAAAACCGCGACGATCAGGAAAGCCACAGCCCCCAGCAACCCGGCACCGTAGGCGATCCACATCGGGAACTGCAGGATAAATGTGGTTTCGGTGTAGTTTTTTTTGTCCAACATCCCGATCCACAGGCGCCAGGTAATCAAAAAAGCGACAACCAGCATCAAAACGTCAGATATCCAGTCTATCAGCAGGTTCAAATTTTTGGAGAACCTTGGCCGGAAAAGATCAACAGCCGCATGACCCTGGCGCAGGTGACACCAGGGAAGGAACGCAAAAATGGCAAAACCAACGCCAAGTTCGACAAGTTCAAAATCCCCCGGCACCGGTGCCAGGCCAAATGAGCCAAGTGTGCGCCCGATAATAGAAAGACAAGTCATCACGATGAGGGCAAGCAGAACCGCGCCACCGATCAGCGCCATCAGACGCGCAAGAAATTCCACTGAAACAGCGAACGTTCTGTACACAGCATACCCCCTTGCGTTCGCACAATCTGAAAGCGGGCCAAAAGCAACTGCTTCCGGCCCGTCTTGACTTTCTTTTAGCAGGTGCGAGGCGTCTGGCCAGCGCTCAAATGTTCTACATCGCCGATTTTTCTGCAATCAGGGCTTTGGCGCGTTCGATGAGTGCCTGACCATCAATACCCTTGTCTGACATATCGGAAATCCAGCGATCAACAACAGGGGCGGACGCTGCTTTCCAGCGTGCAACCTCGACCTCATCCAGTGTGGTAATTTCATTGCCATTGGCCACTGCTACGTCGCGCCCCGGTTTATCAAATTTTTCCATGACAGTGGCGGCGAAGGCTGACATATGCGCACCTGATACACTATCCAGCGCAGTGCGCAGGTCGTCTGGTAGGGATTCGTATTTGGCTTTATTCATCGCCAGCACGAATGTCGCTGTGTAAAGTGCCGCGTCACCACCAAATTCGGTGTGTTTTCCAACCAGTTCCGTTAGTTTCAGCGCTGGTGTCACTTCCCACGGAATAACCGTGCCGTCGATTACACCTTTGGATAGGGCTTCGGGAATTGCGGGAACCGGCATGCCGATCGGTGTGGCACCCAGTTCACCCAGCAGATCGTTGATCACGCGGGTCGGGCCACGCACTTTCTTGCCCTTCATGTCTTCAAGATTGTAAACACCATCATTGCTGTGAATAACACCGGGGCCATGAACCCAGGCGGCAAGAACTTTTACATTTGAAAACTCACTTTGTTGAAAATCATCTTCGACCATTTGCTGATATGCAAGCGCCGTAGCGATCGGATCAGTCATCATGAACGGCAGTTCAAATACTTCTGAACGGGGGAAACGGCCCGGTGTGTAACCGCCAAGCGTCATAACGATATCAACAACGCCATCTTGCGCCTGATCCATCAGTTCCGGCGGGCGGCCACCAAGCGCCATCGCATCAAAATGTTCAATTTTCAGGCGCCCGCCGCTGGCCGCTTCCACCTCTGCCGCCCAGGGGCGCAGGATGTTTTTTGGAATGTTCGCAGGGGGGGGCAGAAACTGGTGCAGTTTCAGGGTAACATCCTGCGCGTTGGCAGCTATAGCGGTGATGGTAGATAATCCGGCTGCAAAAGCACCCGAAGCCACCATATTGATGAGTGAACGACGTTTCATGTTTTCTCCCTTTTTTATTTGCCGACAGTGTCAGTGAACTGATCGAGTAGTGGAATTCTATTTTAACAGAGTTTCAATCCTTAAGGGCACTGTCAACGATTACTACTGCAGAAATGTGCAAGGCCGCTGGTTTTTACCAGAACAAAAGCGCAGCAATTGTTCAGGCAAAAAACCGCTCGTCAGAAATCAGCTAAACGTCGTGCTTACCGGGCCAAGCCCCGCTATTTCAACCCTGACGGTATCACCCATAATCAGCCGACCAACACCGGCAGGGGTGCCCGTGTAAATCAAATCGCCCGGCGCCAACGCCACCAGCGCTGACAAATGTGCAATAATTTCAGCAGGGGACCAGATCATATCTGCAATATCACCGTTTTGGCGCAAATCACCATTAACCAGCAGACGAATGCTCCCTTTCTTCATGTGACCGATGTCTTTAACCGGGTGTAGTGGCCCGCAGGGGGCAGAGTGATCAAATCCTTTCGCCATATCCCAGGGGCGTGCCATTTTTTTTGCCATGGCCTGCATATCCCGGCGGGTCAGGTCGTTTCCCGCCGCGTAGCCCCAGATATAAGGTGAGGCATCTGCCACAGGAATATTTACACCATCCTTACCAATCGCGACGACCAGTTCAGCCTCGTGGTGCAGGTTGTTGGTACTGCAGGGAAACGGAATGTTTTTGCCATCATCAATAACGGCGTCTCCTGGTTTGGTAAAAAAGAAAGGTGGTTCGCGTTCGTCATTGCCCATTTCGCGGGCGTGCTCTGTATAGTTTCGCCCAACGCAGTAGATGCGGTTTACCGGGAAGCGGGCCGTCGATCCGTCCACTGCAACACTTGGCCGCGGGGCAGGGGGAAAGGTAAAGGTCAGGTCTGAATTTGCCATTTGATACCATATTTCTATATCCGGGAAATATCCCCGCCGGAGGCAAGTGATTAATGCCTCCGGCGGGGATATTTTTGGAAACTCGAAATGATCATCCGAGTTTAGTCCATGCGGCGTTGTTTTTGGAGGATGCGACACAGGCGGTGATAAACTGCATACCGCGTATCCCTTCGACAATTCCGGGGGTATGGACCGAAGGGTCGGGCACAGATCTGTGATCTGCGGCGCGGATCAGTGTTGCAGCTTCAGAATAGATTGTAGCAAAACCTTCCAGATACCCCTCGGGATGGCCGGGTGGGACGCGGATGTTACGCTGACCGTCTGGTGTGCTGCCAGCACCCGCACGCGTAAGTATCTGTTTTGGTTTCCCAAACTTTGTGAAACTCATCTGATTAGGGTTTTCCTGCGCCCATTCAATGCCAGCTTTGTCACCATGAACGCGCAGTCGCAGGTCATTTTCGTGACCCACTGCCACCTGCGAGGCCCAGAGCATGCCTTTGGCACCACCCCTGAAGCGTAACATTACATGCACATTGTCGTCCACGCGACGCCCGGGGACGAAGGCATCAAGATCGGCAGACAGCGCATCGGTTTCCAACCCCGTCACGTAAGACGCAAGATTGAACGCATGCGTGCCGATATCGCCGACACATCCACCTGCACCGGATCGTGCGGGATCGGTGCGCCAACTGGCCTGCTTGTTGTCGGCTGGGGTTTCTTCGGCCAGCCAGTCTTGTGTGTATTCCACGTTTACCACCCGGATGGTGCCCAGATCACCCCGCCCAATAATTTCACGCGCCTGGCGGATCAGCGGATAGCCAGTGTAGTTATGGGTCAGGATGAATTGTTTGCCGGAGTTGGCCGCTGCTGTTGCGATACGTTCAGCATCTTGCATCGTGTGGGCCAGTGGTTTGTCGCATATCACATGGATGCCGGCCTCAAGAAATGCGACGGCGGGATCGGCATGCATATGGTTTGGGGTGACGATCGTAACCACATCGATACCATTTTCATGCGCGGCTTCGGCGCGCGCCATATCTTCAAAGTTTGCGTAAGAACGATCAGGTGCGATGCCTATTTCAGCCGCTGAGGTGGCGGCGCGTACCGGATCAGATGACAGCGCCCCGGCCACTAGATCAAACTGCCCGTCGATGCGCGCCGCGATCCGGTGTACAGCGCCGATGAACGCCCCCTGACCGCCCCCAACCATTCCAAGTTTCAGTTTGTTCATCCCGTGTCCCCTAGTCCCAGCATCGACTGGATCTGTGCCATATCGGTTTCTCCCCCGGCAAAATCGTCAAAGGCTTTTTCCGTCGCTTCAATGATGTGATCTGCGATAAACGGGGCGCCCTCGGCGGCACCTTGCTGAGGAGATTTCAGGCAGCATTCCCATTCAAGGACGGCCCAACTGTCATAGTCATACTGTGCAAGACGCGAAAATATCCCTGCAAAATCCACCTGTCCATCCCCAAGGCTGCGAAAACGCGCTGCACGGTTGGTCCAGTTCTGGTAGCCTGAATAAACCCCCTGCCGCCCATCCGGGTTAAATTCGGCATCCTTCACATGATAGGCACAAATGCGATCATGGTAGATGTCGATGAATGCCAGATAATCAAGTTGCTGCAACAGGAAATGTGACGGATCATAGTTGATCTGCGCACGTTCATGGCCCCCAACCGCATCTACGAACATCTCAAATGTTGCCCCGTCAAATACGTCTTCACCAGGATGGATTTCATATCCCAGATCGACACCGTTATCGTCATATATATCCAGAATTGGTTTCCAGCGACGGCCCAGTTCGCTGAACGCTTCCTCTATCAGTCCTGGCGGGCGTTGTGGCCAGGGGTAAAGATAGGGAAACGCCAGCGATCCTGTGAACGAAACAGAAGCAGACAGACCCAGATTGCGCGAAGCAACAGCCGCCATTTTCATCTGATCGATGGCCCATTGGGTGCGTGCTGCAGGATTGCCGTGGACAGTTTCGGGTGCAAAAGCATCAAATGACAGATCATAGACCGGGTTCACCGCAATAAGCTGCCCCTGCAAATGCGTTGATAACTCGGTTATTTCAACGCCGGCATCGTCGCATATGCCTTGCACTTCATCACAATATGTCTTGCTGGTTGCAGCTTTGTCCAGATCAAACAAACTGCCGACGAATGTCGGTATCTGAACGCCCTTATAGCCAAGCCCGGCGGCCCATTTCGTGATATTTTCTAGGTTGTCAAACGGGGCTTCAGCCCCAGCAAACTGGGCCAGAAAAATTGCGGGCCCTTTCATCGTTTTTGCCATTTTACACTCCCTTAAACAGTTCGATATTATTAGCGTTTTTGTTAAGAAAATTCCGAAACTCAGGTGCCCAAAACTGCATCTGCGCGTTGATGGATTTATCTAGAAACCTCCGTTCCTACATGCTTACCTTGCAACGCTATGATAATTTCCCTGCACCCACCATCAAAGATTATTATTAACTTCTGTTTCGTTAACTAAAGCAATCGAAGATTGCGAAGGTTCCACCGCGTTAAAACGGCTGGACTAAAGCGTTGTATCGCTATCTTATTCTGAAAACGGAACATTTCAGACAATAAGGTTTGCCCATGACATACGCACCCGCCGAAAACCGATATAAAGCGATGATATATCGCAGATGTGGCCATTCGGGATTAAAGCTTCCGGCTGTGTCACTTGGGCTCTGGCATAATTTTGGCGGCGATGCCAATCATCAGAACAAACGGGCGATTTGTCAGACGGCTTTTGACAACGGCATCACCCATTTTGACCTTGCCAACAATTATGGCCCGCCACCAGGAAGCGCTGAAAGTGCCTTTGGTGAAATTTTGAGAACGGATTTTGCCGGGTATCGGGATGAGCTTATTATTTCGTCCAAGGCGGGATATAACATGTGGGATGGCCCTTATGGCGAATATGGCAGCCGTAAATATTTGATTTCATCGTGCGATCAGTCTCTTAAACGTCTTGGGCTGGACTATGTTGATATATTCTATTCGCACCGGTTTGATCCGGATACACCGTTGCTTGAAACCATGGGTGCGCTTGATCATATCGTGCGATCCGGGCGCGCACTTTATGCAGGGATATCTTCTTACAATTCAGAACGTACCCGCGAAGCAGTTGCCATTCTCAATGATCTGGGAACCCCATGTCTTATTCATCAGCCAAGCTACAATATGATGAACAGATGGGTTGAACGTGACGGTCTGAAAAATACTTTGCGTGATCTCGGTATCGGGTCAATCGCGTTTACGCCACTAGCTCAAGGCATGCTGACCAACAAATACCTTGGGGGCATTCCGGAAGGCAGCCGCGCCACAAAAGGGAAATCATTTGGGTCTGATATGCTGTCGGAACGCGCGCTTTCGAATTTGAACAAACTTAACCAAGTTGCTGAAAGTCGTGGCCAAACCTTGGCGCAGATGGCAATCGCCTGGGTGTTGAGAGAAGGCGGCATCACAACCGCTTTAATTGGTGCATCAAAACCTTCCCAGGTGATTGATTGTGCGGCTGCTGTTGGCAACCTTGAATTCAGTGCCGAAGAACTGAAATTAATCGATGAATTTTCGGATGAGGAAAATATCAACCTCTGGGCACGCTCATCCGAGACTGGTTGAACAACACCTTTGACATCAAGGGGATCTGACGCGAAGTTGAAACTGATCTGTTCCACCACACGCCCGAGGGTGCATGAGAAGCGAAATTTGCATTTTTGATCTTAAAACCGGCGCAGTAACAAGCGTGCTGAAAACGGATCGCTTGATTGAGGCACCGAACTGGGTTGGCAATGAAGAGGCGGTGATCGTAAATGGCTACGGTCGGCTTTACAGGGTCAATCTGAACGCACCTGAACTTGATGAAATTCCTACCGATTTTGCGATCATCTGTAACAATGACCACGGCGTGGCACCTGATGGCCGGCAGATGGCCATCAGTGACAGCAGCGAAGATGGGCTGTGCAACATTTATGTGCTGCCCGTCACAGGTGGGCGCCCCAGGCGGGTAACGGGTGTTTCGCCCAGTTATTGGCATGGCTGGTCACCGGATGGGAAAACGCTTGTCTGTGTGGGCAGGCGCAATGAAGGGGCGTTTCAGGTGTTCACCATTCCCGCCGATGGTGGTTGCGAAACCAGACTTACCCAAGGGTTTGATCATGTTGACGGGCCCGGTTTCACCCCTGACGGCAAATGGGTCTGGTTTAATGGTGAACGGGGTGGCGGGATGCAGTTGTGGCGGATGCATCCGGATGGTGGCGCGTTGGAACAAATGACCAATGATGATCGTACAAACTGGTTTCCCCACCCTTCACCGAACGGCAAATCCGTAGTTTATGTTTCCTACAAACCGGGAACAAAAGGCCACCCGCGCGACAGAATTGTTGAACTGCGTCTGTTGCCGGCAGCTGGTGGTTTGCCAGCAGTTTTATTGCCTGTGTTTGGCGGGCAGGGGAAACTGAATGTGCCCTCATGGTCGCCTGACAGCAGCAGGTTTGCTTTCATGCGTTATACCCCGGCGAGTGAATGAACCGATGATCCGAAAATATTTGATACTGACCGCAATAGTTAGCTTGGTTGGACCAATAAGCCCTGCTTTGGCAGAGGTTCCCAACCCAATTACCGAAGCCGCCTACGCGCCCGTAAACCTTGCCGAAGCCGAACTTGGCCAGTTACTGTTCTGGGATCCGATCCTTTCGGGTAATCGGAATATTTCCTGTGCCACCTGTCACCACCCGCGATTTGCATCCGGGGACGGTGTTGCGCTGTCATTGGGTGAGGGGGGCATTGGATTGGGGCCGGATCGCAAACCGGATCCCACCAATCAGCCCGAACAGCGCATACCGAGAAATGCACCAGCGCTGTTCAATCTTGGTGCGCACGAATTCACCGCACTGTTTCACGATGGCCGTATTGAAACCGACCCCAAGCGTCTGTCCGGAATGCGCACCCCGCTGGATGATGACATGTTGCAGGGTTTTGCTTCGGTCCTGTCTGCTCAAACCATGTTCCCTGTGCTTAGCAGTGATGAAATGGCCGGGCATTACAGTGAAAATGATGTGTCAGCTGCGGTGCGGCGGGGGGTGATTACCGGTGATGGCGGGGCCTGGGATATCATCGCGCAAAGGGTTGTTGAGATTGAAACCTATCGAAAAAGCTTCGTTGCAGTTTATCCTGAAATTGCGGCTGGCCGCAGGGTGGCTTTTACTGATATTTCAAATGCAATCGCAGCGTTTGTCGCCTTTGAATGGCGCTCTGACGGCAGCCGGTTTGATGCGCACCTGCGTGGGGCGGCCCCTCTGACGGGCGATGCACTTGCGGGATTTGAACTGTTTTATGGTGCTGCGGGCTGTTCATTCTGCCATGCCGGGCCATTTCAGACTGATCACCGCTACCATGCAATGGGTGTGCCCCAGATCGGCCCCGGCAAAGCAGCGCGATTTGAAAATCACGCTCGTGATACCGGGCGGATTGGTGTGACCGGGCAGGTGGGTGATGCTTATGCTTTTCGCACCCCCAGTCTGCGCAATGTCCTGGCAACATCACCCTATGGCCACGACGGAGCTTATAGTGATCTGAGGGGGTTTCTAAACGCCCACATCGACCCGGCAAATGCCATCAGTACCTATGAGCGCAATCAGGTTTTATTGCCGGAATTGCCAGGGGCACAGGATTGGCGTGCCCTTGATGATCCGGCTGAAACCCTTGCAATAGTACAGGCCATAACCCTTAACCCTGTTGGTCTGTCCGAAATTGAAGTCGCAGCAATTTCAGCATTTCTACAGTCGCTCAGTGATGACACTGCCCTGTCTGGGCGGCTGGGTATTCCGACATCAGTACCAAGTGGATTGCAGATAGATCGCTAATCCTTTGTTATGCGCAGTTTTCCACTGTCTTGCCGCCACAACGCGATAAACTGGTTGGCCTTGACATCAATCCAGTCAGACACACCCCCGTCCGGCCAGATCACCCGCACATCAGTGGTATCATTCGCACCAAGGCCAAAATGTATCGGGCCAAGTTGGCCACCCACATGACCACCTCCGATTGTCAGTTCCTTGGTGGAAATTCGCCCGGTTTTATCACGCAATTCAATCCAGCTTCCAATTGCAAAGGTATTTGCCCCTGAATTTCGCGGTGTGATTGCCAGCCAGTTCCCGGTTGCATCACTGATGTTGCGATAAAGTTCCAGTGGTGCGCGTCGGTTGACCACCACCAGATCAAGCAACCCGTCCCTGTCAATATCCACCAGTGCCGCGCCGCGGGATCTTTCAAGCGTCGCTACCCCGGCCTGATCAGCCATTTCAACAAAGATCCCATCTGCGCCTTGCATCAACAGGTTATTAGGGTCTTTCATTGCACTACCGGGCATCTGATCAACGTTACCCTTGGCAATGAACAGGTCTTCCCGCCCGTCATTGTTCACATCGCCAAATTCCGCGTGCCAGCCGGTGGACGGGCGGCCATCGCCGCCGGTAAACGGGCGATGCGCATAGGTGCCGATGGAAAAAGGAGCTGCGTCAAACCCATCCGGGGTTGCGATCTGCATCAGCTGATCACCCATTGAGGTCAGCACCACTTCCGGGCGTTGATCGCCGGTGATATCCTGACTGGCAATCCCCATGCCCCAGATCGAAATTGGATCCCAGCCATCACCCGGCCCCAGCAATCGTAAGTCTTGCATCTGCCACATCTGTTCAGACCCATTCCGCACATAGTAATGGCGATCATTGGAAACTCGAAGATCTGGCTTTCCGGTGCGTTGCCAGTCGGAAAACAACATCGACAAGGCACAATGCCCCGGTGACAACGTCACAGGTGTAATATATAAGCCGTTCTTCGGGCGGTATAGCTGGTTTACGTCGCAGGCTTCGAATGGGCCATCCGGATCGGACTTATCCACATAATTTCCAAGAGCAAGTGTCGGCAATAGATTGTCGCCTTCCCAGGTCGCCGAAAACGCAGTTGACCAATGTTCGTCTGAACGAAACCCATAATCTCGGCCCACCTGTTCAAACACACAATCCCCAATGCCACGGTAAATCTGGTTGGCCCCGACCCGCAGCACCATCAGGTCAACCAGCCCGTCGCCCTCAACATCCAGCGGATAAGCCCCGGTGACACCGGTAACAGGGGCAAATCGGCCATCAGAGAATTTCCATTCAGCGCCATTTGTCTGGTTTACAAACAGACGCACCGGGTTTTCTCCTCCTGCGGCTAAGAAATCCGGATAACCATCGCCGTTGCAGTCAAATACGGCGACACCGCCGCCAACAAAATGTTCCCAGCCCCCATCATAAACATGGGCTAGGGGCAGTGTATCGGAGTGATCTGAAAACTGCAGTGAACCTGCCAGCACAACAGTTGGCATGACAATTCCAGCGATCAGGACAAACCGCATCATGGCGCCGCACTTTCAGAATTCATGGCGTTGTTTGTGGCGGCTTCCAGCGCCAGTGCTGCTGCCCCTCGTGCCCACAGCAGATCACCCCAGGCATGGATTTCCACCTTTGGCGGGGTACGCCCTGTGTGCAGTCGTAAGGTTGCCATTTCGTTCAGAACCTCTTCTGCATAAAGATAATCGTACCGCATCCGTTCTCCTGACAACAGGATCAGGGATGGATCAAACAAGTTGGCAACATTGGCCAGCCCCAAAGCCAGATAACGCCCGGCGCGGTGAAAGATTGCTTGCGCTGCACGATTGCCGGCTTTGGCATGGTCATACAGGTTTTCCAGCATCACGTGGGGCGCAGTCATATCGCGATGGCCCCAATTCAGCGCGGTAGAAGCTTCTCGTACCAGCGCATAATCGGCAACGTAGGCTTCTAGACAACCCCGCTGCCCGCATCGGCAAAGCGCCCCGTCAAGTTGCACCTTGGTATGGCCTAACTCCATGCCCAGCCCCATCGCCCCACGAAACAACCGATGGTTCAGCACCAGCCCCATCCCGATACCATGCTCGATGGTCACGACAGCAAAATCCGACAAAGATCGCCCCGCCCCGAACCACAGTTCTGCCAAGGTCACTAGATTTGCATCATTGTCGATACAAACCGGGCGCCTGATACGATCCTGAAACGCGGCTTGCATTGGAAAATTGCCAGCCGAAATAAGCGGTGACCAGGGGACCATCCCGCTTTCATTATCCACCACGCCTGGCACCCCAAGGCCAACATAGGCTAAATCACTAAGTGTCAGGCCACCCTGTTCCAGCGCCCGTAACAAAACCGCTTCGGCGGCGTCGAGGGTCTGTTCGAAAGTCTGTTGCAGCTCGTTTCTGGGCAGAATTGCATCTGTAATCCGGTTTCCGGCGAAATCGAGTATCACCGCAGCCTGGGCCTGATCTGACAGTTTTATCCCTGCGACGTATCCAGCCTTCGGGCAGACCCCAAGGGCGACACGTGGACGCCCGCGTGCAAGTTCATTTTCGGGGCGGGGGGCATCTATTTCCTGAATATAGCCAGCGTCGATAAGTTCAGCGGTGATGGTTGTTACGGACCCTGGGCTGATCGCAAGTTCGCGCGCCACATCGACCCGTGGAATTGTTCCCGCTGCGCGTACGCACTCAAATACCTGCTGGCGCAACGACCTGTAGCTGATGCTGGCGGGGGGGATCAGGGGGCCACATCCCGGCGATTCGGCGGTCTTTTCAGTATTTGATTGGTCTTCTGTAAGTGACAATTT
>Ga0209344_10002482_pt1 | contig 20438 bp, 17 predicted proteins | sample Cruoilmetagenom6_FD_187293 | JGI IMG/M metagenome (GOLD analysis project Ga0209344, IMG submission 187293) | Oil polluted marine microbial communities from Coal Oil Point, Santa Barbara, California, USA - Santa Barbara Oil Seep Sample 6 (SPAdes)... | ecosystem: Environmental > Aquatic > Marine... | reverse complement strand
TAAAATTGTTGTCCTCTTCCTCTTTGTGGAGCTCTATAAGCTTTCCATCCTTTAAAAGGGCAAAATCAACTTCTTGTGAACCGGACCTAATAAATAATTCGTAGTTCACGTTACATTAATTTTGTTGCCCCGAATTCACTTCGGGACTAATTAAACAATATTTTTTACAGATTTTATATAAAAATCCGGCGAAACTGCACCCAAACCAAAAGCCGGTTGCTGCAATCTCATTTTCAAAGAACGATTTTTCGTTTGATTTATTCGGAAATAGCGCCAAAAAAGCAAAATTTCCAAAACACTTTTAAAACAGAAAAAGTAGTTTAGAAACTACTTTTTCTTTTTGTGGCGGTTAGCGCGACGACGCTTTTTACGCTTGTGGGTCGCTACCTTATGTCTTTTTCTTTTTTTACCACTTGGCATACTAAAGTCTTTTTTAATGCTCCACCAAAGTGGAACGGGTTAGAATTATTTTACGTCCACGTTGGTCTTTACACCCTCAACAAAAACTTTTGCAGGTTTAAAGGCCGGAATATTGTGAGCTGGTATTTTAATAGTTGTGTTTTTTGAAATGTTTCTTCCTGTTTTTTCAGCTCTTGTTTTAATAATAAAGCTTCCAAAACCTCTTAAATACACATTGTCTCCACCTTCCAAAGAGTTCTTTACTTCTTCCATAAAGGTTTCAACAGTAGCTTGTACTTCATTCTTTTCCATTCCTAGCTTTTCTGAAATCTTCGCTACGATATCTGCTTTCGTCATTACTTTTAAATTTTAATTAATTTTCTTTTACTAGATTTTTTTTAGAGACCGCAAATATACATATTTTAAAATCAATAATTCAAACCTTAATCCTTTAAAATTTAAAGGGATATAGATTAATTTTACCCAATGCCCAAAATAGCTCCATATTTCTCCAAAAAACTCATTGTGTGGTATTTACAGAACAAACGCGATCTACCCTGGCGCAATACAAATAACCCATACCATATTTGGCTTTCAGAAATCATGCTGCAGCAAACGCGTGTTTTGCAAGGTCTGCCCTACTATTTAAAATTTATTGAAGCCTATCCAAAAGTTGAAGATCTGGCCAGCGCTCCCGAAGATGAGGTTTTAAAACTATGGCAGGGCTTGGGCTATTATTCGCGTGCCCGAAATATGCACGCAACAGCAAAAACGGTTGCCGATGAAATGGACGGTGTTTTCCCAAACAATTACAAGGATTTGCTGAAGCTGAAAGGCGTGGGCGATTATACCGCCAGTGCCATTTCAAGTATTTCCTTTAACCAACCTGAGGCCGTGGTTGATGGCAATGTGTATCGCGTGCTTTCCAGGTTTTTTGGAATTTCCACTCCCATAAATTCCACCGCCGGACAAAAGGAATTTAAACAACTCGCGCAAGAGCTGATAGACAAAGAACAGCCGGGCACCTTCAATCAGGCCATTATGGAGTTTGGCGCGCGTTACTGTGTACCGCAAAGTCCCGATTGCGAAAATTGCATTTTCAATGACAGCTGTGTAGCCTTTCAGCAGAAAAAGGTGACGCAACTTCCCATAAAGATTAAATCGAAGCCTGTAAAGCAAAGGTTTTTCAACTACCTGGTAATACTTTCGGAAAACGAGCGGACTGTTTTGCAACAGCGCAACGGCAAAGGAATTTGGCACAAACTTTATGAGTTTCCGCTGATTGAAACTTCAAAAGAAATTGAGGTTTCAGAATTGCAAGAACTTCCACAGTTCCAAGATTTTTCTGAAAAAATGAACATTCGGAACATTTCACTTTATAACCAAGAGGCTGTGGTGCACAAACTTTCGCACCAGCATCTCAACACACGTTTTTGGATTATTGAGACTCTTGACGAAACCGAAAGCTCCGTCGCCATTTCAGAAATAGAAAGCTATGCCATGCCCGTGTTGATTGCAAATTTTGTTTCGGAGTTTTTTGAGAACTACTGACACGATTTAAACGCAAAAATCTACATTATAATGTATCTTTAACATTTCTGAAAAAGCTATGGAACTATTAAATAGAATTCAATGTCCCGCCTGCGGCGCAACCTCATCGTACTCTGAGACCGAGCCAGGGCATTACAAATGCGGCTACTGCCTTTCCAATTGGGAACAGCTAAGCATTCTTCCGGAGAAAAGCAACGAGCGGCAATTTTTAGAAAAATGCGAGGCGATTTTTAATGAACAGCAAAAGCTGACCCCGGACCGACCAAAATATTTTGAACGTTCCTTTGCCAACATCACTATCTTTTATTCGTTCTTCTCTGAAATAAAAACCCCCGCATATCGGGAACAACTTCTGCCGAAATTCATCACATTGGTGGACAAACAGATTGAAGAATTCGCCAAACAAAAAATTGACGCAGCCGTGGATCGGGATAAAATATTCTCCAGCTACCCCGATAAATTTGTTTTGATAATTTATCTCGCGGAACTAAACTATATGTCCGCCAAGGCAATGGCCCTGACTTTTAATGAAAATGACAAGCTGGAAGAAGCCGTCCTAAAATTAACCAAGGCCCAAAATCTCTTCGGCCCCTCAATAAATGAGTGGCAGCCAAAAATATCAAAGGCCATAGTGGGCATATTGCAGCGTTTGGGGGAGCAGGAAAGAACTTTTCAGTATATCCATTCGCTATTTAAGAACCAAAGCATTCCTGCCTTCAAAGCTTATCATCACAAAAGCAGCGGGTTTTTGCCAGATGAAGAGGATATTGCCCATTTTAGGGAAGACCGCAAAGCATATTCCGAAGAGGTAAAATATCTTTTTGAGGACATTATTTTCTCTGAGGAATACATAAATTGGGAAAGCAAGATTATGAAGGAAGCGGAAACTAAATCCAATATGGAGAAACCTCCCGAGATTTCAGAGGAAGATATTGAAATCGCACCTGAAGTTTCCATAAAAACGGATGAAACGGCAACTCCCAAAAAACCTTCCCTTTGGCAAAAACTGTTTGGATAACATTGAAAATGAAGTGAATCTATAATTTCCGCGATTTAAAATCTTAAATTTCCTTATATTTAAAACGCAAAATCTACCTTTGCACAAATAGAAAAATTACAATTATGAGTGGAACATTGAACAAAGTAATGTTGATTGGGCATACGGGCGATGATGTAAAAATGCATTATTTTGAAGGCGGAAACAGCTTGGGCCGTTTTCCGCTGGCAACCAATGAAACCTATACAAACAAAACCACAAACGAACGTGTAACCAATACGGAATGGCACAATATTGTGGTACGCAACAAAGCTGCGGAAATCTGCGAGAAATATTTGAAAAAAGGCGATATGGTCTATATTGAGGGTCGTCTAAAAACCCGTAAATGGCAGGACGATAAAGGAATGGATAGGTACAGCACAGAAATACACTGTACAGATTTCACATTTTTGAGTCCAAAAGGCGAAAGCAGCAGTACTGCCAATAACAACGCAGGACAAAATACGCAAAGACCGCAGCCCTCTTCGGGACCACAAAACAACAATCCAGTTTCGGAAGAAGAGGATGATCTTCCTTTTTAACGTTTAACTAAAACCATCAACTTGGACACGGAACCCCCTGGTTTACTTTTCTTTTTTGACGTTTTGGATGTTACCCAAATTACAAGCGGCGTAATGCTGATTGCCCTTTTGGCTTGTTCAGCCCTTATTTCGGGTGCCGAAGTGGCTTTCTTTTCCTTGACGCCTTCTGATTTTGAAACCAACGAAGAAAAAGGAATCGCAAAAAAACTGGGAATCGTACAGCGATTGCTTGCAAGGCCAAAAAAGTTGCTGGCCACCATTTTGGTTGCCAACAACTTCATAAATATTGCTATCGTACTCCTCTTCGATTCCTTAAGCGATGATTTGTTTTCAGGAATAGAATCATATTTTTATGGAATTGACGTGCGCTTCATAGTTGAAGTGGGCGTTGTAACCTTCTTTATTTTGCTATTCGGCGAAATTCTTCCAAAGATATACGCCAACCGCAACCGCATTTCATTCGCGGTTTTCATGGCGCAACCGTTGAATGTTTTGGACACTTTACTATCGCCTATTAGTTTACCGATGCGTTCGGCTACTATTTATCTTCACGACCGCTACGGAAAACAGAAATCAAACATCAGCGTAGATCATTTATCGCAAGCGCTCGAGCTTTCAAACCAAGACACCACTTTTGAGGAGCAGAAAATCCTACAGGGCATTGTAACCTTCGGAAATACAGACACCAAGCAGGTAATGAAAAACCGGATGGATATTTTCGCGCTGAACGAGGAACAGCCTTTCAAAGAAATTCTTCCGGAAATTATTCAGCACGGTTACTCACGTATTCCCGTCTATAAGGATAGCATGGACAACATTACAGGAATTCTGTATGTGAAGGATTTAATTCCCTATACCGATCGAAAAATTTTGGATTGGAAAACCCTGAAACGCGAAGCATACTTTGTACCTGAAAACAAAAAATTGGACGATCTGCTCAACGAATTTAAGGAGATGAAAATGCACCTCGCTATTGTTGTGGACGAGTATGGCGGCACGAGCGGCCTGATTTCATTGGAAGATATTATCGAGGAAATCGTGGGCGAAATTAGCGATGAGTTTGACGATGAGGATTTAATATTTTCAAAGCTTGATGACAATACGTTCGTTTTTGAAGGAAAAACCCCGTTGAAAGATTTTTACAAGGTAATAAAACCAGAGGATCCCGAAATATTTGAAGATGAAAAGGGCGAGGCGGAAACGCTTGCGGGTTTTCTTTTGGAAATTTCAAAAGGCTTTCCAAAAAAGAACGAAGTAATATCCTTCCACAATTATGCGTTTACAATTGAAGCGTTTGAAGGCAAGCGCATCAAACAAATAAAACTTACCATTGAAAATCCATAAGCTCGTTTTTTATATACTCTCAAGCCTCTTTATCCTTGCTTCCTGCGAGGACGATGTTTTGGTGAAACCCTCGGCTATGCTGCGATTGGACTATCCCACTCCTTCTTATCGCACAATTAATTCAGACTGTCCTTATTCCTTTTCGGTGAATAGCATTACCAACGTTATTGGGAAGAAAAACTGCGGTGTAAATATAAGCTACCCAAATATGAAGGCCACCTTGTATATAACCTATCAAAGCGTACGCGACAACAATCTCGATTCCTTGTTACAGGACGCTCAAAAACTAGCTTATGATCACACTATAAAGGCAAATAGCATCCCCGAGCAACCCTATGTGAATCCAGATAAAAAAGTGTACGGAATGTTTTATATGATAAATGGCAACGCCGCTACCCAAGCCGAATTTTATGCCACGGACAGCATCAATCACTTCTTAAATGGTGCGCTGTATTTTGATGCGAAACCAAACTTCGATTCTGTTTATCCGGCAGTGGTTTATCTTCGCGAAGACATCCGTAAATTGATGGAAACCATCACTTGGAAATAACCCAATTTAAACTGAGCTTCCAAAAAGTTAACAAACCCTTTGCAAAAGGTTCGTCAAGTTTTTGTAACTTTTGACTGTAAAACCATTGATTATGTTCAAAGTATATTCCAGTTACGGTGTTTGGGTTGCAATTGTTCTTATTGCATATTTTCTTCTCTTAAAATTAATTGGCCTTCACCAATACCCGGTATTGAGCGCTGTAAACGGAATTATTTTTGGCATTGGAATTTATATGGCATTGAAGAAATATGCTTCCCGAAAAAATAAATTTCAGTATGAAAAAGGATTTGAAGTAGGTTTGCTTTGTGGTGGAATAGCCTCTATAATATTTACTATTTTTATGGCAATCTATATGTATCAAATAGACACCGAATTTGCGGCCAATATTATGGAAGTGTGGAACCTAGAATATGATATGGGTACGCTGATGCTCGTTTTATCAATCTTGATAATGGGCTTTTCTACCACTTTGGTTTTAACGCTTGCTTTTATGCAACTTCTCAAAAATTCCTGGAATACGCAGGATGGAAACCGAAATACACTTTAAATAAAATACCAGTTTTGATATCTTTTCAAGGTAATTTAAAAAACCAAAACCAATAGAATATCCGAGAGGATTGGTTTTTAAAAGATTAAATAAAAATACTTTGTTGTTTCCTTTTTAAAAATTATATTTGCACCCGCTTTTACTGGACGGTAGAAGCATTTTGTTTAACTAATTTATAAACGATTCGCTATGTACGCAATTGTAGAGATAGCAGGGCAGCAAGTAAAAGTTGCGAAAGACCAAAAGGTTTTTGTTAATCGTTTGCCAGTAGAAGAAGGAAAAAAAGTGTCTTTTGACAATGTACTTCTTATTGGTGACGGAGACAATATTACCATTGGCGCCCCGGCTATAAACGGCGCTCAAATAGGAGCAAAAGTCGTAAAGCACCTTAAAGGTGACAAGGTTATAGTATTTAAAAAGAAAAGAAGAAAAGGTTTCCGTAAGAAAAACGGTCACCGTCAGTATCTTTCTGAAATCGTAATCGAGAGCATTGTAGCTTCAGGAGCTACACCTGCCAAAAAGGAAGAAGCTAAAAAAGCTGAACCAAAAAAAGAAACTAAAGCTAAGGCTGCTGCCCCTAAAGCAAAAGCCGAAACTAAAGCACCCGCTAAAAAAGCAGCTCCTAAAAAAGCAGCTAAAGCAGACGATCTTAAAAAGATTGAAGGTGTTGGACCAAAAGCCGCAGAGGCTATGGTTGCCGCTGGACTGGACACTTTTGCAAAAGTTGCAAAAGCAAAACCAGAAGCTATCGCAACTATTCTTTCTGAAGCGAGTTCAAATTTAGCACACTTAGTTACCGACACTTGGCCAAAACAAGCAAAATTGGCAGCTGACGGTAAGTGGGATGAACTTAAAGAATTACAAGACAAATTAGACGGTGGGATTGAAAAATAATCCTGCTAAAGTATAATATTTAAAACCGAAACAAAATGGCTCACAAAAAAGGAGTTGGTAGTTCCAAAAACGGTCGCGAATCAGAATCGAAACGTCTTGGCGTTAAGATTTTCGGAGGGCAGGCCGCCATTGCTGGAAATATCATTGTAAGACAAAGAGGTTATACGCATCACCCAGGTGAAAACGTATACGGTGGTAAAGACCATACCCTTCACGCACAAGTGGATGGTGTTGTGAAATTTACCAAAAAGAAAGATAACAAGAGCTACGTTTCAATCGTTCCAAACGCTGAGGCATAGTAACATCTTGTTTTATTAATAAAAAAACCTTCACAATATTGTGAAGGTTTTTTTATTCCTATTTAAAATTTGAAAACTATCTAAGTAGTAATTTTAAATTTTCTTCGGAAACGTTAAGTAAGCCCACTTTAGGCAGTCTTCGGGTAAGTTCCCGCCAGTTTTCATCCTTGGCGTATATTTTTTGCAGCATTTCCGAAGCTTTCTCCATTTGTTTATCGTTCGCCAGAGTGATGGCGGTCCAGTATTGCATTTCCAAGTTATCCGGAAACATTTCCATAGCCGCGTTATAGGCCTCCATGGCGTTTTTCATTTCATTTTTCTCTACATATAAATCGCCTTCGTTCATATATTCATAAGCCCTAAACACTTTTAAAAGTCTGTCAATTTCTTTTATTGGGTTTTCAGAATCATCAACTCTTAAATCAATTAATTTGTCATTCCAGGGTTCCTTAGAGGCTTCTCCAGCAAAGACCACCAATGCCGCCGATTGTTTTCCGCGAATGTCGCCGCCTGTCTCTTGCGCAGCCTGCAGCACTGCGACCATTCTTTCGGCCAAAGGCATTTCACTATTCTCAATCCAAGCTTTTTTCATTGCGGGGACTACTTTATCATTCAGCATCATATTAGCCTGCACAGAAAAATCCTTGCCATTGGCGTGGCCTGCATAATCAATACAGCTTTTTCCAGTATGTGTTGCAACCCTCCCTTGTTTATCTAAAATTGCAACCTGCCGAAAATCCCTTCCTTCATCATTACTCAACAAAATGTCCAAAACTTCTTGAGGAGATTTTCCTTTTTTCAGCAAATCCAAGCCGTGAATTCCAAAGGATCTGTTAGTAAACGATTGTGTTGCAACAACACCTACGCCTGCTTCGCCCCAAGAAACACCAGTGCCTACGCTAAACCAATGACTTTGCACAGCCACAGCCATTTCACCGGTTTTGGCGTCCCTGGCTACTATTGAAAAAGTATGTGCTAGCGGATCATTTGGTTTTTTGTTTTGAGCAAAAGTTGTAAAGGTTAAAAAAAAATAAGTATTAAAAATATCTGTTTCATGGTTTTCCGATTTTGTCTAAAGATAATTTTTTGTTGCGAGATTCTAAATGCCTTACTGTCGAATGTAAGCAAGAATTTACTCGTTACCGTATTTGAAGAATTTCAACTTTTTTCAAATCCTACACAACGTTTTAATAGTTGAATTTCATTATTATATGTTATTTTAGTACTCTTAAAAATCCATTTTCAACTTTTCTGAACTTTGAATTATTTACGCCTCACCATATTTTTAATTTCCTTTATCGGATTTGCGCAAAATAGCAAAGACACTTTATCTTCCCAAAAAGCATATGGCGTAGAAGACCTTAAGGACTCTCTCAAATTAATGCAAGATAGAACAGACAAGAGCCTGTTTGAAGGAAAATATGATTCCGTAATATTAACCTCTATTGATAATATTAGGTTTGCCGAACACATTGGTGACAATGAGGCTGCATTCTATTCGCGCTATATGATGGGAGCTGCATTTATATATTTGAAAGATTTTAAGAATGCCCACGATTATACCGATGCCTATTTGGAATATGCCGAACAATCAAAAGATGAATTTAAAATAGCGCGAGCCTATAATCTCATTGGCGCACTATACCTCACAGAAAAAAAGTATGATTCTGCACTTCCTTTTTTAAAAAAAGCACTTCCTCTTTCATTAAAGAGAAAAGATACATTAGAAGCATCAATGGCCTATTACAACTTATCTGAATCATACCTTAATAAAGGCGATATGCAAAAGGCACAGCTTTATTTCACAAAAGCTGAAGAAGGAATAGAAGCTATGGCGTTTAAAGGTTTAACTACCGAAATGAATTTGCTTCAGGGCAAGCTGAAACTCACTTCAAACAAACCCAGAGATGCCATTGAAAATTTCAAAAAGGCAATTGCCTTTGCAGAAGCAGGAAATTATATTGATGATATTTTAATTGAAGCATATAAGGAATACAGCTCGGCTCTTTATGAAACAGGAGATTTTAAACAGGCTTTTTTAATCCGAAAAAAGTTTGATAGCCTTACCCAAATCCAGTTTGAAAAAGAAAAACTGATGGCCACTCAGAATGCTGCGGCCCAATTTAGCGTAAATGAGTATAAAAAACAGGCCCACCAAGCAGAACTGGAAAAAAAGTTACTTTCTGAAAAAGGGTTGTTGAATAATATTTTGCTCTCCTTTTTTATCAGTGCAGCCATATTGATGGGAATCTTTTTGGTAATTCTTTACATTTCGCATAGAGGAAGAAAAAAACTTACTCTTACTTTAAAGGAGAAGAACCAACAATATCTAAAAGCAAAAGAGAAATCTGAAAAACTGGCCTTGGCAAAAAGCAAATTCTTTTCCACGGTTAGCCATGAATTACGTACTCCGTTATATGGTGTTATTGGTTTAAGTTCTGTACTCTTGGAAGATGAATCCCTTAAAAATCATCAAGCAGATTTAAAAAACCTAAAGTTTTCAGCAGACTATCTTTTAGCACTTATAAATGATGTACTACAAATAAGTAAGTTGGAATCCAACACCCTTGAAGAAGTAAGAGTTCCTTTTGATTTAAGGGAATTGGCCCAATCCATAGTCTCTTCTTTTCAATATGCCCTGGTGCAGAATAAAAACAAATTGTACGTAGAAATTTCCGAAAACATTCCAAATACTATCGTTGGCGACCGGGTGCGACTATCGCAAATTCTCATGAATTTAGTGGGTAACGCCATTAAATTTACAACCAATGGAAATATTTGTATTTCGGCCAGAGAAGAGTCTATTTCTGAGAACGAAGTAACTATTCACTTTAGCATCCAAGATAATGGAATTGGTATTCCCCGGGAAAAACAGAAAGCAATATTTGAAGAATTTCAGCAAGTAGATTCCGAAGATTTTAAAGTACAGGGCACCGGGCTTGGCCTTACCATTGTAAAAAAGCTGCTCGAAGCCTCAAATTCTTCCATCAACCTTCAAAGCGAGCCCGGAAAAGGATCAACTTTTAGTTTTACGTTGAAATTTGAAATTTTAAAGCATCTTCTTAAAGATAAAATATTGGGCGATAACAATATTTTGAATGATAAAAAAATACTTGTGGTAGACGACAACCGTATAAACCAAATTGTTACCAAGAAAATTTTGGAGAATCACGGTATGATTTGTGGCATTGCCGAAAACGGCGATATTGCCATAGAAAAAATGCGAACGGAAATTTTTGACCTGGTGCTCATGGACATTAACATGCCGGGCAAGGATGGCATTGAAACTACAAAGGAAATTAGAAAATTCAACAAGACTACGCCTATCGTAGCCTTAACGGCCATTGAGGTGGAAGAAATGCAAAACAAAATTTTGGCTTCGGGAATGGACGATATTATCGTAAAACCCTACGATACCGATAAGTTTTTGAAAATCATCCTCAATAACCTGCTGAAGGAAGAACACGTTGCTTATGGTCTATAGAGAATTTGCGTGGAAACTTAAAATCTTCAGCACAAATGAGCCACGCAAAATTTCCGCAGACACTATATCTTAAATTTTCACTACCTTTTTTAAGATGTTATTTCGGAAGCTATCATATATTTTCAGAAAATACAATCCTGTATCCACTTTTGAAATATTTATTGAATTTTGATGTTCATTTTCTAAAACCAATTGGCCCAGTTGATTGTAAATTTCCAGTTTCGAAATTTCGGCAGCTGCCTTAACCGTCAAAACACCCGAAGTTGGATTTGGATAAACAACAAAACCGTCCAAAGCGTTTTCAGGAACAGACAAGGGCCCCAAGTTTTCGTACCAAGCAATTTTATCGTCTCCGCCGGAAGTAGATAATACATCCATATCGCCATCGCCATCCATATCGGCCGCATATACCGAGGTTGGATATATCACATTTGAGGTTACGATTTGTTGATCTCCAAAATTACCCTGCCCGTCCAGATTTTCAAACCAGGTTATATAATTTGGATCGTTGGATATGGAAAGTACGTCCATATCGCCATCGCCATCAACATCTTCAGAAAAAACACTTCTATTGTAATTGGCATTGGTGGATATAATTTTTTGGGCGCCAAAATTTCCCTGTCCATCCAGATTTTCATACCAAGCCACCTTATCATCGGCACTTGAAGCGGAAAGTACGTCCAGGTCGCCATCACCGTCCAAATCGGAAGCATATACGGACAGCGTATAATCGGTTTCGGTAGAAATTATTTGTTGAGGACCAAAAGTGCCCATTCCATCCGTATTTTCATACCACGCTATTTTATCATCTTCGGTAGAGGCAGACAGTACATCATTATCGCCATCGCCGTCCAAATCTATGGCATAAATGGAGTAAGGCCAATCTGCGTTTGCGGTAATCAACTGGGGCGCACCGAAATTTCCTTGTCCATCCAGATTTTCATTCCAAAAAATTTCACTGTCGCCTCCCGTTGATGAAACAAGGTCCAAATCGCCATCGCCGTCAATATCGATGGGGCAAAGACTCAAACCAATAAGCATCCCGTCAGATACCACTCGCGGTGGGCCAAACGTCCCTTGTCCGTCTGTGTTTTCGTGCCAGGCCGTATTATAGTCATCTCCCGAAGTGGAAAGCACGTCCATATCGCCGTCGCCGTCAATATCGGCGGCCCTAACAAAACCCGTCCCATTTGAGTTGACGGTTAATATTTGCTGGACACCGAAGGTTCCCTGCCCATCGAGGTTCTCGTACCAAGCTATTTTATTGTCAATGCTCGAAGCGGAAATGGCGTCCAGATCGCCGTCGCCATCAATATCTACAGGAAAAACAGACAGAGGGAACACGGCTTGGACAACAATGTTATTGAACGCTCCAAAATTGCCCAGACCGTCCAAATTTTCATGCCACGCCACAAGATCATCATAAAGGGAAGCAAAAACTACATCTTTATCGCCATCGCCATCAATATCGGTGGCAAGGCCCCATACGGCGGTTTCAATATCTGGATTTATTATTTGTCGTGATCCAAAGTTGCCCATTCCATCGATGTTCTCATACCAACAAACCTGGTTGTTTCCCGTTGTTAAAACATCCATATCGCCATCGCCATCAATATCATTTGCAGAAACGTGGTAAAGCAAGTGGTCATCAATAGAATATGAAATTTCATGGGGAACAAATAATCCTTGTCCATTTGTGTTTTCGAACCACACCGTGCTGTTTTCAAAAAAAATGACCGAATCTGAAGCATTTATGACAATATCCATATCGCCATCCATGTCAAAATCTGCAGCCACAACGTTTTGAAGGCCCCAATAATCCACTGAAATTATCTGTTGGTTTCCAAAATTGCCCAAGCCATCGGTATTTTCATACCACGCAATTTTATTGTCAATATATGAGGTGGACAGCACATCCTGATCGCCATCGCCATCAATATCCGCAGTGTGGACCGATTTTGCGCCTTGGATAGCTGTGGAAATTATTTGTTCTGAACCGAAGTTGCCCAAACCATCCAAATTTTTATACCAAGCAATTTTATCATCGTTGGCAGATGCAGATAATATATCCATATCGCCATCGCCATCAATATCGGCTGCAAACACCATTTCTGCACCATCTGCGTTTAAAGAAATAGTCCGTTCAGTACTAAAACTGCCTTGTCCGTCCGTATTTTCATACCAGGCTATCTTATCGTCATCAAAAGAAGCGGAGAGCACATCCACATCGCCATCGCCATCAATATCGGCAGCATATACGGAAATTGCCAAATTGGCATTTGTGGAAATAGCCTGCTGGGTCTGAAAATTGCCCGCGCCATTGTTTTTATACCAAGCTATTTTATTGTCATCGCGTGATGCCGAAAGTAAATCCATATCCCCATCACCATCAATATCGGCAGCGTGTACTGAAAACGGACCATTGGGTAAAAATGTGTCATCAATGATAACGTGATCCTGAAATTGAATTTGGGCAGTTAGGCTACCAAAAATCAAAAGAAACGTAAAGAAGGGTAGTTTTGCACACATAAATTCCTGATTTAATGGTATAAGTTAGTAATTTTTTTGATAGACAAGATTAAAAATCCCACCCATTACCACGTTCACCTGTTTTATATATAAGCAAAAAAACCCCCGCATTGGCAGAGGTTTTTAAAAAATTAAAACAATAAAAAATTATCCCTTCAAGCTCGCGCTTAAATACTCGCGATTCATTCGGGCTATGTTTTCCAAGGAAATTCCTTTTGGGCACTCAATTTCGCAGGCTCCGGTGTTGCTGCAGTTTCCAAAACCTTCCTTATCCATTTGTGCAACCATATTCAATACGCGCTCAGTGGCTTCAATTCTTCCCTGAGGAAGCAGAGCAAACTGGCTCACCTTTGCGGATGTGAACAGCATCGCACTCGCATTTTTACAAGCTGCCACACAAGCGCCACAACCAATACAAGTAGCTGCGTTGAAGGACTCATCGGCATCGTGCTTGTTTACGGGAATGGTATTGGCATCTATGGTATTTCCAGAGGTATTCACGGAGATATAACCTCCCGCTTGTTGAATTCTATCAAACGCGCTTCTGTCTACCACCAAATCCTTTATAACCGGAAATGCCTTGGCTCGGAAAGGTTCAATCACAATGGTATCGCCATCGTTGAACATTCGCATATGCAACTGGCAGGTGGTAACTAATCTATCGGGGCCGTGCGGCTCACCGTTTATTTGCAACGAACAGCTTCCGCAGATCCCTTCGCGACAATCGTGATCAAAAACTACGGGCTCCTCGCCCTTGTTAATTAAACCTTCGTTGAGAACGTCGAGCATTTCAAGAAATGACATATCTCCCTCAATACCGTCGATGGGATAGGTTTTCAATTCACCCTTTGCTTTATTATTTTTCTGTCTCCAGATTTTTAGTGTTAACTTCATGTTGTTAAAAGTTAATTGTTATTTGTTAATTGTGGCTTCTATAATTTGTCATTTCTCTTTCGATATGCGCAAGAGATAATTTATATACCCATTAAGAACAGCCAAGCAATCATATATTTGTTTTCTAAATTTTTGATATACTTCCTCTGAGATATACTCTTCATCATTTGCAGTAATGAATTGATCCAGCAATTCATATAAGGAACCTCGTGATGTTCTGCAAAACTGAATATTTTCTTTGTAATGAAACCTCCCGTATCCTTCTGAAATATTATGGGTTACCGATCTTGACGCCCTTCTCATTTGTGAAATCAGTTCATATTTTTCAATGTCGGGAAATGTTTTAATTAAATCCTTTACATCGTTCCGAAGCTCCCTTCCCATTTTCCAACAATTCAAGTCTTCAAAACTATTAATATCAGCCATCTTGAACCATTTCCAATTAACTATTGCCTTTTAACATTTAACAATTAACCCTACTTATAACTTCTCGATTTAACCTCAATATTCTCATACTCCAATGCTTCTTTATGGAGAATTTCATTCCCGGGGTCTCCGGTGTATTCCCAAGCGGCAACGTACATAAAGTTTTCGTCATCGCGCAGGGCTTCTCCCTCCTCGGTTTGGTATTCTTCACGAAAATGACCGCCACAACTTTCATTTCGGTGAAGCGCATCTTTCGCAAAAAGTTCGCCCAACTCCAAGAAATCTGCCACGCGGGTTGCTTTTTCTAACTCAGCGTTCATTTCGTTCATTCCGCCGGGAACTTTTACATCTTTCCAGAATTCTTCGCGCAGTGCTCTAATTTCAGCCATAGCTGATTTTAGGTCTTCAGCATTACGCGCCATCCCACATTTGTTCCACATAATGTGACCCAATTTCTTGTGGAAATAATCTACGGAGTGTGTTCCTTTATTGTTTACCAATTTCTCCAAAAGTTCGCGAACCTTGTTCTCGGCTTCGTCAAATTCTTTTGTATCGGTTGGAATTTTTCCTGTTTTGATATCTTTTGAAAGATAGTCGCCAATGGTATATGGCAATACAAAATAACCGTCTGCCAAACCTTGCATCAAAGCTGAAGCTCCCAATCGGTTTGCCCCGTGGTCGCTAAAGTTGGCTTCACCCGTAACATAACAGCCCGGAATGGTAGATTGCAAATTATAATCTACCCAAACGCCACCCATAGTGTAGTGCACTGCAGGATATATCATCATTGGAGTTTCGTATGGATTTTCATCTACGATTTTCTCATACATTTGGAAAAGGTTGCCATATTTATTCTCGATAACCTGTTTTCCGAGTCTTGTAACTTCTTCCTTGCTAGGATTATGGTTTCCGTGGATTGCTGCCTGCTCCTTTCCGTAGCGCTCAATTGCAGAGGCAAAGTCAAGATATACAGCCTGCCCAGTTTTATTTACACCATAACCCGCATCACAACGTTCCTTAGCAGCACGTGAAGCAACATCTCGCGGCACCAGGTTTCCGAAGGAAGGATATCTTCTTTCCAAGTAATAATCGCGTTCTTCGGCTGAAAGATCATTCGGTTTTTTCTTGCCTTGGCGAATGGCCTCAGCATCTTCTTTTTTCTTTGGAACCCAAATTCTTCCATCATTTCGAAGTGATTCAGACATCAAAGTCAGTTTACTTTGATGGTCTCCCGAAACTGGAATACAGGTAGGATGAATTTGCGTGTAGCAGGGATTTGCAAAATAAGCCCCTCTTTTGTGGATTTTCCACGAAGCGGTAACATTACTTCCCATAGCGTTTGTGGAAAGGAAGAAAACATTTCCATAGCCTCCCGAGGCAATAACCACAGCGTGTGCGGAATGTCTTTCTATTTCACCTGTAACCAAATCGCGAGCAATAATCCCTCTTGCCTTGCCATCCACGATTACCAAATCCAGCATTTCGTGACGGTTGTACGGAGTAATTTTTCCACGATTAATCTGTCGGTTCATTGCGGAATACGCTCCCAAAAGCAATTGTTGCCCTGTTTGTCCTTTCGCATAAAAAGTACGCGAAACCAACACCCCTCCAAAGGAACGGTTGTCCAAATAACCACCGTATTCACGCGCAAAGGGAACGCCCTGAGCTACACATTGGTCAATAATATTTGCAGAAACCTCAGCAAGACGGTATACGTTTGCCTCACGCGAACGGTAATCGCCCCCTTTTATGGTATCGTAAAACAATCTATAATTTGAGTCGCCATCACCTTGATAGTTCTTGGCAGCGTTGATACCTCCCTGCGCTGCAATGGAATGCGCGCGGCGAGGAGAATCCTGATAGCAGAAGGTTTTTACGTTATAGCCCAATTCTGCAAGGGTTGCGGCGGCACTTCCACCGGCAAGGCCTGTACCGACCATTATTACGTCTATATTACGTTTATTGGCTGGGTTTACCAGGTTTATATCGTTTTTATGTTTTGTCCACTTATCGGCTAAGGGTCCTTTGGGTATTTTGGAATCTAATTTCGACATTGCTTTTTCTTTTAGTGGATTTGATTAAAATGAAGGTAAAGGGCAATAAAGATAAAGCCTAACGGAATGAATATTGCGTAAAACTGTGTGAATGCTCTTAGCCCCCTTGAATATTTATTGCTCCAGCCCATACTTTGAAAAGAAGATGAGAAGCCGTGCCAAAGGTGAAGTGCCAACAAAACAAAAGCCAAACAGTACAAACCAGTACGTATGGGGCTTTCAAATTTGTGCACCAATTCAGGATAATAGCGTGTGGCATCCAATGGGTTGCTTTCTACATATTTGTGCACAATTTCCGGAAACCAGAAATCGTAAAAATGAAGTCCTAAAAACGCCAAAATAACAGCACCGCTAATAATCATATTTCGAGAGGCCCAAGTAGAATTCCTGTTTCCTTTGAAAGATTTGTAACTTATCTGTCTTGCATTATTGTTTCTTATTTCGAGTATAATTCCCATAATAAAGTGGAAGACCACGCCAAAAATCAAAACAGGCTGTAGAACAAATTGCACCAAAATGTTATGCCCCATAAAATGTGACCAACTGTTAAAGGTATCTGGGTCAATTACCGAAGTGAAATTGATTGTAAAGTGTTGTGCCAAAAAGAAGACAAGAAATAAGCCCGAAAGTGCCATAGCTACTTTTCGAGCAATTGAAGAGGATAGTATTGCCATTATGGTTTTATTTCAAGAATAGTAGCACAAAAATACGATACCAAAAACTGAATGCCAAAAATTTAGACCCATTACGCCGTTATTTAGATTTGTTATACGAAAAAAGCCGTTCATTTAGATGAACGGCTTTTGAATTTGTTTTGAATTAATGCTTATTGAACGATCAATTTCTTAGTAGCAGAAACTTTGTTTTGAGTAACGCTTACCATATAAACACCAGCTTTCAATGAAGAAATATTCAATTCATTACCAGCAACGGTAGTATTGATAACTTGCTTACCCAATACATCATAAACAACTACGTGCTTTTCTCCAGCAACTGTAGTGTTTATATTAACTCTTCCGCTTGCAGGGTTTGGAGAAAGGCTGAAGTTTGCTAAAGCGTTGTCATTAACGCCAGCAAGATCTGCCAATTCAATTCCAAATAACTGATCTAGTGGAGTACCTTGGCTTACACCAACGATAGCAACTTTTCCAGGAACAACTTCGTCAGAAATAAACAAACCACCAGCGATACCAGTGTTACCAGCAGGTTGGCCAGAAAGGTTGTAATCGTAAACAAGACCAGTAGGAGTTCCACTTGGCAATTGAAGCTGAACAACTAAATCTCCACCTCCAGCAGAGGTTTGGTCGTGAATCCAAAGATATGGGCCACCAGCAGTTACTAAATCAACAGCACCACCATAAATAGTAGTTCCGTGAGTTGCGTAAGGAATTACAGACAATTCATTTCCATCCATGTCAAAAGAAGCGATATCTGAACTAAAGTTACCAGTCCAGAAGCCTCCATTCCCACCATCAAGTGTTGGGTCAAAAGCAACCATTCTAGCAGTAGCATCAGTAGATGGAGTGATGTTAATTGTATTATCAATAGTTCTGCTTACAGGATCAATTTGGTAAATTTGTGTTGAAGCTGTACCTATATAAATGTTTGTCCCATCCCAGCTCATAGAACGAGTTCCAGACACACCAGGAATTGTGAAAGTTTCTAAATATAAACCAGTGTTATCCAAAACATGGATTAAGTCTGAAGCCCAGGCTGAAACCCAAAATTGGTCGTTAACAAAGCACACTCCAGCGTTACCTTGTGCGCCAATAGCGGTACCAATATCATAGTTAAAAAGAAGGTCAAAAAGCGCATTTGTGTTCTCAGTGTTTGAGTTGCCTTGAACCACAGGTGCTGCTTCAGCATTTTGTGCATAGTTAGAAACACTAGTTCCTAAAGCAAATGCAATTGAAAGAATAAGTAATTTTTTCATCATAAGTAATTTTTAAATTGTTTAGAAAAACCAAATATATCAATTTATTCAATCAAAAAAACAGTTGAAGCTGATTTATCCATTAATTTTAACACTACGCTATATTTCCCCTTTGGCAGATAATACTTTCCGTTTTCGGCCTTTTTGATTTCTAAATCGCTGGTCGCCAGTGTCTTTACTCCCTTTTCTGAAATAGTACAGTCATAATTCAATACATTAATACCCCTTGTTGCCTCTACACTAAATTGTTGCAACTCCTTTCCTTCTTCGGTTTTGATGGTGATATTTGCATTGCCTGCTTGGGGACTGTAAAACTGAATCTTGGCTTTCGGCTCATTCACTTCACCCCAAGTGCTCCATTTACTGCCCCAGCGTGGGGAAAAATTTATGGAATCCATTTCTGCAAGTACCAATTCATCCATAGTTTTAAAGTTCAATTTTTGGAGCAGTGAAATATCAGCTACATACAGCGACCTGCCGTGGGTACCCAAGACCAAATGCTTTGCTTGGGGTTGGATAACCAAATCGTGTACCGCCACATTGGGCAATTCCTTTGAAAAAACTTCCCAACTTTCGCCACGATTGAAGGAGACATAGGCACCGTTATCTGTTCCCAAATACAGCAAATCTTGATTCACTGGGTCTTCTTTTATAACATTCACGGGCGAAGCTGGTAGATTGCTGCTGATGTCTTTCCAAGTAGCGCCATAATTATCGCTTACAAATACATAGGGCTTAAAATCATCCCAACGGTAGCCGTTCAGCGTTATATAAACGCGTTCTTTTTTATGTGAAGAAGCAATCACGCGGCTTACCCATAGATCCTTTGGAAAGGTGTCCGAAATTTTCGTCCAGCTACCGCCCGCATCTTTTGAGGCGTATACCAAGCCATCATCGCTACCGGTGTAGAGCAAGCCAAATTGGAAGGGCGATTCGCTAATACTGGTAAGCGTTCCGTAGGCTACGTTTCCGGGTTTTCCGCCGTTGGTTAAATCTTCTGAAATGGCGGTCCAATCATCGCCTTGGTTCATGCTTCGCATTAATTTGTTTCCACCTAAATAGAGAATATCCAGATTGTGCGGACTCAGCAGAATAGGTGTTTGCCAGTTGAAACGGTACGGACTATCGCCCAACTCGTGCTTTGGTTGAATGTAAACGGGAGCTCCCCCTTTTCTATTCAACCTATAATAATTGCCAAATTGAAAGCCTGTGTAAACAATGTCGCTATTTCTATTGTCAATCTGTACGTGCATACCATCGCCACCCATAAGGAACTCATAGGGGTATTTACCTTCCTGCATCCAGCCAGGGTTTGCTTCATAATTGTTTGGACCTACCCACACGCCATTGTCCTGCAGACCGCCGTACACATTATAGCTTTTTTGGAGATCCACATTTACGGAATAGAATTGGCCCACTGCTGGGGCATTGTTTTTTATCCAGGTTTTGCCATCGTCATAACTTATGTTTACGCCGCCGTCGTTGCCATTAATTAAATGGCCTGACATTTTGGGGTTTATCCATAGGGCGTGATGGTCTACGTGAACATTATCTGCATTGATGCTTTCAAAAGTGTTTCCGCCATCGGCAGATTTTAGGATGGGGACACCGTACACGTATATTTTATTGGCATTGCTGGGGTCTACGTGTATTTTCCCGAAGTAATAGCCATAGGAATAATACAGATCGTCTAAAAAGCCCTTGTGGGTTTTGTTCCAGGTCTTGCCACCATCGGTGCTTTTGTACACCTCAGCGCCTATTACGGGAGTGTCAAACAAAGCGCTGTTGGCATCCTCCAGATATTTTGCCAGATCTTCAGGTTTTACGGTGCCTACGCGGATCATCTGTTTTACATTTTCGGCTCGGTATTTTTCCTGAAAACCGTTCATTTTGAGGAATTGGTTCAATTTTTTATCGTCCAAGGCCAGAAAGGCATCTACGTCCATTGTTTTGAAA
>Ga0209344_10002481_pt1 | contig 20452 bp, 12 predicted proteins | sample Cruoilmetagenom6_FD_187293 | JGI IMG/M metagenome (GOLD analysis project Ga0209344, IMG submission 187293) | Oil polluted marine microbial communities from Coal Oil Point, Santa Barbara, California, USA - Santa Barbara Oil Seep Sample 6 (SPAdes)... | ecosystem: Environmental > Aquatic > Marine... | reverse complement strand
CGGAGAACTTCTGCATCATCCGCTCTTACCTCGATACCATGCATAAACAGGGCCACAACACGTTCGAATTGCTTCGCCACGCCTTCATGGGTAATCCACTTCAGCCTGCCTCATGCTGAGCTGTCACGAATTAAATTGAGCTCATCAATGTCGTTTAACGTAATGAACGAGACACACCTTCAATTGGGGCGGGGTGTTTGTGGAAATTTTGAACAATCAGTCGAACGTGAATGGCTGGTCACCAACGGTATGGGGGGATACGCTTCCGGCACGGTCGGCGACATGAACACTCGCCGCTACCATGGCCTGCTCATGGCTGCCTTGTCACCTCCAGTAGGGCGCACCTTGCTGGTAGCAAAGATGGATGTAACGGTGCGTTATGGAGGCAAAACCTATCATCTCTCCTGCAACGAGTTTGTCGACGGTACGGTAACGCCGCACGGATACCTTAACCTCGAAACTTTTTTTATGGATGGCACTGTCCCAGTGTGGCATTACGCGCTGGCAGACGCGTTGATTGAAAAACGTGTGCTGATGGCACCTGGGCAGAACACCACCTATCTGCATTTCCGGGTATTGCGTGCGAGCGATACGCTCGAACTCGAACTGAAGCCACTGTGCACATATCGGGATTATCACAGCCACAGCCATGGCGGTTGGGATATGCATATCAGCGAAATAAGGAATGGCTTCAAAGCACATGCATCCCAAGGCTCACATCCCTACCGCGTAATCTGCAATGGCGCCAAGTTTATTGCTGACCCCGCCTGGTACTGGAATTTCAAACACCGAATGGAGGCCGTGCGCGGAATGGACGATAGCGAAGATCTATTCTGTCCGGGTCGTTTTACCCTGACTCTCAAAGAGGGGCGGGATGCGACCTGTGTAATTACCGCCGAATCAACTGCACCGAAAAAATTTGCTGTTGTCAGTGCGCAAATTCGCCAATCTTCGCAAGCGCTGTTGGCCGTCCTTCCCGCTGATGCGCCACACTGGATAAGACAGCTGGCACTGGCCACCGACCAATTTATTGTCGATCGTTACCATGATGGTCTTCTGACAGGTAAAACCGTCATCGCGGGTTATCCCTGGTTCGGCGACTGGGGTCGCGACACCATGATCGCATTGCCCGGTCTGACTTTGGCATTACAGCGTTTTGATATGGCCGCCAGCATCTTGCGCACTTTTGCTGCGCACATCAACGAAGGGATGTTGCCGAATCGCTTCCCTGACCATGGTGAAATGCCGGATTACAACACAGTCGACGCAACGTTGTGGTACTTCAACGCGGTGGATCAATACACCCGTCGCAGCGGCGATATCACTCTGGTAAAAGAGCTCTATCCGGTACTCGTCGATATCATCGCATATCATCGCAAAGGCACTCGCTATGGTATCAAGGTCGATGTTCGGGATGGCTTGCTGGCTGCCGGTGAGGAAGGCGCGCAACTTACCTGGATGGATGCCAAGACCGGTGATTGGGTAGTGACGCCGCGCATCGGCAAGCCTGTTGAAGTCAATGCGCTTTGGTACAACGCGCTGGCTATCATGGCCGATTTGAGCAAGCAGTTGGGCAAGAAAAAACTTGCTGATGAATATCGCAAAGCTATGGCGCAAGTACGTTCAAGCTTCCAGCGTTTCTGGAATGAAGAACAAAGCTACTTGTATGATGTGATCGACGGACCGGAAGGTGATTCTGATTCCGATGAGCGAAAGGTCGATCCGCGCCTGCGTCCCAACCAGATATTCGCGGTATCGTTACCCAATAGCCCCTTGGACAGGAAACAGCAAAAGGCTGTCGTGGATGTCTGCGCACGCGTGTTGTTAACCTCTCACGGATTGCGCAGCCTGGCACCTGACCAGCACGACTACGTGCCCTACTATCGAGGCAATCCCATGCAACGCGACGCGGCTTATCATCAGGGTACCGTTTGGGCCTGGCTTATCGGTCCGTTCGTGGATGCGCACTACCACGTCTATCGCGATGCGGACAAGGCACGCTCTTTTCTTGAGCCGCTGGGGCTGCATCTTGGTGAGGCCTGTGTCGGCAGTGTAAGCGAGATATTCGATGCCGAATCGCCATTCGCACCGCGCGGTTGCTTTGCCCAGGCATGGAGTGTTTCAGAAGTACTGCGTGCATGGTTGGATTTGAATGATGGCGCACATAACCGATTTATGACTGCCTCAATTGGAAAAGGAAAATCGACATGACCACCGCATCGACTCCACGCAAGTCAAAGCCAAAAAATCAAGCCAAGCGGGTCGTGTCCATCAGCGAAGAAAAGAAACGACTTATCGCACGCGATAAAGATGAGCCGGAATGGTCCAGATGGGGGCCTTATGTGAGCGAACGCCAATGGGGAACGGTTCGCGAGGACTACAGCCCGCACGGTGAAGCCTGGGAATATTTCAGCCACGATCATGCACGCAGTCGCGCCTATCGTTGGGGTGAAGATGGCATCGCCGGGATCAGCGACAAATATCAGCATTTGTGTCTGGGGCTGGCACTGTGGAATGAGCACGATCCGATCCTGAAAGAGCGCATGTTCGGATTAACCAACAATGAGGGCAACCACGGCGAAGACGTCAAAGAACTGTATTACTACCTGGATGCTACACCAACCCACTCTTATCTGAAGATGCTCTACAAATACCCCCAGCAGGCGTATCCCTACACTTGGCTGGTGGAAGAAAACGGGCGGCGTGGCATGGATATGCCGGAATTCGAACTGATTGACACCGGCACCTTTGCTGATGACCGCTACTTCGATGTGTTCGTGGAATACGCCAAGGCCGACGCGCACGATATTCTGATGCGGGTTACCGCACACAATCGCGGTCCCGACGACGCACCGCTGCACATTCTGCCGCAGCTATGGTTCAGAAACGAATGGATATGGGAAGGAAAAACCGAGAAGCCGGAGATGTCAGCCACTGAACAGGATTCCATCGTGTTGCAGCACCCAAAATTGGGTACTTATTACTGCCACTTCGATAGTGCGACGGAATTGCTATTCTGCGATAACGAGACCAACGTACAACGCCTGTACAGTACAGACGGAAAAGGCTATTTCAAGGATGCTTTTCACGAACATATCGTTCACGGCAACCCTCACGCCGTCAATCCACTGAAAAGCGGCACCAAAGGGGCTGGGCATTTTGATTTTACCGTACCGGCACATGGGAAGGTTGAAGTTCGCTTGCGTCTCACCCGCGCAGTGAACAAGCGCCCTTTCAAGGATTTTGATTCTATTTTTAATTTGCGCCAGGCCGAGGCTGACGAATTCTATGCTGTACTGCAAGCTGATATTGCTGACGAAGATGCGCGCCTGATTCAACGCCAAGCCTTTGCTGGCATGATCTGGAGCAAGCAGTTTTACCATTTTGATATCCCGAAATGGCAGAAAGGCGATCCGAACATGCCATCGCCACCGCCGGAACGTCGTCACGGACGTAACAGCGAGTGGCAGCATCTGAACAATGAAGACATTATTTCGATGCCGGACAAGTGGGAATATCCCTGGTATGCAGCGTGGGATCTGGCTTTCCACTGTGTCACTTTGGCGGAAATCGATCCGGTATTCGCCAAGAATCAATTATTGTTGTTGACACGTGTTTGGTACATGCATCCGAACGGACAGATTCCCGCTTACGAATGGGCTTTCGGCGACGTAAATCCGCCAGTGCATGCATGGGCTGTGTGGGAGGTGTACAAGGCCGAGAGAGATGCCAACAATGGTAACGGTGACCTTGATTTTCTTGAGCGCCAGCTACACATGCTGCTGCTGAACTTTACCTGGTGGGTCAACCGCAAGGATATCGATGGGCACAACGTGTTTCAGGGTGGTTTCCTCGGTTTGGATAACATCGGCGTGTTTGACCGCAGTGCGCCACTACCCACAGGCGGTCATATCAATCAAGCTGATGGCACCAGCTGGATGGCCATGTATGCGCTCAACCTGATGCGTATTGCACTCGAATTGGCGCAGCACAACTCTACCTATGAGGATATTGCTACCAAATTTTTTGAGCACTTTCTGTACATTGCGCAGTCGATGAACAACATCGGTGATCAAGGTGTTGGCCTGTGGAACGAAGAGGATCAATTTTTCTACGATGTGCTGCGCATCCCCGATAGCAAGATGATACCGCTCAAGGTACGTTCCATGGTAGGTCTAATCCCGCTTTATGCCGTAGAGATTATCGAGCCGGAGATGCTTGATCGGCTGCCGGGTTTCAAACTACGGCTGGAGTGGTTCATGAAATATCGTCCCGAGTTGGCAGCACTGGTCTCTCGCTGGCAGGAACCGGGGCGTGGCAAACGTCGCCTACTCTCACTGCTTCGAGGTCATCGCATGAAAGCATTGTTGAAGCGCATGCTGGATGAGACCGAATTCCTTTCCGACTACGGCATACGCTCGCTCTCGCGCGCCCATAAAGATGCCCCTTATGTCTTCAGCTGCATCGACAGCCCGATGAGCGTCAGCTACCAACCAGCCGAATCGGAATCGGGGATGTTCGGCGGCAATTCCAACTGGCGTGGGCCAATCTGGTTCCCGGTCAATTATTTGTTGATAACTTCACTGCGTCGCTTCGCCGAATTTTACGGCGATGAGTTCAAGATTGAATGTCCTGTCGGCTCCGGAAACAAGATCTCTATTCATGCTGTTGCAGATGAACTGGCACTACGCTTGACGCGCTTGTTCAGGCGTAATGGCTCAGGACAGCGACCAGTTTTCGGCGATCAAACCAAGTTTCAGGAAGACCCGCACTTCCGAGACTACATTTTGTTCCATGAATATTTTCATGGAGATACCGGTCGCGGAGAGGGTGCCTCACATCAAACCGGCTGGAGCGGCTTGATGGCAAAGCTTTTGCAACCGTACAAGCACGATTGACTCAACCAGGGGCACCTCTAAAAATCCAATTTTCGACACAATACGGCGTTACTCGAAAATATTATCGCTACATATCAACAATATGCCGCGCTCAAATTTTTTACCCGCATCTTGTCTTGTACAGCAACGGGGTAAGCAGGCAAGCTGCGAAGCTACTGCTCGCAAAATTGAATTTTTAGAGGCGCCCTCATTTCAATCTTGACCATATCTGATTCTTGACGAAATAGAGTAACGTGGTCAGCACGAGCAGATAGGCAATTACATAGTAGCCTAGCCGGATACGCTCCGCTTCATGCGGATCAGCTGCCCACGAGAGGAAAGATACGATGTCGCGTGCCCGTCTTTGTATCTCGGCACGCTGCGCGCCTTCGGTGGCAATGCTGATGCTGAGTATGTCGGGCATCTTGGTTCCAGGATAGACATGATTACTCTGCATTCCTTCGGGGGTGAGGTAATAACCTACCAGATAGGAATACACATAGTCCGCTCCGCCGTCACGCGCCTTCACCATCAAACTAAGATCAGGTGGTGCTTTGCCGAATGCCTGCAAAGCATCGCTCTCTGACATCTGCGCAAGCAACGATGCGTCCAAGGGTTGATTGCCACGCCAACCATCCACTTTCTGCTTATTTATTCCAAAGCCAACTAAATCGCGGTATTTGATGTACTTCATACTATGGCAACTATGGCAAACATTTATCATGGTTTCGGCACCACGCTCAACGGCTGACACATCGGTCTCTATGCGTATTTTTTCCAGCGTTACGTCTGTCGCCCATGCATGTACACTGAAGCAACAAAACATCGTAATTTTCAGAAGCCTGTTCATGCTTCGTCACCACTACGGTTTCGATTATTGAGTTTACGGTTCTCGATGGCGAGTGCTTCGCTCTCCATCTGAGCCTTCAATTCAGGCGGCAAGCCGCGTCTGATCAGCCAGCGCTCTTCCGCTTTGGATATGAACGGGATGAAAAAGAATGAGCCAAAATAGCACAACGTCGCCACCTGTCCGATCAAGACGGTCTGATCGGTCGAAGGCATGTAGCCGACATAACCGAGTACCAACATGACCAGCAAAAAGAGGTAAACCTGCACCCTGAAGACAGGACGAAAATGCGCTCCGCCAGGAATGCGCGAGCGATCCAGAAAGGGCATAAAGGCAAACATCATCACAGATAAACCCATCGCCACCACGCCGCCAACCATGTTGGGTACTGCGCGCAAAATCGCGTAGAACGGCAGGAAGTACCATTCCGGAACAATATGGTTTGGGGTCTGCATGGGGTTGGCCGGAATGTTGTTGGCTGGCTCCATTAAGCTGTCAGGCAGGAAGAATACAAAACAGCAGTACACGATCAAAAACAGCCCTAGCCCAAATAGATCCTTGATGGTGAAATACGGATGAAACGGGATGTTGTCCTTGTCGGCCAGATTGATACCACTTGGATTGCTGCTCTTCACCTTGTGCAGCGCCACCAGATGCACCACTACCGCGCCGATAATAAGGAATGGAAACAGATAGTGCAGTGCGAAAAAACGAGTCAGAGTGGCATCACCCACGGTGTAGTCGCCGCGTAACCAGATTACCACCTGGTCGCCGACAAAGGGGGTGACGTGAAACAGATCGGTGATTACCGTCGCACCCCAGAAAGACATTTGCCCCCACGGCAGCAAATAGCCCATAAACGCGGTCGCCATCAACAGCAGCAACAAACCCTGCCCTGACCACCACAGCAATTCGCGTGGTGCCCGATAGGAACCGTAATACATCGTGCGCGCCATGTGGATGTAGATCACCAAGAAGAAGGCAGAAGCACCGGTCGCGTGCATATAACGCAACAGCCAGCCGTAGTTTACGTCGCGCATGATGTGCTGGATGGAATCAAAGGAAAGCGCAATATCGGCCTTGTAATGCATAGCCAGAAATATTCCAGTAACAGTTTGCAGCATCAGTACGAATCCGGCGAGAAAGCCGAAATTCCACCAATAGCTTAGATTGCGTGGTGTGGGATAACCCGTCAGTTCATGCTTGACGAAGCTGGTGAGAGGAAAGCGCTGGTCTATCCATTTGATGATGCGGCTGGACATGATCGTTTCCTAAGTTACTCCGATGACGACTTTGTTTTCCGTCACAAAGTGATACGGTGGCACTTCAAGGTTCTTCGGCGCGGGACCGCGTATGACGCGACCGCTTTCGTCATACTCACTGCCATGACAGTGACATACCCAACCTGGACCTTCCTTGTTCGGCACACATCCCATGTGCGTACAGACGCCGACCACGACAAGCCACTCAGGCTTTTGTACGCGCTTGCTATCCGGTTCAGGATCGAACCCGCCATTAGACGCTTCTGCCGCTTTGATCTGCTCTGGTGTGCGTTGCACAATGAACACCGGCTTGCCCTGCCAGGCGATGGTATGCATTGTTCCCGGCGTAATTCCGGATAAATCCACTTCGGTCTCTGCCTTCGCCAGCACATCGGAACTCGGATTCATGCTAGCGACAAATGGGACACAGGTTGCTACTACTCCCGCGCCACCAACCACAGAAGTCAGTTTGATTAAAAAGTCACGACGATTGCCTTCGCTTAAGATTTCTTTCTCCATCTTCGCTCCCCTTGAAAATGATACCTTTCACAAATTTAACTTGGCATCCTGCGCCTGGATTCCGCCGTTCACCATAAGTTACGATTGAAGAGTGAATGTGGTTTTATGTCTCTAAACCATTTTCATCTCTACTTAACAAACCATTCGTGATCAACGAGATAAATTAATTGATCATAAATCATGACGAAACCAAACCAGCTGGACTAGCAAAGCGCTACAGAATGAAAGTGGAAATGGCACACCAGTTTTTCAGCTACTTGCTGTGCACTTCGATGGATAATCGACAGCAATCCAAATCCCGCGACCAATACGAGCGTACCCTTAGTCGCCTCAAAAACCGCGACAATCTACACGCCGCTATTCAGGTGCATACACAATCCAGGGGTATGCAACAAACATTAGTGCTATGCCAACTGAGTCACTCCCAATAAATTATCGCGGTATCAACGTTCACGTATCAGAGTCAGGAGGGCATCTCATATGGTGGATAAGTTATTGCCATGCCATCTACCTTGGCAAAAGAAGTTAGTGCATGCGCCTGAAGGCGCGTTCTGCTCATAATTTCATCGACATCGATACCGTGTACTAACAATGCATCCGCAATTAACGAGCGATGGCAGTGCCAGGGAACAGCCTCGGCACACATCAGCGCCACCCGCTCATGCGATGCCAATTCCATCAGTCTCGCCAGATTTTCTGCAAATTCGGCAGTCTGCATGTAGTCCGAGAAACCGCGGAATGAAGCATTTCGCCAACCCATATTCGGAGACTCCAAACTCGTGCGCCGAAAGCCTCCCAAACCGGTTGCGTGCGAATAGCGGATTTCGGCAAGTTCAAGTGCGGCCGGCAAGGTATCACCATTGAATTGCGGATTATGACGAGATCTTGGCACACTACGCACATCAATGAGACTTGTAACTGAGTGAGCCTTAAGCAGATCGAAAAACTCTCCCAAAGGCCGAGTGGAATGGCCTATGGTCAATACGACAGGTTTAGAGTCTTGCTTAGACATTTTTCTCCGATCAGATAGTGAGTACACCAGCCTTTCTAGCAAAGAAGAAGTATTTGATTGCTAGAATCTCATCCAAGCGTGTTGCGGATAATCTGCTGAGTAGAGACACTCTGCATGAATCTTTCTGGTACTGATTTCTGGAAAATCACCGCTGCCATAGGATGTGAGCTGTTTCCAAAGGTAACGGCACACCGGGAAAATATGGAATTATTCGCGCGGTAAAGTCTGTCGCTGGTCGGGTTGCCGACACTGCCCCACTATATAGGTACCCGCCAACTGAGTATGCCAGTTGGCTGATGCGCGTCATCTCTTGCAGTATCGGACTGCCTTCATTGATGCCATTGGCATATAGTTCGACTCGCACGGCATTCGAGTCGAGGCCATTGAGATAGACTTGCACTTCAAATATGTGTTGCTTGCCGTTTGTCTCAATCTTCACTTCACCGAAGCGTAGCGCGGCCCAGTTTTGATCCAGATCGTGAAGAAAATTAACTATCTGCACGCCCACTGTGCCTTTATCGACCATGCGCTTACGGTAGTCTGAGGCAGCAGGAAGGTAGTGTTGTTCGGTATATTCGCGCAAAGTACGATTTGTAGAAAAGTGCGGTGTTAAGCGCGCCATACTTTCTCGCATTCGCGCTACCCAAGCGGTGGGAATCCCCTCCTGGTCGCGGTTATAGAACTCCGGGATAACTTCATTTTCAAGCAGGTCATAAAGCGCCTCCGCTTCAGCAGCGTCCCAAGCCGGATCATCGCCGTGTTCTTTGCCGTCCCCCAATGACCACCCTACTTCCGGCGTGTATGCTTCTGCCCACCATCCATCCAGTTCGGACAGGTTGATTCCGCCATTGACGAGCACCTTCATACCGCTCGTTCCGCTTGCTTCCCATGGTCGCCGGGGCGTATTGACCCAAACATCCACGCCGTGCACCAAACGCTCAGCTATCAACATATCGTAATCAGCCAAGAAAACGATAGGTGGGTGTGACGTGCCCTGACCAATGAACTGCGTCCATTTCTGAATCAGTGCGCAACCTGCCTGGTCCGCCGGATGCGCTTTACCTGCCAAGATAATTTGTACCGGACGTTGTGGATTATTAGTGAGTATGTGCAGCAGTCGACCCAGATCATGCAACAGTAAATCCGGTCTCTTGTAGGTAGCGAAGCGTCGTGCAAAGCCGAGCGTCAAGGCATTAGGGTCCAGTAAGTGCTTCGCCCTGTCAACCACCTCGGTGGATGAACCAGATGCGGCCAGTTGCCGACTTAATCGTTCGCGCGCATAGTCGATGAGAGATTTGCGGCTATCGGTGCGAAGTTGCCAGAGTTTTGCGTCGGGAATGTCGCGTATATCCTGTTCCAAGGTTTCTGTCGCTCTTAGCCAGCGATCCTTACCGCAAACATTTGTCCAGAGTTCATCGGCCGCTACAGAGTCCCAAGTCGGTACATGAACGCCGTTGGTTATGTGTCCGACCGGCACTTCGTCCAGCGGCCAACTCGGAAAAAGTGGCGCAAAGAGGTGTCGGCTCACTCTTCCATGCAGACGGCTCACGCCATTTACGGCTCCGCTCCCACGAATTGCCAAATAGGCCATATTGAAATTTTCCGACGAGTCGTTCGGGTTCAGACGGCCAAGCGCAAGTAAATCGTGGAGGGTTATTCCGAGCTGTTGTTCAGCATAATTCTTAAGGTATTGCTCAATTAGATCCGGAGCGAAACGGTCAAAACCGGCGGCTACCGCCGTGTGAGTAGTGAAGAGATTGCCCGCTCGCGTAACGGCTAGTGCAACTTCGAATGGCTGTCCGGACGATTTCATAAAACTCCGCGCCCGCTCCAGAATGGCGAAAGCCGCATGTCCTTCGTTCAGATGACAGACGTCAGGCTCAATACCGAGTGCAGCCAGCAACCGCCATCCACCAATCCCGAGCAGTAACTCTTGCTTGAGGCGCAACTCCGGCCCGCCTCCGTAGAGCTCGCCAGTAATGCCGCGATAAGCGGGCAAGTTCGCAGCATCGTTGCTATCCAGTAAGTACAGCTTTACTCTGCCGACTTGAACCTGCCAGGTGCGTAACCAGACCGAATGACCGGGCAACACAATCTCTAAGCGCAACCATTCACCATTCGGGTGACGCAACGGTGTAATTGGTAACTGTCCGGGCTCGTTATATGGGTAGAGAGCTTGTTGCATCCCATTCTTGTCTATCACTTGGCGAAAATAGCCTTGTTGGTAAAGCAGCCCCACGCCGATAACCGGTACACCTAAATCGCTGGCAGCCTTGAGCTGATCACCGGCCACATTACCCAGCCCGCCGGAGTATATGGGGAGTGCTTCGCTCAACATAAATTCCATGCAGAAATATGCGACACAGCTCAGGGAAGATTGTGGATAAGCTTGCTGAAACCAAGCGGGTACCTTCGCAGAAGCACGCCTGGTTTGTACTAATTCATCGATTTTTTTGCAGAAAGTGGGCTCGGATATATCGCACACAAATTTTTCGCGCGAGAGCGTTTGCAAGACAACCCAGGGATTATGGGTCATATCCCAAAGTTCTGGATTCAGATGCCGCCATATTGAATCCGCACCGTGGCTCCACGATGAGCGCATGTCCAATGCAAGCTCGACCAGTGCATCAAACCCTTCTAAATTTTCGCATGAATGGCTTTTCATCGAATAGCTGAGATCTGATTCTTCTTTCATGTGTTCTTTTCCAAGAGCGACAGTTAGGGTATATGGGTTGATCAGCCCAGTTTCACTTTTCCAATTCAGAATTATATTTACCACAGCGCGCCCAGCCATTTAGCTGGGCGCGTTGGTAAAACACCTGTTGAGCGGCAGATCCATTTTCAGCCTTGCCCGCCCAAGCCTGTAAAGCGGGTTGCTGCAAGGCGCGTGCAAAGGAGAATGACAACGCCCAGGGTGCATTGGGCAACAGAATGTTAATAGCGTTAAGGTTGGCCGTCGCTTCCTCGGGTGACTGTCCTCCGGACAGGAAATTTATGCTGGGCACTGCCGCAGGTACCGTGCGGCGCAATACCTTGATTGTAGCCTCAGCCACTTGCTCCGGACTTGCCTTAACCGGGTGCCCTTTACTTGGTAGCACCATGCTCGGCTTGAGTAAGGTATATTCCATGATCACCCTATGACGGTGCAGCGCTTGAAAGACGGCCTGTAACACCGCTTCGGTAACCTCAAGACAGCGCTCCAATGTATGGGTTCCATCAAGTAGCACCTCGGGCTCAACAATAGGCACGAAACCTTCCTCCTGGCATACAGCCGCGTAGCGTGCCAGCATTTCCGCATTGGCTTCAATGCCGAGTATCGTTGGATTTTGTTCACTGATCGAGTACACCTCTCGCCACTTGGCAAAACGTGCCCCTTGCGCTTTGTAAATGCGGAGGCGCTCAGCCAAGCCATCGAGTCCCTGAGTGATTTCATCGCCGAATGCGTTGACCAAGGGAATCTTGCCTTTGTCCACCTTGACACCAGGCACAATACCCTTTTTAACCAAGACCTCGGGTAGCGGGGTGCCATCATCTGCATTTTGCCCAAGCGTGTCCTCAAACAGGATTGCTCCGCTAATAAATTTTTCAATGCCTGGCGTAGTAAACAGAAGCGAACGATAGGCGCGCTGCAATTCGACTGTAGACGTGACTCCTATAGCTGCAAATCGTTTTGCAATGGTAGGAGTGCTCTCATCGGCAGCAAGGATACCTTTGCCCGGCACTACCATATCTGCGATAGTTGCCTGCAATTCGTCTTCAGTGCTGCGATTCATTGTTTTAGCCTTGGGTACGGAGTGTTTTTGTGGATGCAATACATTTGTCATGACGTTTCCTTTCATTAGAATAAATAGCGATTAAAAATCGGGTAGTTATGCTAAGCGGATAACTAACACTGTTCTGTGCGTAATCGAAATACTGGGTTTGCTGATGGCAGTCATCTCATACCGTCAAGCTCTGTTTGCCTATTATCATTTTTGATAATAACCAGTGCTATCCGCCTTTAAGTTGCCACTGCATCCTTTGCCAGAGTATCGCTGATGATGGCTTGCGCTTCTGTTAAAACGAGTTGCAAATGGTCAGCTCCACGAAAGCTCTCGGCATAAATTTTGTAGATGTTTTCTGTGCCGGATGGGCGTGCTGCAAACCATCCATTTTCTGCAACGACCTTTAATCCACCGATGGACTCGCCGTTACTTGGTGCTCGAGTCAGGATGGCCTGAATTTTTTCACCAGCCAGCTCTGTGGAGTGGACTTGCTGTGGTGAAAGTTTCGCCAGCACTTGCTTTTGTGCTGGCGTAGCTGGCGCGTCAATACGTTTGAAAACAGGCTCGCCGAATTCATGCGCTAACTCGCGGTATATTTCGCCGGGATCACGGTTCATGCGCGCGGTAATTTCCGCCGACAGCAAAGCCAAAATGATGCCATCCTTGTCGGTTGTCCATACAGATCCATCGGTTCGAAGAAAAGAAGCACCTGCACTTTCTTCCCCGCCGAAACCAAGTGAACCCTCGAACAAGCCATCCACAAACCACTTGAATCCGACGGGCACCTCGTAGAGCTTGCGACCAAGCTTTGTGGCAATGCGGTCTATCATCTGGCTACTTACTACCGTCTTGCCAATTGCCGCTAACTCGCTCCATTGCGGCCGGTTCTGGAAAAGATAGTTAATAGCGACAGAAAGAAAATGATTCGGCGGCAGCAGACCTGTGCTCTGGGTAACTATTCCGTGCCGATCGTGATCAGTATCACAAGCAAAAGCAATGTCGAAGCGATTTTTAAGGCTTATTAACCCTTGCATGGCGTAAGGAGAGGATGGATCCATGCGGATTTGGCCATCCCAATCGACGGTCATGAAACGGAATGTTGGATCGATGACTTCGTTCACAACCGTAAGATCCAGATTATAGCGATGGGCAATTGCGGGCCAGTAGTGGACTCCAGCGCCGCCAAGCGGATCTACGCCCATGTTAATGTTCGCATCGCGAATTGCGTTCATATCGATAACGCTACCGAGATCGTTTACATATGCATTTAGATAGTCGTACCGGTGAGTCGTAGCAGCACGCAGAGCCTGTTGGAAAGGAATTCTTTTCACGCCTTTGAGGCCGTCTTTGAGAAACTCATTGGCCTTGGTCTCAATCCAGGCTGTGATAGCATTTTCCGCGGGCCCGCCATTGGGTGGGTTGTATTTGAATCCGCCGTCCTGGGGTGGATTGTGCGAAGGCGTGATGACTATACCGTCCGCCAACCCTTTTTTGCGCCCGCGGTTGTAAACGAGGATCGCATAAGAAATTACCGGGGTTGGCGTATATTCGTCGTTCTCCGCAATCATCACCTCAATGCGATTGGCCGTCAGCACTTCCAGAGCGCTGGCGAACGCTGGCATGGATAACGCATGAGTGTCTATGCCGATGAATAGCGGGCCGTTGATACCCTGCTGTTCGCGGTACTGGCAAATAGCCTGACAAATAGCAAAAACATGCCATTCATTGAAGCTTGTTGCTAACGCTGAACCACGATGCCCTGAGGTGCCGAACGAGATCTTTTGGGCAGGTACGGATGGGTCGGGTATTTCTGTGAAATAGGCGGTAACAAGTTTGGGTATGTCTACCAGCGCCGAGAGCCCAACAGGTGTGCCTGCCAAGGGATTTATTTTTACCGTTGTATCTTCGAGGTTGCTCATTTGGTGCCTCCTGTACTGGATAAATTCTGCGAATGGGTTAGCCCAAAGGGATCCATGCTTACTTCTTCAAAGCGTTGCGCGTAATTTGCTCCCTTGCAGCCGCAACAACGTGAGCAGACTCATAGCCGAAGTGCTGCTCGACGATCTTGGTCGGCGCAGACAGCCCGAATGAGTGCAGACCAAGGATGACTCCATCGAAGCCAGTATAACGTTCCCAACCAAAAGTGGATGCCTCCTCGACTGCAACGCGCGCAGTGATCGCGGGCGGTAGCACACTGTCGCGGTATTCCCGGCTTTGATTCTCGAACAACTCCCATGACGGCATACTTATTACGCGTGCTTTAATCCCTTCGGATTTCAGCTGCTCATAAGCAGTAACGCAGAGTGAGACTTCGCTACCGGTAGCCAGCAGCAGCACATCGGGCTTGTGGTCCGGAGCATCGGCCAGCACATAAGCACCGCGCGATACGCCATCCGCATGTGCATATTTGCTGCGATCCAGGGTGACGACTGCTTGCCGAGTCAGCACGAGGCAAACCGGACAATCCTTGAGCTGCATAATGACACGCCACGCTTCGACGACTTCATTGGCATCCGCCGGCCGCAATACAATCATGCCGGGCATTGCGCGCAAAGAAGCAAGATGCTCAATTGGCTGGTGCGTCGGCCCGTCTTCTCCCAAGCTAATCGAGTCATGGGTCCAGATATAGATGACGGGAATTTGCATCATTGCGCTCAACCGAATCGTCGCGCGGCAATAGTCCGTAAAAATGAAAAAACTTGCGGCGTAAGGACGCAATTTTGACAAGCTCATGCCACTGGCAATGGCGCACATGGCATGTTCGCGCACGCCAAAATGGAAATTGCGTCCGCCGTAATTGCCCCCTTCATTGTCATCCTGCCTGGGTGCCTGGAAACTGCCAAAAAATGCTTCTTTTAAATCTGTTTTTGTCGAGGGTGCAAGATCTGCTGCGCCGCCAAGCAACCACGGCATTTTTCCGGCAATCGCATTTAACACCTTGCCCGATGATTCGCGCGTTGCGCTACCTTTTGGATCAGCCGGAAACGTGGGTAGCACGCTATCCCAGTTCTCCGGCAGGCCACGCAATTGCATGCAGTCGATCTGTTTTGCCAGATCGGGATATTGCGTGCGGTAGGTCGCAAACAACTGCTCCCACTCAGCATGCTCTTTTGCTCCGCGACTGCCAAGCTGCGCCTTGAAATGTGCCAAAACACCCTCTGGCACATAAAATTGTGCATCAGGGTCCCAGCTGTAAAATTCCTTCGCCAGTCGTACTTCTTCGGGTCCAAGCGCCTCGCCGTGTGCTTCTCGCCGATCCTGCTTGTGCGGCGCCCCATAGCCGATGTGAGACCGCACAATAATCAGCGTGGGGCGGTCATGAGTAGCAAGGAAAGTTTCATAGGCGTGTGTGAGCAATGCCAGGTCATTCGCGTCACTGACGCGCACAACAAGCCAACCGTAAGCCGCAAATCTGGCAGCCACATCTTCGGTAAAGGTAATGTCGGTCGATCCTTCGATCGAGATGTTATTGTCGTCGTAGATCCAGCACAAATTGGCCAGTTTAAGGTGTCCTGCCAGCGACGCCGCCTCACTGCTGATTCCCTCCATCATGTCGCCGTCGCTGCATAGTGCATACACGTTATGTTCGAACAGTTCGTAATTGGGACGGTTATACGTAGCAGCAAGCCAGCGTTCGGCAATCGCCATGCCGACGCTGACCGCAACGCCCTGTCCAAGCGGACCAGTGGTAGTTTCCACGCCGGAGGTCCATCCGTACTCGGGGTGTCCGGTGCAACGGCTTTCGGCCTGACGGAAATTTTTCAGGTCATCGAGTGTCACAGCAAGCCGATCCGTCCGTTCGTAACTTGGGCTGGTCGCCTTGACGCCGGATAAATACAGCAGGCTGTAGAGCAATGCCGAGGCGTGGCCGGCGGAAAGAACGAAGCGGTCGCGGTTTGGCCATTCGGGATCCTCTGGGTCGTAACGCAGAAAACGCTGCCACAGACAATAAGCCGTTGGGGCAGCACCCATCGGCGTGCCCGGATGGCCTGATTGAGCCTTTTGCACGGAATCGATGGAAAGTGTACGAATGGTGTTGATGCAAAGCTGGTCGAGTTGAGTTTGTTCGATCATGGCTTACTCCCTATTCAATGACTTTTACAGCGTTCAGCAGCAATGAGCATAATTGTCACAGCATTGTGAGTGACAGGTTAACTCTCGAAGCCTTCGTTACTTGATCCACGCAGGGCAATGTGCAGCAGGCTTAATTACCCTTTGTCAACATGTCACTTTTTGATTTGATGCAAGCCATCAGGTCGCCCCAAGACTTGCTAAAAGCTTCGGTGCCTTCGCGCTGAAGGTCGGCGGCAAGTGTTTCGTCGTTAATGCCTTCTTCCGTGAATTCGTCGAGTACGCTTTCGGCATAGCCACCATCAACCGGCAGGGCGTCATTCACTTTGCCATGATCGGCAAAAGCCAGTAGCGTCTTCTCGGGTATGGTATTGATGGTGTCGGGTGCTGCGAGCGCTTCGACGTAAAGGATGTCAGATGCATCAGGATCTTTGGTGCCGGTGCTGGCCCAGAGCAGACGTTGCGGCCGGGCTCCGGCATGGACCAGCTTCTGCCAACGCGGTGATGCGAGCAAGTCGCGATAAGCTTTGTAGGTGCGCATGGCGATTGCAATGCCTAGACGGTTGTTTAATCCAGGCTGAATCTTTTCTTTGATAGCGACATCCCAGCGGCTGACAAAAAGTGAGGCTACGGAATTAACTACAGGATCAAGGCCGTTGGCGATGCGTCGTTCTATACCGCGCATATACGCTTCAGCTGCTGCGATGTAATGCTCGCGTGAGAACAGCAATGTGACATTGATCGGTACGCCCGCAAAAATGGCCTCTTCAATCGCCGGGATACCTGCACGGGTGCCTGGAATCTTGATGAAAAGATTGGGACGTTTTGCTTGCGCATGAAGCTGTATCGCTGCCTTGACAGTGCCGGTCGTATCATCGGCCAGCAAAGGAGAAACTTCCAGCGATACCCATCCATCAACCCCGCCAGTGGCATCGTGAATCGGACGAAAGAGATCGGCCGCCTGGGTTAAATCTTCCAGGGCCAGCTCAAGGAAAAGTGCTTCGCCTGATTTACCCGCTAGTGTTTTTTGTCGGATTGACTCATCGTAGAAAGCGCCCTTATTTATGGCGTTATCAAAAATCGTGGGGTTAGAAGTGAGTCCCGTTACAGATAATTCGTCAATATAGCGACGTAATGTGCCGCTGGTCAGAAGATCGCGAGTGATGTTGTCGAGCCAAAGTCGCTGACCAAGGTTATGTAGCTGTTGTGTGGGCTTCATGGTTCCTCCTGTTATGTATGGCTTGTTATGTTTAGTAATGAGCAATGCTGGACAATCGAAAGTGTCAGATCGCCTATGCATTGCACCGTTTATGTCAGCTGGCGCGCAAATGACTTGCGTGGAGACTAATGTACGCTCTGTGCCGAGAGCTTACAAAGCGTCCCCACATCGCCCTCGGCTTTTATCGCCAAGGTCACCCTCAATACCAGCTTTGATGCAATCCTGATGATGCAGTGTGACGCCACGCCCAAAAATAAAATTAACTCGCCCGTAGAGATCAATTTTCTGACTGCCTTGGTATGGGGTTTAACCAAACTCCGTCTGCTGCGATCAGCGCATCAGACTGTTTTGGACCCCAGCTGCCTGGCTGGTAGGGGAGTACAGGGTGATGAGTTTTAAGAACTGGCTCTACCGCCGCCCAGGCGGCCTCAATCGCATCCTCGCGGGTAAACAGCGTGCCGTTGCCGGCCATAGCATCTGTCAGGAGCCGCGCATAGGGTGTTTCTTCTTTCTGACTTTTACAAAACAAATCAAGTTCGTGCTGATCGCCGACGAACTCCTTGCCTGCGCTTTTAACGCGAGCAGCAAGGGCTATTGCAAAACCGGGAGAGAGCCGAAAGCGCAGATAGTTGGCTCGATCATTTGTCGGGGCTGAATCGTCGAACAGCTTTTGTGGCGGCGGTTTCAGCTGGACCAGCACTTCTGCCGCCGTTGAAGCCAGAAATTTGCCGGAGCGCAAGTACCACGGTACGCCCGCCCAACGCCACGAGTCAATGAACAACCGCAGAGCACAGAAAGTTTCAACGTCTGAGTCCTTCGCCACGCGTGGCTCCTTCCGGTAACCCGCATACTGGCCGCGCACCAAGTCGTCGGGCTTTAGAGGGCGCATGGCTTTAAAGACTTTTGCTTTCTCAATGTGTACGGCTTCATAGCCTTGGTAGGCTGGCGGCTCCATCGCCAGCAGTGCGACGACCTGAAACAGGTGGTTCTGAATGACATCGCGCAAACACCCAGCACTTTCGTAAAATGCACCACGACCCTCCACACCAAAGTCCTCGGCTAACGTTATCTGCACACTAGCCACACTGTTGCGATTCCAGATTGGCTCCAGGAAAGAATTGGCGAAGCGAAAATAAAGGATATTCATGATCGCCTCCTTTCCAAGGTAGTGGTCGATACGGAATATTGAGTCTTCTGGAAAGACTGATGTTGCAATAAAGTTGAGCTCATTCGCGGATGCCAGATCACGGCCGAACGGCTTTTCCACTATAACCCGCGCGTTCTCAGCTAAGCCAGCTGCGCCGAGTCCGTTTATGACCACCTTAAAAAGTTCTGGAGGTATGGCAAGGTAGTGCGTTGGATGCCGGGCATCTCCCAGCGCCTCCTTGATCGCTTTGTACGTAGCCGAGTCACTATAGTCTCCCGCTACGTAGCGGAGCAGAGAGAGAAGATGGCTCAGTGCCTGCTTATCATCGATCTTGCCGGATTTTTTAATACTCTCCTTCGCCCGTTTTCGAAGTTGTGCCAGACTCAATTGAGAAGATGCGACGCCGATTACCGGAACATTCAAGACGCCAAGCTTCGCCATTGCATAGAGTGCCGGAAATATTTTTTTGTAAACGAGATCACCTGTCATACCGAACAAAACCAACGCATCAGACGGCCTCGGGCCGTTCTTAGTCCCAGTCATCTCAGTTTTTCCTTTTCTTTTTGCCATGTCGATCAAACTGTGTTTTATCGTGGAAGAGAAGTAAGCCTGTCGGCATCGTTGCCATTAGTTCCGGCGCTCAAACCAGCTTAAGCACACATCACTGATGGCATTGCTATATTTACATGAGCTCTTACTTTAGAGGTGCCCATAAGCTCAATGTAATTTATATTATGAGTGTGGTATAAGACAAACGATTTTAATTAGACTTTAGTATCGGAATATTCGATACTTGTATTATTGACATGGATCAGATTAGAACTTTTTTTGGGTGTAGTCACCAATAATGGCTATCTTGAATTTTCAGCTACTCAGACATGCTCATTGCTGGAGTTAATATCACCGCTGCGGCAAGCAGTCACCCTGCCAATACAAACATTCGCTTCAAGTTCCATGCCATCGCGACCAAATTTAACTCGCCTTTGACATTTTCCAAACCCCTCAGTGAGAATTGACGGAATCCCAGTATCGCTGTGATGGTACCAAACGTCGGATCCACCACGCATTTGCGATTCGCATAGAGCGCCCGACCCGCCATCGGTGATTGTCAAGCTGGTTGTCGTCTGAATGTTTTTGTTCATGCTGCTATTTTGTGCGCTAAACCTCTTTCCTTAAGATTCGCAATCACCCACAACATCCTTGCCGTCAGATAACACCTCCCCTTGCCAGGCGTGTAGAGGACTTTCACCTCAAAGCAAGCGCGCCCTGACGGACGCACGAATAAAAAATGGTAGCGTAGAGAACGGGTTATCGCCTTCCCTTTTTCTCTTATCAGGTAATTAGTGATGAATTTTTAGAGGGGTCCCCAGTTCTCTTTATGATTGAATTGACCGCTACCTTTGAGCGTCTTTCACGTGCATGTCAAAAAATGACCAAATACCAATATTTCTTGAAGATAAATAGGTAAAAATCTTGTGAATTTCGTGTTGTTTGTCGACATTGTTGACGCCCCAACGGTTCCTCAGTACATTCAGGTTTGGTGAAAAATTGCGTTTATTTTTTCAATATGCATCAGTCACTTGTTTAATGGCGCTGACTTTAAATAAGGCTATGTCGCAATTAGCTGTTGAAACTGTCTTGTTCTTCCAAGAGATGAGATAAAACAAGCTGTTGGTGTAATGTTTTGGCCGAGACGGTCAATCATTCTGTGCCAGCCCAGATAGCTTTCCAGAT
>Ga0209344_10002479_pt1 | contig 20454 bp, 19 predicted proteins | sample Cruoilmetagenom6_FD_187293 | JGI IMG/M metagenome (GOLD analysis project Ga0209344, IMG submission 187293) | Oil polluted marine microbial communities from Coal Oil Point, Santa Barbara, California, USA - Santa Barbara Oil Seep Sample 6 (SPAdes)... | ecosystem: Environmental > Aquatic > Marine... | reverse complement strand
CGGGCGTAGTAAAAAGCGCTGTCAGCCGGATCGAAGTCGGGATCGGTCCAGACCGCGCCGAGCTCGGAGGCACCGATGGTGTTGCTCCAGTTGGCTGCGGCGACATCCACCGTGTTGCCGACCGGCGGCAGCACGCCGTCGGCATTCGGCTCGCGTCCGGTGGACCAGGCGACATCGTAGACCATTTCGTGGGTTCCACCCTCGGCGTCGAGCCAGCCCTTGACGATCTGGATCCGGTCGAGATTGGCGCCGATCACGTCACGCAGCGCATAGACCATGAAGGTGGGCGCGTCGCCGCTGCCGTGGAGGTCGCCGCCCATGGGCACGCCCTTCTCATAGCCCCGGAAGGCGGGCTGGCGGCTGTTGAGATCCTCCGCTGTGTAGTCCCAGCCGCCGAAGAAACGCACCAGGATGCGCGGGCCGGTGGTGCCGTAGACCTCTTTGCGAGCCATGGCGTCCCAGATCGCCGCACGGGTGTTTTCCTGCGCCCAGACGGCGGTATAGCCCGAGGCGACGAGTTCGTAGCCTTCGAACGCGCCGTGTTCGGTCTTGGCGAAGGGGTGACTCATGCGCTTCGGTGAGGGCTCGGCGTTGGTCGCCTTACCGAAGAAGTTCTCTTCCTCGATCGCCGATAGCGCGGTGTGGCTGTCTGTGGATCCGATGAGACCGAACTTGTAGGGGTTGGTGCCGAGACGCTGCTCCAACGCGAGCCCGTTCTTCAGCGCCTCGCGGGCGTACTCGTACTGCAGCATGTCCTCGGTTTTGGAAGCTGAAAGATCGAGGTTGCCGGCGTCCCAAGTCTCGTAATCGGCGAAGGCGTCATCAGGTGACAGCAGCGGGTGCGCCTCGCCATCACCTTTGATCTGGGTGATCTCATACATGGGCTCCCAACGAGCTCGCGACTCGACGTACTCCTTGTCGAGCTTGCGACCGGTGTACTGGGCATCCACCGGAAACATGATCCCGTTCGACAGATTGCCGTTGTGGGCGAGCGCAAGCGCGGAGCCGCCGGTGGTGGCCTCGTAGTTCTCGAGGTACCTATAGAGTTCGAGCGGATCGGTCGAGCCCATCGGCGCCTGGGTGGTATACGGAACGACCCTGCCGGCCTTCGAGGCGCCCTCGCGGAAGATGACGTTACGGTGGAGGTTGTTGCCCTTGTCCAGGGAGGTCCACTCAAAGCCGATAAAAGCCGTGAAGTGGCCGGGTTCGTTGAAGCGCTCGGCCGCATCGACGACCTTCTCCCAGATCGACGCGTAGGTCTTCCCGCCCGGCGAGTACTCGGCCATCATATTCGGATCGATCTCACCTTGAGAGAAGGTTCGGATCAGATCCAGCGCCGCTTCGGCTGAGGCCTCGCCGCCGGTCTGTAGACCCGCATACCAGGGCTTGGCCTGATCGAACTTGAGGATGCTCGGTTTACCCGCTGCCAGATCGGTAAAGAAGCCCATCCCGTCTGAGTGGTCTGCGATGACTAGCCAGTCGAGGGGGCGACCGAGCCTGACCGGCTGACCGCTCGAGGCCATGACCTCTTCGCCGCGGGCGAAGCGATAGGCCTCGTCGAGACCGAGGCGACAACCGAATAATCCGGCATCCATCGAGAGACCGGTGTGGAGATGAGTGTCGCCCCAGAAGACCTGGTCGGGGAAGCTGCGCTGGGCATAGGGCGAGTAGGCCTTGCCGGGATAGAGATCCGACAGCGATTCCTTCGCCGGTGTGATCTGTGCGAAACCGGTCGCCGCCGAGCCGACGAGCAGGGCCGTGAACACAAGACCGATGATGACGATCGGGCAGAATCTGAACGGGTTTGCCGTGAGCATCGCGTGATCTCCTTTTGACGCACGAGTGTCGATTGTGACGGACATGTCTAGGTGTGAGTGTAGATCAGTTTGGCTTCGGTTTGGAGTCCACAGCCGCTGATTGCAGAGTCGGTTGGGGATCCGCCCGGTATTCCGGATCAACCTCTGCTCGACGGCATCCTCGTGTGCCACAATGACTGGGTAGCCGGAATCTGAATCCGATGTGGGAGGCGCCTTGAAGGTGGTGTTCACGACTCTGTTCCTTGCCCTGGTGGTGGGGACTCAGACTGTCAAAGTGGAGATCGAAGGGCACCATCCCCTGCACCGCATCGAGGTCCAAGGTGAAGCTGCGGTCGTGGACTGATTGGTCGCTTGAGATTTCCGGAGGTTGAAGATGGCTTTTCGATCAGGGGCGGTCGTTCTTGGCATTGCGCTCTCGGTCCCGGTTTCCGTATCGATGGTTGCAGGAGAAGAATTGCGTCCTGGATTGCGCATCGTGCCGGCGACAAGCACCGAGGATTCCCCGTTCCTGAATGGTGGAGACTTGGCACAGCCAGAGACTCAAGGCGCTCCCGGTTCCCGGGAACTCACCGTCGTGGAAGAGACAGTGTCGTTGAGCTCACGGTACGACAGCCTCAAAGTTATTGGTGAGATTCGAAACGACAATGAGAACACCGTTGGGTTCATCTCGATTCAAGTGGTCGCGCTCGACAGTGAAGGTCGGTTGCTTGAGGCCGTTCGCATGTCGGTTCCAGGAGTTCCACCGTGCGAACCCGTGGAGTATCCGACGGCTTTGTTGAGGTCAGGAGGCACAATCGTATTCCGCGCCTTCCTGTCCTGCGACTTCAGCGAGGTCGAGACCGTGGTTCTTCGGGCAACCGGGTCAACGACGAGTTTCGAACCATGCGAACTCGCACTCGGCTTGATTGATGCGTGGGAGGTTGAGGATTGGGGTGGGAGAATCGCGCTCAGGGGAACGGTTCGAAATACAACCGAGATCGATGTCATCGACCTCCGCGTGACGATTGTTGCACGGGACCCATCCGGAGCCATCGTGGATCTGGAGAGGGAATACCCCCTGGGGGCAATAATCGGAGGTTACATTGGGGGCTTGCACGCTGGAGACGAACTAGAGGTCTTGCTGAGCACCGGCATCGACACCGAAGCTTTCGATTCTCTCTCTCTGGAAACTCGCATCGCAGGCCGACCATACGGTGGTGGCAGGTTCGAATACGGCGTAGTTGGAATAGCTCATAGCCCGGGGGCGAACGGTTCGTCGTGGCGGTCCTCTCTTGGGGCGACCAATCTTTCGGGAGCACCCCTCAGCGCAGTGTTGACCTACTACTACTCCGGAGGGCAGGTCGATGCTTTGCTGGAGCTCGACGCCGACGAGAGCATTCTCTACGACGATGTGGCTCGGACGTTGTTTGGAGTGGGCGGCCAATCGTCGGGATATGTACAAATCACTTCGAGTGCCCCCCTAACGCTTAGGGGTAGAACAAGCAACGAATCCGATCTCGGCGGATTCGGACAATCGTTGCCGGTCTATACGCCTGAAATGACTCAGGAACTGTGGTTCGGTAATCTCTCGGGTCTTCGTGGGGGCGAAGCATTTAGAACAAATATCGGGCTCGTCAATATGGCCGGTAATGACTGTGCCTGTCGCGTCCGCACATTCACACGCGATGGAACACTGCTCCGAGAATTCGCCGCTGTTGAGCTTGGGGAGACTGATTGGCTCCAGCTCAACGATGTAATTCCGGAACATGTCGAGGTGGCCTATGCCACAGTTGATCCGGGACAAGGGTGTTGGATGTGGGCCTATGCCTCGGTGATCGAAGAGGCCACCGGCGATCCGACGACGATCGAGGTGGAACCCGCGACCGTCATCGATCTCGCCCCATTCAGTTCTCGAGGGGGCTGGCAAATAGGAAGCTGGCCTCGACAAGAATTGCCTGAACCTACGCAGTAGAGACCGAATCGGCCTTCCTCAAAGGTCTCTATCAGATCGCTACTGTGCTGGCCAATGACCCACGATGAGCTTCCTCCCCCTCCCCTGGGCGACGGAACCGGGAGGCTCTTCGAGACGCTCACCGACTGCACGTGATCAGCCCGAAGTCCGTGCATGCGTAAGAGGTCCACGGCTCCCTAGTTGTGGAGTTTTTGACTGCGGATCGGCACTGATAATTGACAAACCCAGTACTTGGTTATACCGTGTACTTGGTTGTTATGGAAAACAAGAAAAAACAACTTCGCAAAGGCATCTTGGAGCTAGCCATCCTTGGAGCTCTCGATCGGCAGTCCCATTACGGATTTTCGCTGATCAAACACCTCACTGGCGACAACGGGATCGACCTGACCGAGGGAACGATCTACCCGATCCTCTCTCGTCTCTCCCGAGAGGGACTGGTCAGCGCCGAGTGGGTGGAGTCGAGCCAGGGACCGCCCAGGAAATACTACGTCCTCACCGAAAGCGGGTCAGAGGCCCATCGGGTCCTCGCGGGGGAATTCACACGGCTGCAAGAGCTCGTGGCGCGGGCGTCCGGCGCCATCGACCGGCACGACGCGCCGCAAGACCTCCCGCAAATTGAGGTCAACAAGGAAGCGAATCATGACTGTTGAAATGAACGATCAGGTCCAGAAGATCCTCGACAACTATCTCGGTCGCCTGAGGCGCCACCTGCAGGGTCTCCCCGATGGGGACCGGGAGGAGCTGGTCAGGGAGATCTACTCCCACATCTACGATTCATACGCTCAAGACGAGACCAAGGATGGGGTCGAACGGATTCTCGGCGTGCTCGATCGATTGGGCGAGCCCTCCGAGGTGGTCAGCGGACATCTCTCCGGGTCAATGAAGCGGATGGGGAGGAAGCGGAATCTGCCATTTCTTATCCTGGCCGGGTTTTTCATCGGGATTTTCGGCCTCCCCCTGGGAGTGGGAGGCCTGGTCCTGCTGATCGGTCTCGGAATCACGCTGGCGGCACTCATCTTCACCTACTACGTTGCCGCCGGTGCGTTCGTGCTCTCCGGCTGGCTGACGATCATCGTCACCACCATCCGCATCTTCTATCCCCATTTCTTCGTTGAGAACATCCATCTGCTGGATCAGGTCCTCCCTCCGGAGTTTGCCCTTCCCCTCAACTACGCGGCGGGCGTCATTCTCCTTCTTTTGGGTGTCGGGATGGTCTTGCAGGGGCGTCACATCCAACGCGGGGCACGTTACCTCTTCGGGCTCCCCGGCCAATCGATGCGACATCTGAGGCAGAAGCCGTGGTTCATCGCGGCCCGGGAGAAGGGCGAAGCGTCCATCGTAGCGAACTCCCTGGAGGGGCAGGTCTAATCATCGGCCTGCCGTTCGACGCCAACACCGCAAACCCTCAACAGAACGCGGGAAGGGTGCCTGGCTCCCCTCCTGCCGCTTAACCGCCGAATCGACCGTTCAACCGCCCCAGGCCCCGCTTGACCGCTGAAACGACCGAAAGCCGTACACTGAATTCATGACCATCGTCGAAGACCGCATCTTGCTGCACCTGCAGGACGGGAAGCGCATTCCCGTTGACCCGCAGGAGATCTACCTTCTCGAGGCCGAAGGCGGCGAGACCCTGGTGCGGACGCGGCATGCGCAGCCCCTCACCGACGTCCGTCAGCTCAGTGAGCTCATCGATGCCTTCGAGCCCCACGGCTTCGCCCAGATCCACCGAAGTTGGGCGGTCAATCTCCGCCGAGTGCGGGAAATCCGGCCGGCTCCCGAAGGTGGCTGGGACGTAAAGCTCGACCCACCGGTCAACCGAGTCCTACCAGTCAGCCGTCGACGCATCTCAGCCCTCTGGGAGCGCTTCGGTGAGTAGAGACATTGGCACAACGGGGAACGGGTGGCACCGATGCCGATGGGGAGCGCGCATTCACAGCGGCGCACATTGATAAGATCGTCGATTTTCTTGGTATAGGAGGCGACCGATGAGGAAAGACCTTGATTACTACCTTTCCCAGAACTACCAAGTGTCATTCAAAGAGGCACCGGACGCCGACGCTGTGGTCGCGTGGATCCCTGATCTTCCTGGGTGTATGACCCAGGGCGATTCGTTCGAGGAAGCGGCCGAGTTGATTCAGGATGCGAAAGAGCTCTGGATTGAGGTGGCGTTCGAAAACGGTGACCACATCCCTGAGCCTATTGATGAACAGGAGTACAGCGGGAAGATCTCATTGCGGATGACCAAAGCCCTTCACAGAATGCTGGCTGTACAGGCTCAGCGTGAAGGAGTGAGCCGAAATCAGTACATTGTCCACCTCCTCGAAGGTGCATGCGTTGGTGTTGAAATCAAAACTGGGCTGAATAACGGTAACGGTGCTTTAGGACCTTAGGAAGTTCAGCGAGGCTGTAGTACGCACTGAGCGCTCGAGCTGCGCGACGTGTTCCCCTGTCTGCGAGCCGAAGGCTAGCGCTCGGTTTTTGGGGAGTCCGCGACCCAAACCACAATTCGGCCCCGAATCGTCAGACGATTCGGGGCCGAATTGGTGGAGGCGGTGGGAATCGAACCCACGTCCGAGGAACTCCGGTCGCCAGTTTCTCCGTGTGCAGCCGGCGATTAAATCTCACCCCGCGGTCGGTCGTCCGGCGACCTTCTGAGGGGCCAGCCCGAAAAATCTCGATCATCGCGTTCGGGCGCCGTGATGATCCAGCCCATCAAACAGCGTCGAACCTCAGATCGATAGGCGAGATCTCGAGGCCGACGTCGCTACCTAAGCAGCGAGTGCGTAGTCGTTATTGGCAGATAAGTTTATGCCCCCACCTTTTTTACGAGGCGGTGAGGACCTCGACACGCTGCCAACGACCGAAAGCGTTCCCCGTCAAAACCAGGACACCCCCAGATTCGAGCGGCTTCTGAGTATAACAACGTCAAGGAAGGGCGAGAAGTTCCCGTTTTCTTGACGGCTGTCGATTCCCGACCCATACTGAATCTGTTCCACGCTGAAAAACGAATAGGAGAGTTCTATGTTGGCGAAGGCATACTCTGCCACGCCGCGTGGCGTGGATGCGTTGTTCGTGACCGTGGAAGTCGACCGGATCCGGGCGCAGCAGCCATCGGTGAGGGTCGTCGGGCTGCCCGATCCTGCGGTGCGGGAGGCCAAGGAGCGGATCTTTTCCGCCATCCGGCATCTCGGTCGTCGATCTGAGGCGGCGAATGTGGTCTTCAATCTGGCGCCGGCCGATGAGCGCAAGGAGGGGGCCGCCCTCGATCTGCCCATGGCGCTGGCCTTTCTCGCATCGGCTGGGGATGTCCCGAAGGGTGCTCTCGAGAATCGTCTTCTGGTGGGCGAACTGTCGCTGGAGGGACGGTTGCAACCGGTCCGAGGGGTCCTGCCCATCGTCCTGGCCGCTCGCGATCACGGGGTCGAAGAGGTCATTCTTCCGGTGGCCAACCGCGCTGAAGGCTCGGTGGTGGCCGGGATCAACGTCATTGGCGCTGCGACCCTCGGGCAGGTGGTCCGATACCTGCGCGACGGCATCGATCCGGTTGTCGAAGAGATCGAGGATCCGATCGGCCGGGCGATGGAGAATGTGGCTGATCTTGCCGATGTCGTCGGTCAGGAACAGGCGAGGCGTGCCCTCGAGGTGGCGGCGGCCGGGAGCCACCACCTGCTTTTCATGGGGCCTCCCGGCTGCGGCAAGTCCATGCTCGCTCGCCGGCTGCCGGGGATCCTGCCGCCGCTCGGAACCGAGGAAGCGCTCGAGGTGACCAGCGTCTACTCTGTCTCTACCCGGGTGCCGAGGCCGTTGGGGTTGCTGAGTCGAAGGGCGTTTCGTGCTCCGCACCACACCATCTCGGCAGCTGCGCTCATCGGTGGGGGTGCCAACCCGCAACCCGGCGAGGTCTCTCTCGCGCATCACGGTGTGTTGTTCCTCGATGAGCTCACCGAGTTTCGGCGGGATGTCCTCGAAGGGCTGAGGCAACCGCTCGAGGACCGCACGGTAACGGTGGCACGTGCGCAGTCGACCCTGACGTTCCCCTCCGCTTTTCAGTTGGTGGCGGCGGCCAATCCGTGTCCCTGCGGCTACATGGGTGATGAGAAGAGGGAGTGCACCTGCACGCCGCAGGCGGTGGCCCGCTACCGGTCGCGGCTGTCGGGACCGCTGCTCGACCGGCTCGATCTCCAGGTGACGGTGCCGGCGGTGCCGTGGCGGGATTTGGCGAGCCACCGACGCGGCGAGGCGACGCTGGCGGTGGCCGATCGGGTGGCGGCGGCGCGGCGGCGGGCGTGGGATCGGTATGGCGCTGACGGACCGCGGGCCAATGGCGACATGGGGTCGGAAGCCATCCGAGAGTGGGCGAGCCCTGATGACGAGGGTCGACGGTTGCTGGAGCACGCGAGCCGGGCACTGGGGCTGTCGGCGCGGGCGTGGCACCGGATTCTGCGAGTCGCGAGGACCATCGCCGATCTCGCCGATCAGGACCAGGTCCAGGCGCCGCACATCGCCGAGGCCATCGCATACCGTTCCCTCGATCGTCGCCCCACCCCCGCATCGACTGGCATGGGCTTCGGTGGCTCCAGATGAACCGCCAAGGCGCAAAGCCCAAGAAGAACATCGACGCAGAGGGAGCGTGGATCGAACACATCGGCATGATCGTGGTTGACTCGGCGATCCAGGTTCATCGAGGGTTGGGTCCCGGGCTTCTTGAATCGACGTACCAGGCGTGCCTCGCCATGGAAATACGGCGCACGGGCTTGAGCGTGAACACGGAGGTGGCGCTGCCAATTGAATACAAGGGGCATCGGATCGAAGTCGGATATCGAATGGACATGATCATAGAGGGGGTGGTCGCCATCGAAAACAAAGCGGTAGAGCGTCTACTACCGATTCACACCGCGCAACTGTTGACATACCTGGAACTCAGTGGCATCTGGCTGGGCTTCTTGTTGAACTGGAATGTGAAACTGATGAAGAGAGGTATTCACAGATTCGTCGTTGGGTGTTGTCCTTCATGAATCGTCTGGGCCAATCCGGTAAGTGGTGGAGTATTGGGCATGCATCGCTTGAAACACAAAGGACACGAAGACCACGAAGTCCGTCGCAAAGCTATTATTATCAATATTTTAAAACCCATCGCAACGGTTTCTGCAACACGAGAGGCTTTGTGACGCTCATGCCGTTTGGTGATGGTCTTTGCTGCGGTCTTTGTGAGCTTCGTGTTCTTCGTGTTGGTAAACCGAACCCGTCACCAGCATCGATGACCAGACCCATCGCGTACAGGGATCGAGGCATCCTGCAAGATCGTTCAAGCGAGGTTGAAGCTCACCGTGAGCACAAACCTGACCGAGGTGGGTCGTTCGTTGAAGACACACGGTTTGAAACGCCATTGTTCGGCTGCGCTCACGGCGTTCTTGGTCAGACCAAGCGGAAGCCCCCGCAGGACTTTCACCGACTGCACGGCGCCTTCGGCATCGATGACGAGCTCGAGAATCACCACGCCCTCGATACCGGCCCGCCGCGCTGGTTCGGAGTACTGGGGCCGGACCTTGTGGAGGACCTCCGGTGGTTCGACCAGCAGCATGGGATGACCGGTGGTCGGCGGAGGATCCGGTGGCGGTGGCGGAGGATCGGTTGGTACGACAAAGACTACCGGTCCTTCTGGGGGCTCGAAAACCTCGCGCTCGATCGGCTCGGATGACCCCTCCGGAGGGGGACCGGGCACGATCACGGTGGCGTCGGTTGGCGGCTTCGGCAGCTCGATTTCCATGATCGGTTCGGGTTCGGGACGGTCATAAACCAGTTCGCAGAGAGTGACCGGATGGAGAACCTGTTCAGGTTCCTCAGGCGGCGTCTGGGCGATGGTGGGCCAGGTGATGGCGAAGATTCCGGCGTGGATGAAGACCGCGGCGACGATCCCAAGGCGAAAGCCGGTGCCGACGTGCGGATCCTTCTCGAGCAGGTGTTCCCAGGACTGTGGCTTGTGGTCTCGGCTTTCGATGCTCATGAGGTGCCTCCTTGATAAGTGGGACGTTCGAAGCGCGCAGGAGTTCCCGATCGTGGTGAATCTGGCGGTTGAGAGGTTCGTCGTCTTCCAGGCCGGGGCCGAATTCTGCCCATTGCATCACGATGAGCGCGGGACTTGAGAAAAGACCAGTGGTGCCTGATCGAAATAATCCCTTTTTTCACAAGCGTTTCGCGGTCTCGACCTGCAATGTCAGATTTGTTCGATTGACAGTGCATTTTTGAGAGCTAGAATGGGCCCCGTTGCGCCGGTAGATTGACCGATAGCGTCAGCAGAACGAATCGAGCCGAAGGAGAATTGATGGAGCACTACGTTCCGATCCTGGTCTTCTCGCTAGTAGCGATCACGATTCCGATTTTGCTGTTGCTGTTGACCAAGCTCATTCGAGCGGGAACACCAAATCCCGTCAAGGCCGAGGCCTACGAGTGCGGCGTCGAACCCACCACCTTTGCATTCGACACCCGCTTTTCCATCCGTTACTACGTCATTGCGGTCCTCTTTGTGGTCTTTGACGTGGAGACGATCTTCCTCTTTCCGTGGGCGGTGAGCTTCGACCGGCTGGCGATCTTCGGTTTCATCGAGATGGTGGTCTTCCTCGTGATTTTGTTCGTCGGCTATGTCTACGCTTGGAAGAGGGGGGCGCTCGAATGGGCATGATCGAAAACCAGTTCAAACCCGGCGTCATCACCACCACCTACGACAAGCTTTTCAACTGGGCGCGCCGAAGCTCCTTGTGGCCCATGCAGTTCGGCCTCGCCTGCTGCGCCATCGAAATGATGGCGACTCTTGATTCGCGTTACGATCTCGCTCGTTTCGGCGCCGAGGTCTTTCGCGGGTCGCCGCGCCAGGCCGATCTGATGATTGTCTCGGGCACCGTGACCGAGAAGATGGCGCCCATGGTGAAACGGCTCTATGACCAGATGGGCGATCCCAAATGGGTCATCGCCATGGGTTCGTGCGCCACCTGCGGGGGGCCGTATAAGACATACGCTGTGACCCAGGGTGTCGATCGGCTCATTCCGGTGGATGTCTACATTCCAGGTTGTCCACCGCGCCCGGAAGCGCTGATCCACGGGATCATGGAACTCCAGAAAAAGATCGACCGGCGGACCATCGCCAAGACCGAAGCTTCGTGAGGCTGCAATGACTGACGAAACTCCCAAGCCCCCCGAAGACGCACCGGTCGCGGACGAGAATCCGAAACCGGAAACCGGCGCTGCGGCGGATGCCCCCGAGATGGCGGCCGAAGCAAAACCGAAGCCGACCGACGAAGAGAAGGCCGCGAAGATCGCTGCCGCCAAGGCAAAGGCTGCTGCCAAGAAGGCGGCCGAGGACGACGCGCCTCCCAAACCGCCGTGGGAGGAGAAACCGGTGCCGCCGGAGCGCATCGACTCGGCCGATGACCCCGAGGTCGTGGCGCTGGCCGAAGGTGTCGATGATGCGGTCCTCGCCGCCGAGCGTTTTGCCGGCGACCTGACGGTGACCGTGCCTGCAGCCAAGATCGTCGATATCTGCAACTTTCTCAAATCAGAACGCGGCTACTCGTTCCTCGTCGATCTCACGGCCGTCGACTGGCCCGAACGCGAAGAGGGTCGGTTCGACGTGGTCTATTGGATGCATCGTTTCGAAGACGAGCATCGTTTGCGGCTCGTGACGGTGGTCGCCGAGGACCAGGTGATCGAGTCGGTGGCCGGGGTTTGGAAAGTCGCCGACTGGATGGAGCGCGAGGTCTTCGATCTTTACGGCATCGTCTTCGCCAACCACCCGAACCTCGAACGCATTCTCACGTGGGAAGGCTTCAACGGCCATCCGTTGCGCAAGGATTTCCCCGTCGAGGGGATCGACACGGGCGCCGCCATCTATCCCGATTCCTTCCCGGAGGGCGGCGGTCCACCGCCTCCACCCGAGAAGAAGCCGGCGAAGGGGGGCACGAAATGAGCGATCCGAAGGGCCCCCTCTTTGACATCGAGGAAATGGAGATCAACTTCGGGCCTCAACACCCGGCGACTCATGGCGTGCTCCGGGTCAAGGTCAAGCTCGACGGCGAGAAGATCGTCGAGGCCAAGCCGATCATCGGCTATCTCCACCGCGGTACCGAAAAGCTCTTCGAGACCATGGACTTCCCTCAGTGCATCCCGCACACCGACCGGATGGACTATGTTGCGGCGGCCACCAACAACCAGGGCTTCTGCGTCACCATGGAGAAGCTCCTCGGGATCACGATTCCGCCGCGGGCGGCATACATCCGCATGATCCTCGCCGAGCTCCAGCGATTGGCGTCGCATCTTGTCTGGTTTGCCACCCACGCCATCGATATCGGCGCCATCACGCCGTTCTTCTACAACTTCCGCGACCGCGACGAGATCCTTGATCTCTTCGAGGAGTACTGCGGCGCTCGCCTGACCCTGAACACCATGAAGATCGGCGGGGTTCCCTACTCACTGCCCGATGGCTGGGTCGACCGGTGCCGCGCGTTGGCGGATGCCTTCCCGGCAAAGATCGACGAGTACGAGACGTTGCTCACCGACAACCGGATCTGGAAAAATCGAACGATCGGTATCGGCGTCGTCTCGCCCGAGGAGGCCATCGAGTGGGGGCTGACGGGCCCGCCGCTACGTGGTTCCGGGATCAAGTGGGATATCCGCAAAGTCTTTCCCTATGACCGCTATGACGAAATCGACTTCGAGGTGCCCATCGGCGTCAACTGCGACACCTACGACCGGTATCTGGTGCGGGTCGAGGAGATGCGGCAGTCGGTGCGCATCATCCAGCAGTGCCTCGACAAACTGCCGGAGGGGCCCATCATGGCGCGGGCGCCAAAGGTCCTCAGGGCGAAGGAAGGCATGGTCTATGGATCGGTCGAGGCGCCCAAGGGAGAGCTCGGCTACTTCATGGTCACCACCGAGAAGAGCACGAAGCCGTACAAGTGTCGCGTCCGGCCGCCGTCATTCATCAACCTGCAGGCGTTGCCCGCCATGGTCGAAGGCCATCTGGTGGCCGATCTCGTGGCGGTCATCGGGACCCTGGATATCGTGCTCGGGGAGATCGACCGATGACTGATCCCTTGGTCCAGCTCGTTGTTCTTCCGGTGGTCAAGTTGGTGGTGATTCTCACCGCTTTATTGCTGGTCGTCGCGTATCTGACCCTGCTCGAGCGCAAGGTCCTCGGCTACGTCCAGGTCCGCCTGGGCCCCAACCGTGTGGGGCCGAAGGGACTGTTCCAGCCCTTCGCCGATGTCTTCAAGCTCTTTGTCAAGGAAGATCTGACGCCGGGCGGCGCCCAGAAGTTCGTCTTTATTCTCGCTCCGATGCTGATCTTCGTGCCATCGTTCCTGGTGTGGTCGGTGATTCCCTTTGGCGAGTCCTTCACAGTTCAGGGGATGACGATCGAGCCATTCATCGCCGACATCAATATCGCGGTCCTGTTCATCCTCGCCATCTCGTCCATCGGGGTCTACGGCATCATCCTCGGCGGTTGGGCGTCGAACAACAAGTTCTCGTTGATGGGCGGTCTGCGATCGGCTGCGCAGATGATCTCGTACGAAGTGCCCATGGGCTTCGCCGTCGTTTCGGTGCTGCTCATGGCCGGCACCCTCTCCATGGTCGGGATCGTCGAGTCGCAGCGGGCGGCCGGGTGGTGGTGGGTCTTCCCGGGCCTGCTCGGTTTCGGGATCTACTTTGTCTGCGGCGTCGCCGAGACAAACCGCAACCCATTCGATATGCCCGAAGCCGAGGCCGAACTCGTGGCCGGTTTCCACACCGAGTACTCGGGGATGAAATTCGCCCTTTTCTACCTTGCCGAGTACATGAATATGCTGCTTGTTTCGTCACTGGCGGTGGTTTTCTTCTTCGGCGGTTGGCTGCCCCCGTTCCCTAATCTCCTGTCCGGGCTGTGGGCGTTGCCGATGTTGTCCTGGATCCCACCGGTTCTCTGGTACTTCGCCAAGGTGATGTGCTTCATCATCGTCTTCATCTGGTTCCGCGGCACCTTCCCGCGCTATCGCTTCGATCAGCTCATGGCGGTGGGTTGGAAGTGGCTGCTGCCGCTTTCCCTGGTCAATGTTCTGCTGATCGGGCTCGGCGTTCTGGTGTTCAGGGTCTGGGGATAGGGATGGGTTTCTTCATGGACTTCCTCGGCAAGCTCGTTCCCGTCGAGCTCTTCAAAGGAATGGCGCTTACGGGGGGCTATTTCTTCAAACGCAAGGAGACGGTCCAGTATCCGGAATCACGTCTGGAACCGACAGATCGTTTTCGTGGGATGTTCGGCTACGATCTCGAGCGATGCATCGACTGCAGCCTGTGCGCCAAGGCCTGCCCCATCGACATCATCTTTATCGAAGACCATGTCGAGGTGAACCCCGAAACCAAGAAGAAGAAGAAGGTCATCGACCGCTACGACATCGATGTCAAACGGTGCATGTTCTGCGGTCTGTGCGAGCTGGCCTGTCCCACCGAACCACGATCAATCTGGCTGACAACCAAGACCTACGAGACCGCTACGTATGAACGCAACGAAGAGCTCTATTTCTTCAAGGAACGGCTCGCCGATTGGCAGGGCGTCACGGCGTATCCGGGGGTTGTCCTCCCGATCGATGGCCAGGACCCGAAGAACCCCATGAGTAAACTGCCCGATCCGCCCGAGTCCGACGCGGACCCGAAAGAGTAGGTGGAGCGAAGATGGAATTCCTCATCGCCAACTTCGTCGAGATCCTCTTCTACTGTCTGGCCGTCCTGACGGTGGCGGGGGGCATCGGGGTTTTGTTGTTCAAGAGTCCCGTTCATGCGGCGCTCTCTCTGCTCTTCACCTTCGTGTTGGTCGGGGCGCTCTTTCTGCTGCGTCACGCAGAACTCCTCGCTGCGGTTCAGGTGTTGGTCTACGGCGGCGGGATCATGGTGCTGTTTCTCTTTGTCATCATGCTGGTCAATGTCAAATCATTGGCGGCCGAGCAGGTCTTCATGTCGGGTATCGCCCCTCTGGCCGTCGTCGGTGGGGTCCTCCTCGGGGTGCTCATTGCGTTTGGGCTGGTCTTCGGGGTCCTGGCCTCCGGCCATGGCGACGGGACCGCCCTCCGCTCGGTGGATGGCGAGGAGATCGGCAATACGGAAGCGATCGGCGCCATTTTGTACACCAAGTATCTGGTTCCTTTCGAAGTGGTCTCGGTTGTGCTCCTGGTGGCCATGATCGGAGCCATCGTCTTCGGGAGGCGATCGGCCGCACTGGAAACCGGCGGGGGAGGAGGTGGCCCATGATCGGCGCCACCCACTATGTCGTGCTGTCGCTCATCCTCTTCTGCCTCGGGTTGGTCGGGGTGATGATGCGGCGCAACTTCATCACCGTGCTGATGTCCCTGGAGCTCATGTTCAACGCGGTCAACCTCAACCTCATCGCCTTCAGTTTCAGGCTGTCGGATCTCGCGGGTCAGGTGCTGGCGATCTTTGTCATCACGGTGGCCGCCGCCGAGGCCGCCATCGGGTTGGGTCTCATCATCGCCCTGGTCCGACTCAAGGACACCGTCGACCTCGATCAGGCCGACGAAATGCGAGGGTGACGGAATGAAGCTCTACGACTTCATCTGGCTCGTCCCCCTCTTCCCGCTCATTGGCGCCGCCTTCAACGGCTTTGTCTCCAACCGGCGGGGGCTGTCCAAGAAAACGACACATACGGTGGCCCTCCTCGGCGCCGGTGCGGCATGGATTTACGGCTGGGCAGCGATCCTCCAGTGGTTCTTCACCGAAGACCGCACCCAACCCTACGTGGTCAAGGCATTCACCTGGATCACCGGCGGTGAGCTCGCCATCGAGGGCGGACGCACCGCGGCGGTGGACATCGCTGCCTCCTTCCAGGTCGACCCGTTGTCGGCGGTGATGGTCGGTTTCGTGTCCTTTGTCGGTTTCCTGATCCACCTCTACTCGGTCGGCTATATGCACGACGAGCCGGATCGCGAATACGCTCGCTACTTTGCCTATCTCAACCTCTTCATGTTCGCCATGCTGACGCTGGTCACCGGCTCCAATCTGCCGGTGCTCTTTGTCGGTTGGGAGGGCGTCGGTCTCTGCTCCTATCTGCTCATCGGTTTCTATTTCAAGAAGGACTGGTGCGCTGCGGCCGGAATGAAGGCATTCATTGTCAACCGTATCGGTGATTTTGGATTCATCCTCGCGATCTTCGTTGCCTTCTACTATTTCGGGACGCTGGAGTTCGAAGGCCTCTTCCAGGCCATGGGCAACGACCACCACGGCCACTTCGCCATCGCGGCGACCATCATCGGGCTGCTGCTCTTTGTCGGCGCCATGGGTAAATCGGCCCAGATCCCGCTCTTTGTCTGGCTGCCCGACGCCATGGCCGGCCCGACTCCCGTTTCGGCCCTGATCCACGCCGCGACCATGGTCACGGCCGGGGTCTACATGGTTGCCCGCTGCAACTACTTCTACCAAATGAGCCCCACCGCCATGCTCGTGGTGGCAGTCATCGGTGGGGTCACCGCGGTCTTTGCGGCGACCATCGGTCTGGTCCAAAACGACATCAAAAAGGTCCTCGCCTACTCGACGGTCTCCCAGCTCGGCTACATGTTCCTCGCGGCCGGGGTCGGGGCCTATGTCGTGGCCATCTTCCACGTTGTGACCCACGCCTTCTTCAAGGCCTGTCTCTTCCTCGGCTCGGGTTCGGTGATCCACGCCTGCGGTGGTGAGCAGGACATCCGCAAGATGGGGGGATTGAAGAAGTACATGCCCGCGACCTACTGGACCTTCTTGGCGGCCACCATCGCCATCGCAGGTTTCTTCCCCTTTGCAGGCTTCTTCTCCAAGGACGAGATCCTGGCGAAGGTCTTCGCCGCCGGGTATGGCGATCTCAACCACAATGGTGGGATCTACTACCTGTTGTGGGTGTTGGCAGTGCTGGGCGCGGTGCTGACCGCCTTTTACATGTTCCGTCTCGTCTTCTTGACCTTCCACGGCTCGTTCCGTGGCGGAGAGGAAGCCGAGCACCACCTCCATGAGTCGCCCTGGACGATGACCTTGCCGTTGAAAGTCCTCGGCGTGCTCTCCATCATCGGTGGTTTCATCGGCCTTCCGGGTCACCTCTGGCACCACCCGGAACACAATCTGATCGACGGGTTCCTCGAGCCGACAGTCTTGCATCTCGAGCACGGAGAGCATGCCGCTCATCCGGGGCTCGGGCTGGAGTTCGGGCTGATCGCGCTGTCGTTGGCGGCTGCAGGACTGGGGTTGGCCATCGCCTGGAGGTTCTACCTCATGGATCCGGGCTACACCCGCGCCAACTATCTCGCTCGACGGTTCCCGCTGGTCTACAAACTTCTGCTCAACAAGTACTGGGTCGACGAGCTCTACGCCGCCACGGTCATCCGCGGCACCGTCAAGCTTGCCGATCTGCTGTGGGAATTCGACTCGCGGGTGGTGGACGGTGCCGTCAACGGCATCCGGCACCTGACCGTGGGCTGGTCGTGGCTGTCCGGGATCTTCGATCTCCAGATCGTCGACGGACTGGTCAATCTGGTCGGCACATCGTATGACGCGGCGAGCCGTCAGTTCAGGCGGCTCCAGGTGGGGTTCGCCCAAGGCTACGCAATGGTGATGGTCTTTGGAGCGGCGCTGCTGCTCAGCATCTTTTTCTTCGTGAATCTCTAGTCGCAGGGAACAGGAACGACCATGGATACACAGTTCGGCTGGCTCCTCAACCTGATCTGCTACCTACCCTTGGTGGGAGCACTCTTTATTATCTTCTTCATCAAGAAGGAGAACACCGGCGCCATCAAGATGGCAGCCGTCTCCATCGCGGCCATCGACTTCGTGCTCTCGCTGCCGCTGTGGTTCCTCTATCGAACGGATGGCGCGGAGTTCCAGTTCGCCACCGAAGCGAAGTGGATCCCCTCGGTGGGTGCGCAGTACCTCTTCGGGGTCGATGGATTCGCGATTCTGCTGATCCTGATGACCACCATGCTCGGGTTCATCTCGATCTACAGTTCCTTCTCCGCGATCACCGATCGGGAGAAGGAGTACTACGTCTTTCTGTTGATGCTGCAGACGGGGATGATGGGGGTCTTCTGCGCCCTCGATTTCGTTCTTTTCTATGTGTTCTGGGAAGTCATGCTCGTACCCATGTACTTCCTCATCGGCGTCTGGGGCGGACCCCGCAAGCTCTATGCGGCCATCAAGTTCTTCCTCTACACCCTGGCCGGTTCGGTGTTGATGCTGGTGGGTATTCTGGCGCTCTACTTCTTCAATGCGGGTGGGCTCAAAGCCATCGGGCTCGTCGGTCTCGGCAACGTTCCCACGTTCTCGATCCCCCACCTCTACACGATCGCGCCACACGTCCCACCGGAACTCCAGTTCTGGATCTTCCTCGCCTTCTTTGTCGGGTTCGCCATCAAGGTGCCCATGTTTCCGTTCCACACCTGGTTGCCGGATGCCCACGTCGAGGCGCCGACGGCGGGTTCGGTCATCCTGGCGGGCGTTCTGCTGAAGATGGGGACCTACGGTTTTGTCCGACTCTCTCTGCCGCTGCTGCCCGACGCAACGGTCAAGGCGGTTCCGTGGGTCGGCGCCCTGGCCATCATCGCCATCGTCTACGGCGCCCTGGTCGCCATGGCGCAAAAGGACATGAAGAAGCTTGTAGCCTACTCATCGGTGAGCCACATGGGCTTCATCATGCTCGGCATGTTCGCGCTGAACGATCCGGGTCTGCGTGGTGCGATCCTGCAGATGCTCAACCACGGCGCCTCCACCGGAGCGCTCTTCCTCTTGGTCGGCATCGTCTACGAACGTCGCCACAACCGGCTGATCTCCGAGTACGGCGGAATCGCCAAGGTCATGCCGCTCTATGCGACGTTCTTCCTGATCATCACCATGGCCTCCATCGGGCTGCCGACGCTCAACGGTTTCATCGGTGAGTTCCTGATCCTCATCGGTGCCTTCCATTACAGCTGGATCTGGGCTCTCTTCGCAGCCTCTGGCATCGTCCTGGGGGCCGCCTACATGCTGTGGCTCTACCAGCGGGTCTTCTTCGGCGAGCTGTCCAACGAGAAGAACAAGGACCTCAAAGATCTCAACCTCCGTGAACAGTGGACTTTGATTCCGCTGATCATCGTGTGTTTCTGGATCGGGCTCTACCCCAAGCCCTTCTTCGATCGGATGGAGCCGACGGTGGATCGAGTGATGGAACGCCTCAGTGTCGCCCTCCCCGAAGCCGATCTTGGGTTTGTCCACGGCGGCGAGGGTGAGACCGATCACGCTGAAGAGTCCGAGTCGAAGCACGGGGAGTAGGCCATGTCGCTTGCGGACTTCGTCCCGTTCCTGCCGGAGATCTTTCTCGCGATCGCGGCGTTCACCGTGCTGCTGGCGGGGATTCCTCTCGGGCGCCGGGGGTCACGGCCCATCATCGCCATCGCCGTCGCGTCCTTGGCGGTGACCGCGGCTCTGATCTATCTGGTGGGACGGCCGGTGGCCGGCCCACAGTTGATTCTGGGCGACATGTTGGTCGTCGATCAATTCGCGGTCTTCTTCAAAGTCCTGGTGCTGGCGGCGTCGATGTTGGCGCTGCTCATGGCCGCCGGCTATATCGACCGAGCGGGTTACAGCGGCGGGGAGTTCGCCGCGCTCGTCCTCTGTGCCGATCTCGGGATGTTCATCATGGTCTCCGGGGCCAACCTCGTGAGCCTCTATGTCGGCCTCGAGCTCATGGCTTTGTCGGTCTATGTCCTCGTCGGCTACTTCAAGCTCGAGCTCAAATCCAACGAGGGTGCGGTCAAATACTTCGTCCTCGGCGCCGCGTCGTCGGCCATTCTTCTCTACGGGATCTCGTTGATCTACGGGACGACCGGGAGCCTCGATCTCGAGACCATCCGATTGAGCCTTGCCGAGGCCCCGCATCAGAATGTGCTGTTGCTGCTCGGGATCGTGTTGGTTGCCTTCGGTATGCTTTTCAAGGTGGCGGCGGTTCCCTTCCACGTGTGGACGCCCGATGCCTATGAAGGCGCACCCACGCCGGTGACCGCATTCATTTCGGTGGCGCCCAAGGCCGTGGCATTCGCCATGTTCCTCAGGCTCTTCGCCGGGACCTTCGCGGGCGAAGTTGAACACTGGTGGATGCTGCTCTGGATCGTGTCGGCGGCGACCATGATCTATGGCAATGTGGCCGCCTTGACCCAGAACAACGTCAAACGGATGCTGGCCTACTCATCCATCGCCCACGCCGGCTACGCCTTGATGGGACTGGTTGCGGCGTCGGATGCCGGCACCTGGGCGGTGCTCATGTACATGGTGGTCTACGCCTTCATGAACCTGGGCGCCTTCGGTTTTGTCATCCTGCTCGAGTCCAAGGGCTACGCCGGAGAGACTATTGAGGACTTCGCCGGGCTCGCGCGGCGTCACCCTGGCGCGGCCGCGGGGATGCTGATCTTCATGCTGGGCCTGGCTGGAATTCCCCCAACCGCCGGATTCATGGGCAAGCTCTATCTCTGGGCCGCCACCGTTGAAGCCGGGTACATCGTGCTGGCGGTGATCTCGGTGCTCATGTCGGCGGTCAGCCTCTACTACTATTTCCGGATCGTGGTTCAGATGTATCTCAAGGACGGGAAATCAGAAGGCGAGGATCCGGCCGAGATGCTCAACGATCGCTGGACCGGTATCGCCATCGCGGTGTGCGCG
>Ga0209344_10002477_pt1 | contig 20468 bp, 19 predicted proteins | sample Cruoilmetagenom6_FD_187293 | JGI IMG/M metagenome (GOLD analysis project Ga0209344, IMG submission 187293) | Oil polluted marine microbial communities from Coal Oil Point, Santa Barbara, California, USA - Santa Barbara Oil Seep Sample 6 (SPAdes)... | ecosystem: Environmental > Aquatic > Marine... | reverse complement strand
TCAAGATGTACGAAAAGGGCCTCGCGTACCGCAAGGATTCCTGGGTCAATTGGGACCCGGTAGATCAGACCGTTCTCGCCAACGAGCAGGTTCTGGCCGATGGCACGTCCGAGCGTTCGGGCGCGATCGTCGTCAAGAAGAAGCTCACGCAGTGGTACTTGAAGATCACCGACTACGCCGACCGCTTGCTCGACGACTTGAACCAGCTTGAGGGCGCGTGGCCGTCGAAGGTTCTCTCGATGCAGCGCAACTGGATCGGCCGTTCGGTTGGTGCGGATGTCGACTTCGAGATCGAAGGCGCGGAGCATGGCTCCGCGTCCGGTGCCACAGCGCCGAATCGGACTGTCACGGTGTTCACCACGCGCCCCGACACTCTCTACGGCGTCACCTTCATGGTCGTCGCCCCAGACGGAGACCTCGCCGCTGAACTCGTTGAGGGTACCGACGATGAGACTAAGGCTGCTTTCGCAAGCTACCTCGAGCAGACTCAGAAGCAGACGGAAATCGAGCGCAAGGACGCCACACGCACCAAGACCGGCATCCCGCTGAACCGTTTTGCGATCAACCCGGTCACGGGGGAGCGCATTCCGATTTGGACTGCAGACTACGTGCTGGCCGACTACGGCCACGGTGCCGTGATGGCTGTGCCCGCACACGACCAGCGCGACCTCGAATTCGCGATCAAGTTCGACCTGCCGGTGCGTGTTGTTCTCGACACGAACGCGCCCATCACCGGTGCGATTCCTGTTCTGGAGCTCGACGAAAACGGCATGGCGATTTTGCCGGATGATCTGCCGCCGCTGAACCCCCGCGACACCGGTCAGTCGTTGCAGGGTGATGGCCGCATGATCAACTCGGGTCCGCTTGACGGGCTCAGCAAGAACAACGCGATCAAGAAGATCGTGGAACAGCTCGAAGCTGCCGGCACTGGCCGCGCCGCAAAGACGTATCGACTGCGTGACTGGCTGATCAGTCGTCAGCGTTTCTGGGGAACCCCCATCCCGATCATTCACGGTTCGGATGGCGAACTGATCCCGGTTCCCTTCGAACAGCTGCCCGTTGAGCTGCCGTCGACCGAGGGGCTTGACCTCAAGCCCAAGGGCAAGTCGCCCCTCGCAGGAGCTGAAGAGTGGATCAACGTTGAGGACCCGCGCGATGGCAGCCCCGCCCTGCGCGACGCCGATACGATGGACACCTTCGTGGACAGCTCGTGGTACTTCTTGCGCTTCCTGTCGCCGAATGATCCCGACAAGGCCTTCGACCCGGCTGAGGCTGAGAAGTGGGCTCCCGTCGACCAGTATGTCGGTGGCGTCGAGCACGCGATCCTCCACTTGCTCTACTCGCGCTTCATCACCAAGGTGCTCTTCGACCTCGGTTACGTCAGCTTCACGGAGCCCTTCAGCGCGCTGCTCAACCAGGGCATGGTTCTCTCTGAGGGCAAGAAGATGTCGAAGCGCAGCCGCAAGGCCGTCACGTTCTCGGGCGAAATCGCCGAGCACGGTGCCGATGCACTCCGCTTGACGTTGGCCTTCGCTGGCCCGCCCGAGGAGAACATCAACTGGGAAGACGTGTCGCCTGCGGCGTCGCACAAGTTCTTGGCTCGTGCGTTCCGTGTAGTGCGCGATGTCACGAGTGCTCCCGAGATCGAGTGGAAGACGGGCGACACCACGCTGCGTCGCGCCACCCATCGTTTCCTCGCTGATGGGCCTGGCCTCGCTGAGTCGCTGAAGTTCAACGTGCTCGTTGCTCGCATCATGGATCTCGTCAACACCACCCGCAAGGCCATCGACACCGGTGCTGGTGGCGGCGACGCGGCAGTCCGTGAAGCTGCTGAAGTCATCACGATCGCCCTGAGCCTGTTTGCTCCGCACACGGCAGAAGAGATGTGGGAGAAGCTTGGCTACGAGCCGACTGTCGCTCTCGCAGGCTGGCGCAAGGCTGACCCGTCGCTCCTCGTTGAGGAGTCGGTGACGGCCGTTGTTCAGGTGGATGGCAAGGTTCGTGACCGCCTCGAAGTCTCGCCCAAGATTGATGGCGCCGACCTCGAGGTTCTTGCCATGGCATCCGAAGCGATCAAGCGCACCGTCGGTGACCGCGAAATTATCAAGGTGATCGTGCGCGCCCCGAAGCTCGTCAACATCGCGACTCGTCAACAGCCCACCGACGGCTAAGCAAGTCCACACGTTCAACTAAGCGCGCTCCGAGCAATCGGGGCGCGCTTAGCTTTTCTGGGTGGAAGAGTTTGAGCAAGCCCGTAAAGCGCGGTTGCGGGTGCGCGTGGGTGCCGTCGTGGTGGTGGTACTGGTCGCGCTCGGCTCTGCGGTGCTTGCCGCTGCGCTCAGTGACAGCCCCGCTGCGTTCGAGATCGCTCGCGGCGAGGTGGACGATAAAGGCGAGAGCTTCAGGTTCGAGACCCCGCCGTTGTTCGTGCACGTTACTGGCGCGGTCGCTCGGCCCGGCCTTTTCGAACTCGCCGAGGGATCCCGCGTTATCGATGCCATCGCCGCGGCAGGCGGGTTCGCTGACGACGCAAATCAGGATCAACTAAATCTTGCTCGAGTGCTCACCGACGGGGAGCAGTTCGCTGTACCGGCCGCAGGGGATGAAGTGGCGGAAGCCACGGCATCCGATGGTCGGGTGAATCTGAACACAGCGGATGCCGCAGCGCTGGATACGTTGCCGCGTATCGGTCCCGCAATGGCAGCACGGATACTGGCCTGGCGTGAAACTAATGGGCGCTTCACCAGCATCGACGAACTGCGAAATGTGGCGGGCATCGGCGACGCCACCTTCGACGGCCTGCGTGGTCTGGTGACCATATGAGGCTCGATCTGAGGTTGAGCCTGCCGGTTGCGGGCGCCTGGGTCGTCGCCGCTCTGATGATTGGTGCACCCAATTGGGCGCCTGCGGTCTCGGTAGGACTCTGGCTCATAGCGGGAGTGCTTGCCGCGATGGCGCTTATTCGCGACCAGCGCCTTCTCGCCAGCCTCGCGCTCGGCTGTGCCCTTGCCGCTCTCTGCTCTACGTCCGTGGCGCTGCACGCTCACGCGCGTCAACCTGCGGTTCTCGGTGAGATTGTTGCGCAGCACGCCACAGTGGAGGCAACCGCGACAACGACCTCCGCGGTTCTTCACGACGCAGACTTTTTCCGCGCAACAATCACGTCAATAGACGTCGACGGCGAAACCTTACAACTCGAGTCGCCTGCTCTGATCTTTACCGAACGTGGCGGGTTCGGTGGGCTGGGTGTCGAGCACAGAGAGGGGCAGGGCAGTCGTGCTGGGACGCACAGCGGCGACGAACTGTGGGGGATTGGCGTCACTTTCACGGTTGCTGGCACCCTCGCCAATACCGATCCAGCGGATGGGCGTGCAGTGCTGCTCTTTGCCACTGACGAGCCGGAGTGGCAGGCGGCTCCCGGGTGGCAATTCGATTGGGCGAACCAATTGAGGCACACGTTTGCCGCGGCAACGGCACAGTTGCCCGGTGGTGGTGGCGAGCTTCTTGGTGGCCTGGCGATCGGCGATACGAGCGCAGTGAGCGATGACCTCGATGAGGCAATGAAGACTAGTTCCTTAAGCCACCTCACAGCCGTCTCTGGAGCCAACTGTGCCATCGTCGTCGGGCTGATCATGGCCCTTGGCGGGAGGGCCGGAGCGCGCCGCACCGTGCGCATCGGAGCCTCCATTGTGGTGCTGCTCGCCTTCGTCATTGTCGTCACTCCCGACCCCAGCGTGTTGCGGGCCGCGCTCATGGCCACATTCGTGCTGCTGGCTCTGGGCAGCGGAAGGCCGATCCGAGGAATGGCGGTGCTGTCGCTCGCGACGATCGCACTGCTTGTCTTCGACCCCTGGCTCTCACGCAATTTTGCCTTCGTGCTCTCGGTGTTTGCCACCGCCGGGCTTCTGCTCTTCGCCGAGCCGCTCGCACAAGTCATGGCACGCTGGATGCCGCGCTGGCTGTCGCTCGTGATCGCTGTACCACTGGCGGCTCAGCTTGCCTGTCAGCCCGTGCTGTTGTTGCTGCAGCCTTCGTTGCCGACGTATGGGGTTCTCGCAAACGTGCTGGCGGCACCTGCGGCGCCCATCGCGACGGTGCTCGGTCTTGCTGCCTGCGTTGCGCTCTCGGTGCTGCCGTTACTCGGGTTCGCCCTCATGTGGATCGCATGGTTGCCTGCGGCATGGGTCGCGGCCGTTGCTGAGTTCTTTGCTGAAGCCCCCTGGGCTCGCATCCCGTGGTGGGAAGGCTGGGTGGGAGTGGTGACGCTCAGCGTTCTGACGGTGCTATTGCTTGCGGCGCTCGTGACTACCGGACTCTGGAGAGCCCGGGTTCTCGCGACACTAGTGATCGTCTCAGTCCTTGCCCTCGCCGTGGTCGTGGGGTCTGCCGTCAGCGCTGCAGTGACGTGGCCCCGAGACTGGCAATTTGCGCAGTGTGATGTGGGGCAGGGCGACGCCGTTGTCGTTCGCAGTGGCGACGGCATCGCGCTCATCGATACGGGCGCCGATCCGGAGCTCCTCGCCGCCTGTCTCGATCGACTCTCGATAAATCGCATCGAGTTACTTGTGCTAACGCACTTCGACCATGACCATGTGGGAGGAACAGAGGCAGTCATCGGGCGCGTTGAGACCGTGATCGTGGGGCCGAGCGGCTCACCCGCCGACGACGTGTTGCTTGAATCGTTGACGGCCGCCGGGGCGCAGGTCCACGAGGTTAGAGCGGGTGATCGCGGTCAATTTGGCGAGCAGCACTGGAATGTACTGTGGCCACCGGTTCCGCTCACCGGAGCCGAGCCGGGGAACGATGCCAGCGTCGTCCTCGAGTTCCGTCCGCGTCCCGACTGTCGAAAACAGTGCCTCAGTTCAATTTTCCTCGGCGACCTCGGTGAGAGCGTTCAATCACGCCTCCTCGTGGCACACAAGTTCAGACCGGTGGATGTCGTCAAAGTGAGTCATCACGGTTCCGGCGATCAATATCCACCTCTCTATGGTGAGCTCAGGGCCACGCTCGGACTGATCGGTGTTGGCGCGGAGAATGGCTATGGGCATCCGACAACTGACGCTCTCGCGATGCTCGATGATGTCGGCACCGCCATGGTGCGCAGCGACCTCAATGGTTTGGTCCTCGTGTCGCCAGCGATCAAGTCTGGGACGCTCTCTGTGTGGTCAGAGAAGGATGTGGGCACCCGGCATTAGGCTGGGTGAGCAGTTCAAACTGAGGAGTATTGTGGCCGCCAGAACCCCCGCACGATCGACGGCGAAATCTAAAGTCGCGATCCCACAATTGGCCTGGAATCACGTGCGCCCCGCGCCCGTCGTTCTCGTGAGCGGCACAGAGGGTTTTCTCGCTGACCGCGCTATCCGCATGCTTCGCGAGACTCTCAAAGTCGAAGATCCCAGCCTCGAGGTCAACGATCTCGAAGCAGACAACTACGCTCCCGGAGAGCTGATCAGTCTCGCAAGTCCCTCATTGTTCAGTGAGCCCCGCATGATTCGAGTCACAAACGTGGAGAAGTGCACTGACGCCTTCATCACCGAGACGCTCGCGTATCTCGAGGCCCCGGCCGACGACACCTATCTCATCCTGCGTCACGCCGGGGGAGTGCGCGGCAAGAAGCTGCTTGACGCTATTCGTACGGGTAAGGGCGGTGGTATCGAAATAGCATGCCTTGAGCTTAAGAAGGACGCCGAGAAATACGATTTTGCCTCCGCTGAGTTCGCCGCCAAACGCCGCCGAGTCACACCCGGCGCCCTGCGCACCCTCGTCTCAGCGTTCTCTGCAGACCTCGCCGAGCTCGCCGCCGCCTGCCAGCAGCTTCTCGCCGATGACGCAGACGAGATCAACGAAGCCACAGTGGCTCGCTATTACTCAGGCCGAGTGGAAACCAGCGCCTTCAAGGTAGCCGATTCCGCGATCGCTGGACGTTCTGGCGAGGCCTTGGTGCTCCTACGCCACGCCCTCGCGTCTGGTGCCGACCCTGTACCGATCGTCGCTGCGTTTGCCGCGAAGCTGCGCACAATGGCAAAGCTCTCTGGAGGATCGATGTCTTCGGGCCAGGCCGCCAAGATGTTTGGCCTGGCACCGTGGCAGGCAGACCGAGCAATGAAAGATCTGCGCGGCTGGAGTGATGCGGGGCTCGGCTCCGCCATTGAGGCGATTGCCGACACGGATGCTCAAGTGAAAGGTTTGGGGCGCGACCCCGTCTTTGCGCTCGAACGCATGATTTCTGTGGTCGCTGCCCGCGGCATCCGCTAGAACGAGCGCTTCGGCGAGCTGCCGCTGCCCGCTACCGTCTCTTAACGACAAAAGCCCCTCGCCTCGAACGGTGGGGGCTTTTGTGTGTTCGGCGTGATGCCGATCAGAAAGCTTTAGAGAGCTGCAACCTGCTTGGCGATGGCCGACTTGCGGTTCGCTGCCTGGTTCTTGTGCAGAACGCCCTTGCCTGCAGCCTTGTCGAGCGACTTGGATGCTGCCTTGAGACGCGCGATGGCGGTCTCTTTGTCGCCAGCCTTGATGGCTTCGCGAGTTGCGCGGATGGCGGTCTTGACCTGGCTCTTGACCTGGCGGTTGCGGTCTTGAGCCTTCTTGTTGGTGCCGATGCGCTTGATCTGCGACTTAATATTTGCCACGTTTATGTGCTTTCTTGTTTGTGGATCAGAGATGGTGGGCGGCCGTGGAAGAGAATCGGTGTTCTGATTCCCGGCCGCGATGCGCATATGTTCGACGAAGAACCGTATGCATAAGCCAACAGGCAATGTTACCAGCGCGGTGGAGCTATGGCAATTGCGGAGCAATTGCGCGACCCCAGCGCCGAACAAACTTGTTTGTTCGGGTTTTCGGTGGAGCTATGGCAATTGCGGAGCAATTGCGCGACCCCAGCGCCGAACAAACTTGTTTGTTCGGGTTTGCGGTGGAGCTATGGCAATTGCGGAGCAATTGCGCGACCCCAGCGCCGAACAAACTGCGCTTTCACGGATTTGCACTGTCGACCGGTCTCTACGCTACCGCAGCAGGTGCCGCAGGGTGGTTGCCACGCTGCGCCGAGTACCCTCTAGTGCTTTCGGGGGTTATCCCGATTCCAGGCCTCGGCGGGTATTCCTACTGTCGAGTTATGACCACTTCAACTGTTTCTGACTCGACCCGCACTCTTCCTGCTTACTCTGATCGACCCGACGAGCTCGTCGAGGTGGCGGCCGATGCGGCGACCAGTTCCGAGAAGACCGATTCTGTCGATTCTGCCGATTGGCAAGAGGCTGAGCAGTCTTCCTCGCTGCCGATTGCTGCTGCGTCCGCTGTGGGTGGGCTGGCGGTATCCGCCCCGTTGCGTTCACGCACGATGAGTGTCTTGGCGTTGAGCTTAGGCATCGCGTCGTTCTTCTTCGCGCAGAGTGTTGTTGTTCCTCTGGCGGCCGTGATCTTTGGTGTGTTTGGGCTGCGGGATGAGCCGACGGGGCGCAATTTCTCGATTTGGGGCATTGTGTTGGCGTGCGTGGCGACCTTTGGTTGGGTAATTTTGCTTGCCGCTGGTGCTCTGCTTTTCTTGCCTTTGGCGGTCATCAGCTCGCTGTAATCCCGCTTCGGCCGGTCGTTTAGTGAGGGTGCGCGCAGGAACGTCCGCTTCATGGGAGAATTGGGCGGATGTCTCCTCGCGCCTCTTACACACTTGAGCCTGCTTCGACCGATCCTGCGTTTATCCGCAACTTTTGCATCATTGCGCATATCGATCATGGCAAGTCCACCCTCGCAGACCGCATGTTGTCGGTCACGGGGGTTGTTAGCGACCGCGATATGCGGGCGCAGTACCTCGACCGTATGGATATCGAGCGCGAGCGCGGCATCACGATCAAGAGCCAGGCCGTGCGGATGCCGTGGTCGCTTACCGACGAAAACGGTAAGGAACAGTCCTACGCGCTGAACATGATCGATACTCCCGGCCACGTCGACTTTACTTATGAGGTCTCACGGTCGTTGGCGGCGTGCGAGGGTGCAATTCTTCTCGTGGATGCTGCACAAGGCATCGAAGCTCAGACTCTGGCCAATTTGTACTTGGCGATGGAGAATGACCTCACAATCATCCCTGTGCTCAACAAGATCGACCTGCCGGCGGCAGATCCTGACAAGTACGCCGAAGAGATTGCCGGCTTGATTGGGTGCGACCCTGCGTCGGTTCTTCGGGTGTCGGGCAAGACCGGCATGGGGGTTCCCGAACTCCTCGATGAAGCTACGCGCCTCATCCCAGCTCCGGTCGGTAACGCGGATGCTCCGGCCCGCGCCATGATTTTCGACTCGGTCTACGACGCCTACCGTGGTGTCATCACCTACGTCCGCATGGTCGACGGCCAGCTCTCGCCCCGCGAGAAGGTCATGATGATGTCGACTAAGTCGGCCCACGAACTGCTCGAGATCGGCGTGAGCTCTCCCGAGCCGACTCCGACTAAGGGTCTTGGCGTCGGTGAAGTGGGTTACCTCATCACGGGCGTGAAGGATGTGCGATTGAGCAAGGTCGGCGACACGGTCACCAACCACGCTAAGCCGGCTGAAGCCGCGCTCAAGGGCTACTCCGAACCTAAGCCGATGGTCTTCTCGGGTTTGTACCCGATCGACGGCTCCGACTATCCGGTACTGCGCGAGGCGCTCGACAAGCTCAAGCTGTCGGATGCCGCCCTGGTGTACGAGCCCGAAACATCCGTGGCTCTTGGCTTCGGCTTCCGCTGCGGCTTCTTGGGTCTACTTCACTTGGAGATTGTGCGCGAGCGACTCGAGCGCGAATTCAATCTCGACATGATCGCCACCGCCCCGTCGGTTATTTACGAAGTCATGGGCGACGACAAGAAGCTCACGACTGTGACCAACCCGAGCGAGTTCCCCGGCGGCAAGATCGCCAGCGTGACCGAGCCCATGGTGAAGGCATCCATCCTGACCCCGAAAGACTTTGTGGGTACGGTCATGGAGCTCTGCCAGTCGCGGCGTGGAACCATGCAGGGCATGGAATACGTCGGCACCGACCGCGTCGAGCTGCACTACACGATGCCGCTCGGGGAGATTGTGTTCGACTTCTTCGATCACCTCAAGAGCCGCACGCAGGGCTACGCAAGCCTCGACTATGAACCCAGTGGCGATCAGGAAGCCGACCTTGTGAAGGTGGACATCCTGCTGCAGGGAGAGGCCGTCGACGCGTTCAGTGCGATTGTGCACCGCGACAAAGCCTACGCTTACGGTGTTCTCATGACCGAGCGTCTCAAGACCCTCATCCCGCGTCAGCAGTTCGAGGTGCCGATCCAGGCGGCGATCGGTGCGCGCATCATTGCCCGCGAGTCCATTCGGGCTATGCGTAAAGATGTTCTTGCTAAGTGCTACGGCGGTGACATCAGCCGTAAGCGCAAGCTCCTTGAGAAGCAGAAGGAGGGCAAGAAGCGCATGAAAATGGTTGGCCGCGTCGAGGTTCCTCAAGCTGCCTTCATTGCCGCACTCTCCGGTGATGTCGAAGGTAAAGACAAGAAGTAGACCACGTGGATGCCCGCACCTACCCCAATGCGCCCGTTACCTACGGAGCTGTGGGTGCCACGCGCGGCAACACGTTCACCGTGCTGCCGCCGGAAGGCTTCCGCAGGGTTGCCCGCAGTGCCCGCGTAGGGCACGGAGAGGAACGCTGGCTCTTTGCGCGCGAGCAGATCCTCACGTGGGGCGTAAAACGCCGCAGCGGCTTTGGCGTGACGCTGCTCCCGCGAGATCCAATGGGGGAGCTGCGCGACCTTTCCGTTGATAGCCCTGACCATCCGCACGTGCGACCCGGGGACACCATTGTGCTTTCTCTCGGTCGCGGCCGGTTCATCGCGCACGAGCCCGTGCGAGTCGTCTACGTCGTTGATGAGCCGACGGAAGCAGGGTTCGCCTACGGAACTCTCGAGGGGCATCCCTTGCGCGGCGAAGAGGCATTCATGATCGAACACCGCGACGATAACTCGGTGTGGATCTCGGTGCGCTCGTTTTCGCGCCCGTCTTCGCTGAAATGGATGCTTTTGTCGCCGGTTCTGCGCATTCTGCAGCGAATCGTCGTGAGCCGCTACCTTCGCGCCCTCTCAGGTCCCATTCCTTCGTAGCGCTATCAGCGGCGACTGCTAGTGAGGTCGCGGATTGTCGCAAGCACCTCGTCCAATCCAGCAACGAGGTCATCGACGACGACGAGGGCGCTGGTATCACGAAGCTCAGCAACCCCGTAGGCGCCGGTTGCAACCGCGATAAAGGGAATGTTGGCGGAGTCAGCCGCTAACCCGTCGTTGGGTGTATCGCCAATGATAACCGCCGGTTGATTGCCAAGCGCGGGAGAGACAAGCGCGGTGAGGTGATGACGGTCAGGTGAGCGATCGCCAAAGAATGAGTTGTTCCAGTCGAAGTCCTCGACGTTGTAACCCGCTGCCAGAAGTTTGATTTTGGAGTGCTGCGGGCCGTTTCCCGTGAGCAAGGCATTCGTCCAGCCCAGCTCCGCTGCGCGGCGGAGTGCAGTCGGCCCGCCCGCGACCGCAGTGCGCACGTAGCCGTTCTCGTGCAGGGCTTGGGTGCGCACATCGAGCTCTGCGAGCACGTCGTCGAGGAGTCGAGTCGGATGCCCGTTCAGCTCGAGCAGGTCCGCCAGAATCTGCCCTTCCGTCTTGCCATGCGGGTTGAGAATCAGGCGCTGTGGGGCAGCGCCGGTGACGCGTGTGAACGCGTCGAGATACACCGCTGCTCCGTCTCTCGAGTTGTGAATTAGGGTGCCGTCGATGTCCCAAAGGATGTGCGTAGTCACCTCACCATGCTCGCACGGGAGAGGTGAGACAATTGACCTGTGTCGCTCTCTAGCGGAGCAGGCACATGTTTTTCACTGTTTGTTGAGGGGATTAGTCCGTGCCAGGTGCGTTGCCGATAGCTGATCCTGCTCCTCTCGACGGTGCACTGCCGCCCAGCGTCGCGGCGGGCTCTGATGGTCGAGACTGGAGCGTCTACATCCACGTGCCATTTTGTCGAGTGCGTTGTGGCTATTGCGATTTCAACACCTACACGGGCGAAGAGCTGCGCGGCGCGAAGCGCTCTGATTACGCAACGGAAGCGATAGCCGAGATATCTCAGGCCGCCACGGTTCTCGCGAATGCTGGAGTCGCGCCACGGCGGGCATCGACGGTTTTTTTCGGCGGGGGAACACCGACACTGCTTCCGGTAACTGACCTCACACGCATGCTCGACGCGGCGCGCGAAGCATGGGGTTTTGCGTCGGATGTCGAAGTCACGACCGAAGCTAACCCTGACTCGGTCGACCGCGACTATCTTCTCGCGCTCAAGACTGCGGGATTCACGCGCGTTTCGTTCGGTATGCAATCCGCTGTCTCTCACGTATTGGCGACTCTGGAGCGCACCCACGATCCAGAGCGGGTCCCACTCGTTGTTCAATGGGCTCGTGAGGTTGGGCTCGACGTGAGCCTCGACCTGATTTATGGAACCCCTGGGGAGTCGCTCGCTGACTGGGAGCGTTCCCTCGATCACGCGCTTGCGCAGAACCCGGATCATATTTCTGCGTACGCCCTAATCATCGAAACCGGCACGAAGTTGGCGGCCCAGATTCGCCGGGGCGATGTTGCTCCTGTCGACGATGACGTGCAGGCGGATATGTATGAGTTGGCGGATGCCAAGTTGGCGGCAGCCGGTTACGACTGGTACGAGGTGAGCAATTGGGCAAAGCGGGAAGAGGACCCACACGTTAGTCACACAAGTCGCCACAATCTTGGCTATTGGCTAGGAAATGACTGGTGGGGCGTCGGACCCGGTGCTCACAGTCACGTCGGTGGGGTTCGCTGGTGGAATGTTAAGCACCCTGCTGCTTATGCGGATCGAATTGCTGCCGGCCACTCGCCAGGCGCGGGCAGGGAAACGCTTGCTGATTCAAGCAAGTATCTCGAGCATGTGTTGCTGCGGGCGCGCGTGAAAAATGGGCTTTCGATATCCAGCCTCGACGCAGACGGGCGTACCGCCGTAGCCGGACTCATCGCTGAAGAGCTAGTTGACGCGCGCGCGGCGATCGCTGGAACGATCAACCTCACGCTAAAGGGGCGCCTCCTAGCGGATGCCGTCGTGCGACGGTTGCTGGCAGACGCCCCTGTTTAGCTCACTGTGCGCGCTCAAGGAGTGCGCGCGGCGTGACGTCGTTACTTGATGAATTCGATGGTCAGCGGATACTTGAACGCTTGACCCTTGTTGGCGGCAACGGCACCCATGATGCTGAAGATCAGCACGAGGACACCGATCGCCATGAGCGTGAGGTATCCGATGAGAAGCAGAGTCAAGAACAGAGAAACCACATACGCGATTGACATCGTGATTTGAAAGTTCAGAGCGGTGCGGGCGTGAGCATTGATGAATGGCCCGCGGTCTTTCAACACGAGGTATCCGATAAGAGCGGGAATGAACCAGACGAAGATTCCGCCGACATGAATGAGAGTCGCCCAGAGTTTTTCGTCGCTGGGGCTCATCGGCTCGACTGGTGCGTAGGGCGAGGTGGGAGGGGGTGTGGAATCTGACATGACCCTATTAAAGCGTGCATTGGTGAAAAAAGAAGCCCCGAGAGCCGAAGCTCTCGGGGCTAAGCCCTATCGGTCTAGCCGATAAAGGAAATTACTTGATGAGGCGAAGAGCGAAGGGGTAACGGTAGCTCTGGCCGTCCTTTGCCTTGATGAATCCCATGATCGAGAAGATCAGCGAGAGGATTCCCACAACGGGTGCGAGAAGGAAGCCAATGAAGACAGCCATCAGCACGTACGAGATCGTCATGGCGATCGCGATAGTGATCTGGAAGTTCAGCGCTTCCTTTGCTTCCGTGTTCGTGAAGGCACCGCGGTCCTTGAATACCAGCCAGATGATGAGGGCGGGCAGGAAGCCGAGGATTCCGCCGAGGTGGGCGAACGAAGCCCACTGTTTGTCCTCAGCCTCGGTCAGTTGAGCTGCAGGCTGCGGTGCGGCGGGCTGCGGAGTTGCGTCAGTCATATGTTCGTGCCTTTCAGGTGAACGAGGGAACTTCCCGGGTTTCATCAAAGTGCTCGGTGGAATACCTGAGCATTCGCCCGGAAGGGTGGCGCTCAAGTACAGAGACACGCTAGCGGTATGAGTGGGAGGGTGCAACGGGTTTATTCCGGTGTGTCGAGTAAGATTGGCAGTCGAACGGATTGAGTGCCAATCAAGAGAGGTGGGTGGTGGCATGGTTTCCGCCCGCGGACTTGACGTGCTTCGAGTCATCGTGCAGGACTACGTTGCTACGCGCGAGCCTGTCGGATCTAAGTCCATCGTCGAACGTCACTCCTTCGGAGTATCCGCAGCAACCATTCGCAACGACATGGTCATGCTCGAAGACGAGGAATTGATTGCGGCGCCCCACACTTCTTCGGGCCGTGTACCCACGGATAAGGGCTACCGCATGTTCGTAGATCAGCTGGCTGATCTACAGCCACTGACGAGCGCGCAGCGTCAGGCGATCGAGTCATTTCTCGGCCAAGCGGACGACTTGGACGATGTTCTTGCGCGATCGGTGCGATTGCTTTCGCAACTCACGAATAGCGTCGCGCTAGTGCAGTACCCGTCGTTGGCTACCGCCCGCGTGCGCCATGTCGAGCTTGTTCCCCTGGGCACGACTCGCGTTATGACGGTCTTCATCACCGACTCTGGCCGGGTCGAACAACGGCTTATTGACGTTCCTGAAGCACTTGATGAAGTGTTCCTCGGCGAGCTGAGAGCGAAGCTGAACTCTGCTCTCACGGGCCAGGCGCTGCCTGAAGCCGCCGAGAGACTAGCGAATTTCGCGGAGCTCTTTCCCGCGGAGCGTCGCACAATAGTGGCCCAGGTTGCGACCAGTTTGGTTGAGCAAGTCTTAGCCAACCGCACCGACAAACTTGTATTGGCCGGAACGGCGAATCTCGCCAGAACCGAGCAAGACTTTACCGGCAGCATCTTTCCGGTACTCGAAGCCATTGAGGAGCAAGTAACGTTGTTGCGGCTCTTCAGCGAAATGGAAGTTGCCGGCGGCGCGATCTCGACGCGAATTGGGCGTGAGAATGCCGAGTTTGGTTTAGAGGAGACCTCGGTCGTCACAAGCGGATATTCATCTTCGGGTGGCAGTGTTGCTCACTTGGGCGTTTTGGGCCCCACTCGCATGGACTACTCGAACAATATGGCTGCGGTGCGTGCCGTAGCCCGCTATCTTTCACGACTTTTGGATGACAACTGAGCTCGTAAGGAGCAATAGGAACTTTGGCAGATCACTACGAAGCACTCGGCGTTGAACGCGAAGCTACGCCCGAAGAAATCAAGAAGGCGTACCGCAAACTTGCGCGCGAGTTGCACCCCGACGTGAACCCCAGCGCGGATGCGTCCGAGCGCTTCAAGTCGGTCACGCACGCGTACGACGTCTTGAGCGATCCACAACAGCGTCAGCAGTACGACATGGGTGGCAGCGGCGCAGGTTTCGGCGGCGGCAATGGCGGTTTCGGATTTGGCGACATTTTCGAGACGTTCTTCGGTGGCAGCGCTCAAACAGCCGGACCCCGCTCGCGCCGTGAGCGCGGTCAGGATGCCTTGCTCCGAATCGAAGTCAGCTTGAAAGACACGATGTTCGGTGTGACTCGTGAGCTTGAGGTCAATACCGCTGTGCTCTGCGAGACCTGTGAAGGAAGTTGCTGCGCCCCCGGTGTCTCGCCTGTTCGGTGTGACATCTGCCAGGGAAGCGGTCAGATTCAGCGTCAGGTGCGCAGTCTTCTTGGCAACGTCATGACCTCGAGCCCCTGCGGCACGTGCCGAGGCTACGGCAGCATCATTATCAACCCCTGCGCAACCTGTGCGGGGCAGGGGCGTGTGCGTTCGCAACGGACTCTCTCCGTTGACATTCCTGCCGGTGTCGAGACGGGCCTTCGGCTTCAGATGCTCGGCCAAGGTGAGGTCGGGCCAGCCGGTGGGCCCAACGGTGACCTCTTTATTGAGATCAAGGTCAGGCACCACGATGTTTTCAGCCGCAGCGATGATGACTTGCTGGCGACGGTCGAAGTGCAGATGCTCGATGCCATTCTGGGTACCACGGTTACGCTCGATGGTTTGGATGACGAGGTAGAACTCGTTATCAAGCCCGGTACTCAAAGCGGTGAAGTGGTCACGATCAAGGAACGTGGAATCACGAGTTTGCGCGGCGGCGGGCGTGGAGATCTCAGGTTGGGCATCCAAGTCGTCACTCCGACGAAGCTGAGCGGGGCTGAGCAAACTCTGTTTAAGCAACTTGCTGCAGTGCGCAAGAACAAGGAGCCGCAATTCACTGAGTTTCAGCAGGGCCTCTTCGCCAAGCTTCGCGACCGGTTCCTGTAAGCGGCGAGATTCGCTTCATGGCTCACCTCTACATCGACGAAGAGCTCGATAACGCTGTCGTCGGCGATTCTGTTTCGCTCAGCAAAGCGGAAGCGCGTCACGCGGTCACGGTGTCTCGCTTAAAAGTCGGCGAAATGGTGTCGATCAGCAACGGTGCGGGACTCACCGTCTCTGGCCCCATCACTGTCGCTGAGCACACCGAACTGACCATTGAGGTCACGCAAGCCGTGACGACCCCCCGACGCACGCCGGCAGTTTTTCTCGCTCAAGCGCTGGCGAAGGCTGATCGAGACGAACTGGCTGTTCAAGTGGCGACGGAACTTGGTATTGATGGAGTGATCCCGTGGTCCGCAGCGCGCAGCATCTCTCGCTGGCAGGGCGCCAAAGTCGCCAAGGGGCGAGACCGTTGGGCTGCGATCGTTCGAGAAGCAAGTAAACAGTCGCTACGTAGTTGGATCCCCGACGTCATTGATCTCGTCACGACTAAGCAACTCGCCGCTTTTGCGTCTTCGACGCGGATGCTCATTCTGGAACCCACTGCCACCGCGACGCTTTCTGAGCTCGAGGTTGACGAGCGCGACATCGTCCTTGTTGTTGGCCCGGAGGGCGGGGTCGCAGATCACGAGTTAGAGCTCTTGACCGCGGCCGGAGCATCCACGGTGCGACTCGGTGATGAAGTATTGCGCACGTCCACGGCGGGTCCGGCTGCCCTTGCCGTGCTCAACGTAAAACTTGGCCGCTGGGGCTAGAGGTTTAGGCTAGAGGTATGTCTGATTCCCCTTCGATCTTCACGAAGATCATCGCTCGCGAGATTCCCGCGGATATTGTCTTCGAGTCAGATTCTGTGGTTGCGTTTCGCGACATTGCGCCGCAAGCGCCCGTGCATCTGCTCGTCGTCCCGAAGACTGAAGAGTTTGCGAATGTGACAGAGCTTGCGGCGGGCGACCCCGCACTGTTGGCTGAGCTCGTCGGAGTTGCCCAGCAACTTGCCGACGAACACGCAGGCGGAGAGTACAGACTTATTTTCAACACCGGCGCGAATGCCGGACAAACAGTTTTCCACGTGCACGCTCATGTGCTCGGCGGAAACCTCGAGGAAGGCACCCTTGGTCACTAGTGACTCTGAGTCCGTCAGTACCGAGTTCTCGCCTGCGGAGCGCGATAGCGTCTCGCTTGAAGTCGATGGTGTCGCCATGGTGCGGCTCCTCGGTCCTCACGACCGGCTATTAAAAGTCGTCGAGGGCACGTTCCCTGACGTAGAAATGCACGTTCGGGGAAACGAAATAACGCTGAGCGGACCATCGGCATCAGTGGCGTCGGCACGAGAGCTCGTTGACGAGCTAGTAACGATGGTGCGAGGAGGGCACGATTTGGGTGAGATTGAGGTCGATTCGTCGGCGAAGATTCTGAGGCAGAATCAGGGCAGTCCCCACCAGTTGCTCGGGCAGACCATTCTGAACGCACGCGGCAAGGCTATCCGCCCCAAAACATTGGGCCAGTCCGAGTACGTGGACGCGATGGACAACAACACCATCGTCTTCGGGATCGGTCCGGCTGGTACCGGCAAGACCTACCTCGCGATGGCCAAAGCAGTCCAAGCTCTGCAGCGAAAAGAAGTAGAACGCATCATTCTGAGTCGGCCAGCGATTGAGGCAGGGGAGCGCTTGGGATTCTTGCCCGGCTCGCTCACCGACAAGATCGATCCGTACCTGCGCCCGCTCTACGACGCCCTCAACGACATGATGGATCCAGAATTGGTGCCGAAGTTGCTTGCCGCAGGCACCGTCGAGGTGGCGCCGTTGGCCTACATGCGCGGCCGCACCCTCAATAACTCTTTTGTTGTGCTCGACGAGGCGCAAAACACGACTCCTGAGCAGATGAAGATGTTCCTGACGCGACTGGGCTTCGACTCCAAGATGGTGATCACCGGCGATATCACGCAGGTTGACCTTCCTGAGGGAGCCAGCGGGCTCAAGCTTGTCTCGAACGTTTTGCGGAACATCGACGATATTCATTTCGCAGAACTCTCCAGCGCGGACGTTGTGCGCCACAGCCTCGTTGGCCAGATCGTCGACGCGTACACCACGTACGATGCCGAGAAGCAGCGAGATGAATACAATCGCAACAACCGGCCGCGAGGTCGCAGCCGCAACCACGAGAGGCCGTAGCGTGTCGATTGAGATTAACAACGAGTCGAGCATCGAAGTCGACGAGCACGCCTTCCAACGCTTGTGCACTTTCGCTCTCGATCAGCTTCATGTTCACCCCGACGCCGAACTCGGAATAGTTTTCGTGGATGAGGCTGCCATGGAGCAACTTCATGTGCAGTGGATGGATGAGCCAGGACCGACCGACGTCTTGAGTTTTCCCATGGATGAGCTGCGCCCGGGCACTGAAGAACGCCCCACCCCAGCCGGCTTGCTCGGGGACATCGTGGTGTGCCCTCAAGTCGCAATCTCCCAAGCGGAGACTGCGGGGCATCCGCCGCTCGACGAGATGCTGCTGCTCACGACTCACGGGCTGCTGCACTTGCTCGGATTTGATCACGCAGAACCCGATGAGGAAAAAGAAATGTTTGGCCTCCAGCGCGAGATTCTGCTGGGGTTCGCCCTAGCGGAACGAAGTAAGTAGCCGGTCATGCTGATCGGCATCTTCATTACCGTCGCGGCGTTGCTCGTGTCGCTTGGCGGCTTGCTTGCAGCAGCGGATGCGGCGCTCACGGTTCTGAGCCGCAGTGACATCGTCGAATTAGCGGGCCGCAGCCGCGCTCACAAGGCGTTGTTGGCGATTTCGCGTGACACGGGCGCTCATATCAACGCGCTCAACTTCATGCGTATTGTCGTGGAGACCACCGCGGCGGTGCTCGTGACGCTCGTGTTCGCGACGATTGTCGAGCAGTGGTGGCTGGCGCTCTTGTTCAGCGCTCTCATCATGACGGGTGCCTCGTTTGTGCTGGTGGGGTCCAGCCCGCGCAGTGTGGGCCGGGCGCACTCGCGCAAGGTGCTGCAACTCTCCGCTCGACTCGTGCGAACCATTCGCGTGATTCTGGGGCCGATAGCGGATGCGCTTGTTGCGCTGGGCAATCGCGTAACCCCAGGACGGCCGCGCACGGCAAGTTTCTCGAGCGAAGAACAACTCTTGAGCATGGTTGACGAAGCCACGGAGCACGAAGTTCTTGACGAGGACGACCGCGATCTGATCCACTCGATCTTCGAGTTCAACAGCACTGTCGTGCGCGAAGTGATGATTCCCCGCACCGATATGGTCACGGTCGAAGCAGACGTGACCGCCAGCGCGGCAATGGGACTGTTTTTGAGCCGCGGCGTCTCGCGTGTGCCTGTGATTGGTGAAGACATCGATCAGGTGATGGGTGTGCTCTACTTGCGGGATATTGCGCGTGTTGTCTATGAGCAGCCCGTGGAGGCCGACAAGCTCACGACAGCCGAGCTGGCCCGCCCAGCGCTGTTCGTTCCGGAGTCTCAGCGAGCGGATAGCTTGCTTCGCCAGATGCAGTTAGAGTCCAATCATCTGGCAATGGTTGTTGACGAGTACGGCGGCATCGCCGGACTTGTCTCGTTAGAAGATCTCATCGAAGAACTCGTCGGCGATATTTCAGATGAATATGACCGTGAAGTCGCCGAGTTCGAAGAGCTGGATGACGGAAGCTTCCGCGTGAGCGCCCGGCTACCGATTGACGAGCTTGGTGATCTTTTTGGGCTTGAGCTCGATGATGACGAAGTCGACTCCGTTGGTGGTCTCATCATGAAAACCCTGGGTCGATTACCGGAGAGTGGCGCGGTGGCGCACTACTCGAGCCTCGTTCTCACTGCAGAACGTACGGAGGGTCGTCGCAAAAGAATCAGCACAGTGCTGGTGTCGCGGGATCCCGCTATGAGCGACCACAACGAATCAAGCGTGAACGAACGAGAGAACGGTGAATCACAGTGAGCGACGCCAGTGAGTTCAAGGCAGGATTCGTTACCTTTGTTGGTCGACCCAATGTGGGTAAATCGACGTTGACCAACGCGCTAGTGGGGGAGAAGGTTGCGATCACGTCATCGAAACCACAGACCACTCGCCGCGCCATCCGCGGTCTCGTCCACCGCGAAGACGGCCAGCTGATCATCGTCGACACTCCCGGTATGCACCGACCCCGCACGCTTTTGGGCGAGCGTCTCAATTCGATCGTTCAAGACACGCTCGGTGAAGTTGACGTCATCTGCCTCTGCATCCCCGCTAACGAGAAGATCGGTCCCGGCGACCGTTACATTAACGAGCAACTCGACTCGTTCCCCCGCGCGAAGAAGGTCGCCATCGTGACCAAGATCGATGCGTCATCGCGACCGGGCGTTGCCGAACAGCTCAAGGCCGTTGGAGAAATGCGCGATTGGGATGGGATCATTCCTATTTCGTCATTCGACAGCATCCAACTCGACATTTTGGCCACCGAACTCGTGAAGCTCATGCCGGTCTCACACGCGCTCTACCCGGATGACGCGGTCACCGATGAGTCGACCGAATCCCGCGTGGCGGAGCTTATTCGCGAGGCGGCGCTGGAAGGTGTCATGGATGAACTTCCCCACTCGATCGCGGTCACGATCGACGACATGATCGAACGCGATGATAAAGATCTTCTTGAGGTTTTTGCGAACATTTTCGTCGAACGGGATAGCCAAAAGGGCATCATCATCGGCAAGGGTGGCGAGAGGCTTCAAGATGTCGGTGCGCGGGCGCGCAAGGAGATCGAAAAACTCGTGGGAAAGCAGATCTTCCTCTCACTTCGTGTGAAGGTGGCAAAAGAGTGGCAGCGCGACTCTAAGCAGCTGGGTCGCCTCGGCTTTTAGGCTTTCGTCACCGCATCGCGGCAGCGCGGTAACAGTTGGAGAACCAGTCCTGCGGGGCGGCGCCCGCAGTGCTAGGGTGAAATCGTGTTCTTCGGTCTGCTCCTCCTTAGCTGCCGCGACGAGTCCTAACCCAGGCCTCACTCGTCGCGGGGTTTGTCATTGGCTGACCAGATTCGTTGCGAGTGGCCCATAAGGCCTTGAGAACAGCAGGAGCTTCACATGAAAAACAACCAGTCCGCATCATCGATGCCGATC
>Ga0209344_10002476_pt1 | contig 20469 bp, 18 predicted proteins | sample Cruoilmetagenom6_FD_187293 | JGI IMG/M metagenome (GOLD analysis project Ga0209344, IMG submission 187293) | Oil polluted marine microbial communities from Coal Oil Point, Santa Barbara, California, USA - Santa Barbara Oil Seep Sample 6 (SPAdes)... | ecosystem: Environmental > Aquatic > Marine... | reverse complement strand
CCCGGAGCCTGGAGCGTCTACCGCGATCGATGGCTCTCGGCTCAAGGTGCTGGAGGCAGCGATCGCTCGCGATACGCCGGCGCTCCGTCCTGGGCACTTTATGTACGCAGGCAAGAAGGTACTCGTGGGTACGGGGTCCGAGCCGCTAGAACTTATCCGGGTTCATCCCGAAGGACGTAAAGCAATGGACGCCGCCGCCTGGTGGCGCGGCTTGAACTCAGAATCAGAGGTGGTGGCTTCGTGAGCTACGCACAGTCAGCCCGCAGGGTCGCTCTCGACGTCATCATGGCCGTTCGAGAGTCGGATGCCTATGCCAACCTCTTGCTTCCCGTGCAGTTAGAGCGCGCAAAGTTGTCGAGTGCCGATGCGGGCCTCGCCACAGAACTCACCTATGGCACGCTGCGGATGCAGGGGTACTACGATGCGGTGATTGCCCAAGCCGCTGGCCGCGATGTATCGAAGATTGATCCTCCTGTGCTCGACGTGCTGAGGCTGGCGAGCCATCAACTGCTCTCGATGAGGGTGCCTTCCCATGCCGCTGTAGACGAGTCGGTACGTCTGGCGAAGACGATCGGGTCACGGTCTGCTGTGGGGTTCGTGAACGCTGTTCTGCGTGCCATTACGAAACATGATGCCGAGGTCTGGCGCGAGCGAGTAGTCGGGGCTGCTGCTTCAGGCGAGCAAGCCTTGGCTGTGTCGTACTCGCATCCGCTGTGGGTGACGCGGGCATTTCGACAGGTACTCGTCGCGGAGGGGCGCGAATCAGAGTTGGAAGGCTTACTGGCCGCGGACAACGTTCCGGCACGGGTGTCGGTCGCTGCGCTCCCGGGATTTTCTCTCATCGGTGAGCTCGATGTAACACCTGCAGAGTATTCACCGCTTGGCGGCACACTTCGTGAGGGCGACCCTGCTAAGAATGCTGCGATCGCGTCAGGTAGAGCCCGCGTCCAAGACGAGGGCTCACAGCTTGCAGCCTTGGTTCTCAGCAGGGCGCGACCGATCGCGGCGGGAGAGTCGTGGCTAGACATGTGTGCGGGACCGGGCGGAAAGGCCGCGTTACTGGCAGCTGAAGCGCTGCAAGCAGGTGCGAGGCTCACTGCCAACGAAGTCGTTCCTGCCCGTGCCCAGCTTGTTCGCAACGCTCTCGCGGTCTTTGATGCGCCGCCAGTCGTGTGGGAGAAGGACGGCGTCGAAATTGGCAACGAGTATCCCGAGCAGTTCGATCGAATACTTCTCGATGCCCCCTGCACAGGTCTCGGAGCGCTTCGCCGCCGGCCTGAAGCGCGTTGGCGTAAGCAACCAGGAGACGTTGCACAGCTGGGAGCGCTTCAAACTGCGCTGTTGCACTCAGCGCTTGACGCGCTGAAGCCTGGCGGTGTGCTCGCTTATGTGACGTGTTCGCCGCACGCGGCTGAAACAAAAGCGATCGTCGGCTCGGTGCTGCGCAAGTCCACGACGGTCTCCAAAATGGATACGCCGTCGGTGATGCAATCGATCGTGAAGCACGAACTTGATCTCCCCGAAGGCACGCACGTGCAGTTGTGGCCGCACCGCCATGGAACTGACGCCATGTTTGTCCAACTTCTTGCCAAAGCAGACTCCTAGATAGGGTGACGGTATGTCAGTGCGCATCAACCCCAGTATTCTCGCGGCAGATTTCGTCAACCTCGAGCGCGACATCGCGAAGATCGCGAACGCGGATCTTGTGCACGTCGACATCATGGACAATCACTTTGTTCCGAACCTCACTTTTGGCCTGCAAATGACGGAGAGAATTCAGCAGGTTTCTCCGATCCCTCTCGACATCCACTTGATGATCGAAGATCCTGACCGATGGGCGCCTGCCTACGCCGACCTTGGTGCCTTCGGCGTGACGTTTCATGCTGAGGCCGCCGCGGATGCTGTCGGTCTCGCGCGTACGCTGCGTTCACGAGGAGCTCGTGCGGGTATTGCAGTTAAGCCAGGTACTGAAATTGAGCCGTATCTGGAACTTCTCGAGGAATTCGATCAGGTACTCGTTATGACGGTCGAACCAGGCTTTGGCGGACAGAGCTTTATGGACGCCACGATGCCGAAACTAGTGAAACTGCGCGAGCTAGTCGATAAGCGCGGTTTGGATGTGTGGCTGGAAGTCGACGGCGGGGTTGACGAGCGCACCATCGAGATCGCCGCGGCCGCAGGAGCCGATACTTTTGTCGCCGGATCATCGGTGTACCGGGGAGACGACCCGTCACTCAACGTCATTGAGTTGCGCAACCGGGCGGCTGCACACCGCCACTAGGCTCCACGGGGTCGTGCAGTCTGGTTGACTAGTGCAATGAGTGATTCAGGAATGACTAAACCAGAAGTCGAGTTCTATGAGGGCGATGCGCCTACAGAACTCGTCGTCATCGACATCGTAGAAGGAACCGGAGCGGAAGCTTCCGCAGGTTCGACCGTAGACGTGCACTACTTGGGCGTCGACTTCGAAACGCTTGAAGAGTTCGATTCCTCGTGGAGCCGTGGCGAGTCCATCAACTTCCCCCTTCAAGCGCTCATTAGCGGCTGGCAAGAGGGTATCCCCGGCATGAAGGTTGGCGGACGTCGCCAGTTGATCTGCCCGCCACGCTTGGCATATGGCCCCGCAGGCGGAGGCCACCAGCTTTCAGGACGCACTCTCACGTTTGTGATCGACCTGCTCGGAACCAACTAGGCGCTGTCTCTCGGCCATCATGCGCAGGTACCGCCCTTCGGGGCGGTACCCTTGACGTGTGAAAGACTTTGACGCACTTTTTGCTGAACTAAGCCGTAAAGCGGTTGACCGTCCGGCCGGCTCCGGTTCGGTCGCGCTGTTGGATGCCGGTGTGCACTCCATCGGCAAGAAGATTGTTGAAGAAGCTGCCGAAGTGTGGATGGCGGCCGAGTACCAGTCCGACGAAGAGACTGCGGAAGAAATTTCTCAATTGATCTACCACCTCCAGGTTCTGATGGTTGCCAAGGGGCTCAGCCCCGAGGACGTGTGGCGACATCTCTGATGCACCCCACGCCTACTTTTCGCACCAACTGACTGAGAGATGACATGTTAAGAGTTGCAGTGCCCAATAAGGGTTCACTGAGTGAGATCGCTTCGGAAATGCTGTACGAGGCGGGCTATGCCGGACGAAGAGATCCGCGTGCGCTCAACGTGCGTGACGAACGCAATGGCGTTGAATTCTTCTACCTTCGACCGCGCGATATAGCGACTTATGTGGGCTCAGGCGCCCTTGATGTCGGCATCACCGGTCGAGATTTGCTGCTTGACTCTGGCTCACCGGCCACGGAGATAGCCAGTCTCGATTTTGGGGAGTCGACGTTTCGCTTTGCGGGGGAGCCGGGTCGCTTCACCGAGTTGTCCGACCTCAACGGTGTTCGTGTAGCAACGAGTTATGCGGGCCTCGTGGGGGCTTTCCTCGCACGAAACGGCGTGAGCGCCGAGCTCGTGAGCCTCGACGGTGCTGTTGAATCCGCGATCCGACTCGGCGTCGCCGATGCCGTCGCTGACGTGGTCTCCACTGGATCCACGCTCCGTGCCCAAGGCCTCGAAATCTTTGGACCGGTAATTCTCGATTCCACCGCCGTTCTTATTAGTTCCGGCAACGACGTCGCTGGCAGCGCAACGCTCCAACGTCGTCTTCAGGGCGTGCTTGTTGCGCGCCAGTATGTACTGATCGACTATGACGTACCCCTCAGTCTCCTCGAAGCAGCCACCAAGGTGACTCCGGGAATCGAGAGCCCAACGGTCTCTCCGCTCCAAGATCCTGCCTGGGTTGCCGTGCGATCGATGGTTCGTCGAGTGGATACCAATCACGTCATGGACGAGCTGCACGCTGTCGGCGCACGCGCAATTCTCGTCAGTGCCATTCACGCAGCGAGGATCTAGGCATGGCGGTCGCAGTTCGGGTGATTCCGTGCCTCGATGTAGCCGATGGTCGAGTCGTTAAAGGCGTCAATTTCAAAGACTTGCGAGATGCGGGTGACCCCGTCTCGCTCGCGCGTCGCTATTACGATCAAGGCGCAGACGAAGTGACGTTCCTCGATGTCACCGCGACGGTCGAGGGTCGAGCGACAATGTACGAAGTCGTTCGCTCCGCTGCTGAGCAGATTTTCATTCCCCTCACAGTGGGCGGCGGGGTTCGTGAACCAGATGACGTTTCCCGACTTCTTGCCCATGGGGCCGACAAGGTTGGCGTCAACAGTGCTGCACTGGCGCGGCCGAAGCTGGTTGACGACATTGCGCACCGTTTCGGCGCTCAAGTTCTTGTGTTGAGTCTCGATATCAAGCGCCGCGGTAGCGGTTGGATCGTCACCACGCACGGTGGACGTACCGAAACTGACCGCGACGCCTTGGTCTGGGCGAAAGAAGCGATGGAGCGTGGCGCAGGGGAGCTGCTGGTCAACTCCATCGATGCCGATGGCACGAAAGAGGGCTTCGACCTCGAACTCGTCTCCGCGATCAGTGAGTTTGCTACCGTTCCCGTGATTGCCAGTGGTGGTGCGGGCAGAGTCGAAGATTTCGCGCCCGCTATCGATGCGGGCGCAGACGCTGTTCTCGCTGCATCCGTCTTCCACAATCGTCAGTTGACGGTTGGCCAGGTTAAAGAGTCCCTGAAGAGTCATGGATTGGTAACACGATGAGCGATGAATTAACGGTTGATACCGTCAGTGCGGTTCTCGAGCGCGCCGAATTTGGCTCCGATGGCTTGTTGCCTGCGATCATCCAGCAGTGGGACACCAAGGAAGTGCTCATGCTGGGGTACATGAATGCTGAGGCGCTAACCCGCACGCTTACCGAAGGCCGCGTCACGTTCTACAGTCGAAGTCGACAGGAATTGTGGCGCAAAGGCGATACGAGCGGTCATCGACAGTACGTGCGTTCCGCCGCCCTCGATTGCGATCGTGATGCCCTTCTCGTAGGCGTCGATCAAGTGGGGCCGGCGTGCCACACTGGGGCGCACTCGTGCTTCGACGTCGATCCGCTGGTTCCGGCGCAGGGATTCTCCGATGAATAGCACGACTAAACGCACTGAATTCGAAGCGCTAGTGTCGAGCGGGCACCGCGTCGTACCCGTCATTCGGCAGCTTTTTGCTGATGGTGAGACCCCTGTAGGCGTTTACCGGAAGCTGGCTCAGGCGAACCCCGGCACCTTCTTACTGGAATCTGCGGGTCAAGGCGGAATCTGGTCCCGCTTTTCCTTCGTCGGTGTAGCTAGTTTCGGTGTCCTTACTCAGCATGAGCATGGCGTTGAGTGGATTGACTATGGGATGTCACGCGAACGCATCCTCGGCGATGATTGCCCAACCGCTCCGCTGGATGCCCTCGCTCACCTCAATGAGCGCTGGAAGACCCCGCGTGTCGATGGCCACCCGCCGCTGACGGGCGGACTTGTAGGTTTTATCGGCTGGGAGGCCGTTCGTGAACTCGAGAATCTCCCTGACGCCCCGCCCGCCGATTTTGACGTTCCGAGCCAAGCGCTGAGTTTTGTCTCGGATTTGGTCGTGCTCGACCACCGGCGTGGAACTGTGCTTCTCATTTCGACAGCCCTCAATGACGGGCACGAACCCTGCAACGAGATGTGGTCCGGAACGCAGTCACGCCTAGATCGGCTACAGGCCGGGCTTGCCCAGCCCACAGAGGCTTTTCTCGCAGACGTGGACATTGACCGGGAACCCGACCCCGACCACCGCTCCACTCCCGAGGAGTATGCACACGCGATAGAGCGCTCCAAAGAGTTTATTCGCGACGGCGACGTCTTTCAGGTCGTAATTTCCCAGCGTTTTGATCACGAAATTTCGGCAACGCCGCTTGATGTCTACCGTGTGCTACGCACACTAAACCCCTCGCCATATATGTACTTGTTGTCGCTGGTAGACCCCACGGGGCGACCGTACTCGATCGTCGGAGCAAGCCCCGAGGCGCTCGTGAAAGTCACTCAGAAGCGCGTTCACATGCATCCGATCGCGGGCTCTAGGCCGAGAGGTGCGGATACCGAGCGCGATCTGGAGTTAGTGGAGGAACTACTCGCTGACACGAAGGAGCGGGCGGAGCACTTGATGCTGGTCGACCTCGCACGCAATGACCTGCTGAAGGTCTGCTCACCGGGGACAGTAGCGGTCACAGAATTCATGCAAGTAGAACGCTTTAGTCACATCATGCACCTCGTCTCTTCTGTGGAGGGCGACTTGAGGCCGTCCGCTTCGGCTGTCGATGTTTTTCGGGCCACATTCCCGGCGGGGACGCTTTCTGGTGCTCCTAAGCCTCGGGCGTTAGAGATCATCGATGAGCTCGAACCAGCTCAGCGCGGTGTCTATGGGGGAGTGGTCGGGTATTTCGATTTCGCTGGCGACGCGGATCTTGCGATTGCCATCCGTACGGTCACGATCGTGGATGGCATCGCGCGAGTGCAAGCCGGTGCTGGCCTCGTTGCTGACTCAGACCCGGTGGCCGAGCACCAAGAAGCGCAACATAAAGCGGCGGCGCCCTTGCGCGCGGTAGCGGTTGCCAACGCCATGCGGCGGTTGAGCTCGTGATTGCCGCGCGTTCGCGGCCGATTGTGCTTCTGGGCTTAGCGCTATTGGCCGCCATCGTAATGCTGTCGTGGACGCAACGCTGGTTCACTGTTTCGCTCACCGATAGCGTCGAACTCGATGTGCTTGGTAGTGATGCCGCTGGGTCTCTTGCGGCTCTCGCTTTATCACTCTTCGCGCTCGTTGCTGCGCTCAGTATCGCCTCGGTGGCCGTGCGCAGAGTCCTTGGAGTCCTGGCGGCAGCGGTCGGGGCGATCATCGTGACGGTTAGTCACTCGTCCCTGACTGATCCAGCACGATCGGCTTCCGCCATCATCACTGAAGTGACGGGCATTAGCGGGATCGAGTCCATCCGAGCGCTGGTTCTCGCGGTGGAGACAAGCTTCTGGCCCAGTGCTGCTCTCGTTGCTGGTGGGCTCATCGTTTTCGTGGGACTTGGCGCGACATTTTCCGCGCATCGGTGGCCGTCAGCGACAAAGAAATATGAGCGGGCGTCAACCGTGATCGCTGATGACCCGGCATCGCAATGGGACGCTCAGAACCGCGGCGTCGATCCCACAGACGGCTAATCGGCTACGCCCATCGGATTAGTCCCGCTACAATTTAGATCAGCAAAGAATGGAGCCTGATGAGTACTGATACTGACCCCGGCCACGGAAATTCCCCGGCGGCGTGGACCGCCGTAGTGATCATGTTGGTCGCGTTCACGATCGGAACGCTCGCATTCTGGTTCAACATCGCCTGGCTTGTCTTCGCCTCAGCCGGACTTGTCATCGTTGGACTGATTGTCGGCCAAGTGCTCAAGCGCATGGGCTATGGCGTTGGTGGCGACAAGCTCACCGCCAAGCCACACAACTAGAGTGCTTTCCGACTTAGTAGACGGCGCGCTAGAAGACGCCGCCGTTCGACGTGATTCCCTCAGTCTCGCGAAGGTTGAACGAGCTGCGGTAGAAGCGACTCCCGCTCTGGATGCAATTGAGGCCCTTTCTCCGCGTGAACATGTGCACATCATCGCGGAGATTAAACGATCGAGCCCGTCTCGCGGTGCTCTCGCTGATATCAGTGACCCTGCTTCACTGGCGACGTCGTATCAAACGGGTGGGGCAAGCGCGATCAGCGTTCTCACTGAGCAGCGCCGTTTTGGTGGGTCCCTCGAAGATCTTGTCACGGTGAAGTCTGTAGTGCGTGTGCCCGTGTTGCGAAAAGATTTTATTGCCGAGCCATACCAAGTCTTTGAAGCGCGTGCCGCCGGTGCCGACCTCGTATTGCTGATCGTCGCTGCGCTCGATCAGGCAACGCTGACGTCGCTTTATAACCTGATTGTCGAGTTGGGTATGACGCCTCTGGTCGAAACCCATTCGGCAGAAGAAGTCTCTCGTGCGCTTGATGTAGGCGCCAGTCTTGTTGGCGTCAACGCTCGCAATTTGAGCACTTTTGAACTTGATCAAAATCTGTTCGGTGAATTAGCTGACCAGATTCCGAGCGGAGTGATCCGCATCGCCGAGTCCGCTGTAAAGACTGCCGCCGATGTCGCTCATTATCGAAGCGCTGGCGCTGATGTTGTACTGGTGGGCGAGGCTCTCGTGACCGGAGACCCCATCGCGACTCTGCAAGACTTTTTGGACTGCTAATGCTGAAAGATGAACTAGGCCCCTATTTCGGTGAGTTCGGTGGCAGATTTGTGCCGGAATCGCTCATCGCGGCTTTAGACGAGCTTGATGCCTCGTACAACGAGGCGCGAAAAGATCCGACGTTTGCTGCGGAGCTGGCAGAACTTCATGCCAGCTACACAGGCCGCCCGTCGATCATTACCGAGGTGCCTCGCTTTGCAGAGCACGCCGGCGGTGCGCGGATCATTCTCAAACGAGAAGATCTCAACCACACCGGTTCCCACAAGATCAACAACGTGCTCGGCCAGGCCCTGTTGGCGCGCCGGTTGGGCAAGACCCGACTCATCGCGGAGACCGGTGCCGGACAGCACGGGGTAGCGACGGCGACGGCGGCGGCTCTTTTCGGAATGTCGTGCGTCGTATACATGGGAGAGGTCGACACAGAGCGGCAAGCTCTCAATGTGGCTCGAATGCGACTGTTGGGTGCCGAAGTGGTCCCCGTCACTGCCGGTTCGCGCACACTCAAGGACGCCATCAACGAGGCTCTGCGAGATTGGGTCGCCAACGTTGAAGACACGCACTACCTCTTAGGCACCGTTGCGGGCCCCCACCCGTTCCCGGTAATGGTGCGCGATTTTCACAAGGTGATCGGCGACGAAGCTCGCGAGCAAGTCCTCGCACTTACGGGGGCGCTTCCCACGGCGGTCGCAGCATGCGTGGGTGGCGGAAGTAATGCCATGGGAATTTTCCATGCGTTTCTCGATGATTCGAATGTCGCCCTTTACGGCTTCGAAGCTGCCGGTGAAGGTCATCTCACCGAACGTCACGCGGCAACGTTGACTCGTGGCCGTCCGGGCGTGCTGCATGGGGCGCGAAGCTACATGCTCCAGGATGACGACGGACAGACCGTGGAGTCGCATTCGATTTCGGCTGGCCTCGACTACCCGGGCGTTGGGCCAGAACATTCCTGGCTCAAAGACATCGGTCGCGCACGCTATGAGCCGATTACCGATGCGGAGGCAATGGATGCTCTGCGTCTACTCAGCCGCACGGAAGGCATCATTCCCGCGATTGAGTCCGCGCATGCTTTGGCAGGGGCGATCAAGCTCGGCAAGGAGCTCGGTCCCGAGGCTGTAATCCTCGTCAACCTCAGCGGTCGCGGTGATAAAGACATGGAAACTGCAGCTGAGTATTTTGAACTCATTGATTCCGCAGCGGCGGCCGAAGCGGAAGAGTCAGCATGAGCGAGGTAGAAGCGGTCATTGCCCAGGCCAATCGTGATCGTTCAGGCGCCCTGATTGGCTATTTACCAGTGGGATTCCCCTCGATTGCGAAGAGCGTCGACGCGGCCGTCGCGCTTGCCGAAAACGGTGTCGATGTCATCGAACTTGGTTTGCCGTACTCCGATCCGGTGATGGACGGCCCCGCTATTCAGCAAGCTACTCAGCAAGCTCTTGCGAACGGATTCAGGTTGCAGGATGGCTTCGACGCTGTCGCAGAGATTACGTCTCGAGTGTCAGCGCCTGTTCTTCTCATGAGCTATTGGAACCCCATCATGCAGTTCGGGGTCGATCGTTTTGCGGATCAGCTCAAAGCTGCGGGCGGTGCGGGAATCATTACTCCGGACCTCGTGAGCGATGAGGCGGCTGAATGGATTGCGGCCTCGGAGCGCACCCAGCTCGACCGCGTCTTTCTGGCCGCTCCCTCGTCGAGCGATGCGCGCTTGGTGCGTGCTGTCGAAGCGAGTACAGGTTTTGTGTATGCCGTTTCAACGATGGGCATTACGGGCGCGCGCTCCGATGTCGACACCGCTGCGAAGACTCTTGTTGCGCGGTTGCGGGACGCTGGATCCACCAGTGCGTGCGTTGGTCTCGGTATCTCTAGCGCCGAGCAGGTGCGTGAAGTTCTCAGCTACGCCGACGGCGCGATTGTCGGATCGGTATTCGTCAGTGCGTTGTCTTCGGGTGGGGTGAGCGCGGTCGCGAAGACTGCGGCTGCACTTTCGACCGGTACGCTTGCTTAGTCGCAGTTCAGAAAGGTGACCGCTTTGTCATTTGTTCCCCTCAGTATCCCGAGCCCTCCCGACTCGTGGTCGACGCTCGTGACGATTCCTTTCAACGAGTGGTTCAACGCTGTGGGAATCAATTTCGGCGCGGCCGCACCGATCCACACCTACGCGATCTGCATCTTGCTCGGCATTATTGCTGCGACGATGATGACGGATCGACGTCTGACTCGTCATGGCGCCGAGCCTGGAGTCGTCATCGACATCATCATCTGGGCCGTTCCGCTTGGATTAGTAGGTGCACGTTTTTATCACGTGTTCACCCACCCCGGTGACTACTTCTATGACGGAGCTGATCCCTTCGAAGTGTTACGAATTTGGAATGGCGGCAACGCCCTCTTCGGCTCACTTATCGGTGGCGCCGTGGGTGCGTTCATCGGTGCCCGGCTGACAGGCATCCGCTTTTGGACTTTTGCGGATGCTCTGGCTCCCGCGATTTTGCTGGCTCAGGCGATTGGCCGTCTCGGCAACTACTTCAATCATGAGCTTTTCGGTCAGCCGACTGCTCTTCCGTGGGGCTTAGAGATTCCTGCCCCCAACTCGGCGATTCCCGTTGGTTTGCCAGCAGACACCCTTTTCCACCCGACGTTCCTGTACGAGATGATCTGGAATGTTGTGGGAATTGTCTTCCTGCTGACGATGGAGCGCCAGTATGGCTTCGTCAAGAAGCGAGTGTTGGGCCTTGAACTGCCCGTGTTCGCTCCCACCGGTCCGGTGCGTCTCCAGTGGGGCAAGGTGTGGGCGCTGTACATGATCTGGTACGGCATCGGGCGTGCTTGGTTCGAGACGATTCGTATCGATCCGAGCGAAGTCTTCTTTGGCCTACGCGTCAACGTGTGGGGCGCCATAATCGCAGTCGTACTCGGAATCATCCTGTTTGCCGTTCAGTCTCGCCGTCACGTTGGGGTAGAACAGAGTGCCTACGTGGATGGTCACCGCTGGACGCCCGATGGTGTTGTAAACTCCGATGAAACGTATTCTGAGCACGACATCGTTGTCGACGCTGTCGAGGAGCCCGCTCCCGCCAGTGCCTCAGAAGCATCCGCCACAAGCGGAACAACCTCTCAGCCCTAAATCCGGCGCTGTTTTCTTTGGGCCATAGAAGTCCCTCTCCGCACCAGCAACACGTGAGGACGGTACGGCATGGCTGTTACCCCACCCTTTGAACGATTTGGATCGATTCCTGCAGCAACAGGAATGTACGACCCTTCTAACGAGAAAGATGCCTGTGGCCTTGCCATGGTCGCGACGCTTCGCGGCACGCCGGGACACGACATCATCTCCACAGCGCTTGAGGCGTTGCGCAACCTAGAACACCGCGGCGCGGTTGGTTCGGATGCGGGCACCGGTGACGGTGCTGGCATAATGACTCAGATTCCCGACGCTTTCTTTCGCGATGTCGTCGATTTTGCGCTGCCGACCAACGGTCGTTATGCGGTAGGACTTGCGTTCCTCCCTCTTGACTCTGCTGCGCGGCATGACGTTAAAGAGGGCATCGAAAAGCTGGCCGAAGAGGAAGGTCTCACGGTCCTCGGTTGGCGTGAAGTGCCAATCGAACCTGGAGAGCTTGGAACGCTTGCTCGCGGCGCCATGCCTTCGATTGAACAATTGTTCTTGCAGTCCAAGCGCGTTGACCTCAAGGGCACGCTTCGCGGCATTCATCTTGATCGGCAGACTTACCGCTTGCGCAAGCGGGCCGAGCGCGAACTTCACGTGTATTTCCCGTCGCTTTCGTGCCGCACCATCACTTACAAGGGAATGGTGACAACGCTCCAGCTCGAGCCGTTCTATCCGGACCTCTCTGACGAACGCTTCGCATCTAAGCTGGCGCTCGTTCATTCTCGCTACTCGACGAATACGTTCCCGTCGTGGCCGCTTGCACAACCGTTCCGCATGGTTGCCCACAACGGCGAAATCAACACGGTGCAGGGAAACCGAAACTGGATGCGCGCCCGCCAGTCTCAACTTGAGTCTGACGTGTTCGGCGACATCAAAGACATCCTTCCGATTAACACTCCCGGCGCTAGTGACTCGGCGTCTTTCGACGAGGTCGTTGAGCTGCTGAATCTTGCCGGTCGTTCGCTGCCGCACACCATGATGATGATGGTTCCGGAAGCGTATGAGAATCAGGCTGATGCAGATCCTCGTCGGCGCGCATTCTACGAATATCACTCGATGCTCATGGAACCGTGGGACGGTCCAGCAGCGCTCGTTTTCACGGATGGTTCGATGGTCGGCTCGACCCTCGACCGAAATGGACTTCGCCCTGGTCGTTACCTTGTCACTGACGACGGCCTTGTTGTGCTGGCAAGTGAGATTGGCGTCTTCGACGTCGATCCCACCAAGGTTGTCCGCAAGGGCCGTTTGCGTCCGGGCAAGATGTTTTTGGTAGATACGGCCGCTGGTCGCTTGATCGAGGATGACGAAATTAAGGCCGAACTGGCTGCATCCCAGCCTTGGGCAGAGTGGCTTGAGAGCGGACGAATCGCGCTCGAAGAACTTCCGGAGCGTGAGCACATTGTGCACACTCCTGCCTCGGTAACGCGTCGTCAGCGAACCTTTGGCTATACCGAAGAAGAAGTTCGCATTCTTATCGAGCCAATGTCGCGTCTTGGTGCTGAGCCACTCGGTGCGATGGGTTCGGACACGCCGATCGCGGTTCTCTCTGAGCGCCCCCGGTTGCTCTTTGACTACTTCACTCAGCAGTTCGCTCAGGTGACGAACCCTCCGCTGGATTCGATCCGTGAAGCCGTTGTCACGTCGATGCGGTTGGGCATTGGACCACAACGCAACCTCTTGAGCGCGACACCAGAGCACGCGAAGCAAGTGGGATTGCCTTTCCCTGTTATCGACAACGATGAGTTGGCGAAGATCCAACACATCGAGCCGCACCCGGGCAGTCGTCTGGCCACGACGATCAAGGGGCTCTACCGGGTTGACGCGGGTCCGTCAGCGATGGAATCCCGCTTGGCAGAAATGTGTGCGGAGGCGGATGCGGCGATCGCCGCTGGTGCCGAGTTCATCGTGCTGTCTGACCGAGACTCGAACAAGGATCTAGCGCCCATTCCATCCCTGTTGATGCTGGCCACAGTTCATCATCACCTCATCCGCCAGCAAGAGCGCATGAAGGTGGGAATGATCGTCGAAGCTGGAGACGTGCGCGAAGTGCACCACGTGGCTCTTCTTGTCGGCTACGGTGCTTCTGCGATCAACCCTTATCTCGCCATGGAAACGGCAGAGGAACTCGTGCGCAACGGCACGATTACTGATGTCACGCCGGAGAAGGCTGTGCGCAATCTCATCACTGCGCTTGGCAAAGGCGTCCTGAAGATCATGTCGAAGATGGGCATTTCGGTCGTGAGTTCCTACGCAGGAGCTCAAGCTTTTGAGGCTGTTGGACTCTCTCAAACGTTCGTGGACCAGTACTTCACCGGTACGAAAAGCATCCTTGGTGGAGTTGGCCTCGACGTTATCGCTCGAGAGAACGCGGCTCGGCACGCAGCCGCCTACCCTGAAGACCGCGCACCGACCGTGCACGAGCGCCTCAACACGGGTGGCGAATACCAGTGGCGCCGTGAAGGTCCGCCGCATCTGTTCAACCCAGAGACTGTCTTCAAGCTTCAGCACTCCACGCGCACTCGTCGCTACGACATCTTCCGCGAGTACACGTCGAAAGTTGACGAGCAAGCTGCGAGTTTGATGACACTACGCGGGCTCTTCCAGTTCAAGGCGGGGGAGCGCACACCCGTTCCGATCGATGAGGTCGAACCCGTTTCGAGCATCGTCAAGCGCTTCAGTACCGGCGCGATGAGCTACGGCTCGATCAGTAAAGAAGCCCACGAGACGCTCGCTATTGCGATGAACCAACTTGGAGCGCGCTCCAACACGGGTGAGGGTGGGGAAGACGTCGATCGTCTGCTCGACCCCACGCGTCGAAGCGCAATCAAACAGGTCGCCTCCGGACGATTCGGTGTAACGAGCATGTACCTCACGCATGCCGATGACATCCAGATCAAAATGGCTCAGGGCGCAAAGCCCGGCGAAGGTGGGCAGCTGCCTGCAGGCAAGGTCTACCCCTGGATCGCGCGGACGCGTCATGGCACTCCCGGTGTCGGTCTAATTTCGCCGCCGCCCCACCACGACATTTATTCGATTGAGGATCTCAAGCAGCTGATTTTTGACCTCAAGCGGTCAAATCCGTCTGCCCGGGTGCACGTCAAGCTCGTGAGCCAAAAGGGGATCGGCGCTGTCGCAGCTGGTGTCACCAAGGCGAAGGCAGACGTGGTTCTGGTCTCCGGTCATGATGGCGGAACCGGAGCCAGCCCGTTGAACTCGCTTAAGCACGCGGGCACGCCCTGGGAGATTGGCCTCGCTGAAACGCAGCAGACGCTCATGCTCAATGGCATGCGCGATCGAGTCGTCGTTCAGGTTGACGGTCAGATGAAGACTGGGCGCGACGTCATCATCGGCGCGTTGCTCGGAGCCGAAGAGTATGGCTTCGCTACTGCTCCGCTCGTGGTCTCAGGCTGCATCCTCATGCGCGTTTGCCACTTGGATACGTGCCCTGTTGGTGTCGCCACCCAGAACCCAGAGCTGCGGGAACGATTTACCGGCAAGCCTGAGTTTGTGGTCAATTTCTTCGAGTTTCTCGCTCAAGAAGTGCGCGAGTACCTCGCCGAACTCGGCTTCCGTTCTTTGGAAGAAGCAATCGGGCATAGCGAACTCCTTGACGTGGATCGCGCAATTTCCCATTGGAAGACTGATGGGCTTGACTTGTCTCCGGTCTTCGAGGGTCCGGAGTTCAGCGAGAACGAGCCGCGCACGCACGCCGTCGAACAGGATCATGAGCTCGACGAGCACTTTGATCAACAGCTGATCGAACACAGCAAGGCTGCGCTCGACAACAAGGAGCCTGTGCAGATCGATCTGCCGGTGCGCAACACTGATCGCGCAGTGGGAACGATGCTCGGTCACCAAGTGACGTTGCGTCACGGCGAACATGGACTGCCCACGGATACAATCTCGATCACGCTGCATGGCTCAGCTGGACAGTCTCTTGCCGCATTCGTTCCCGCGGGAATCTCGATCAAACTCTACGGCGACAGCAACGACTACGTCGGCAAGGGGCTTTCCGGAGGATCGGTTGTCGTGCGACCTGACCTTTCAAGCACATTTGCTGCTGAGAACAATGTCATCGCCGGCAATGTCATCGGTTATGGCGCGACCAGCGGAAGTATCTTCATCCGTGGAAAGGTCGGCGAACGCTTCATGGTTCGCAACTCTGGAGCTACCGCAGTTGCAGAGGGCGTAGGTGATCATGCTCTCGAGTACATGACCGGCGGTCTCGCACTGATCCTCGGTACTACGGGTCGAAACCTTGGCGCTGGTATGTCAGGCGGCACGGCCTACATTCACCAGTTGCGTGAGGAACGCGTCAACGGTGATTCACTGAGTTCGGGAGAACTGCTGCTGAGCGGACTCGGCAGCGCAGATATCGCCATTGTCAAAGATCTCCTCGAACGTCATCTCGAAGAGACCGGGTCAGTAGTTGCCGAAGGCATGCTGGCCGACATGGATGCCACGGCAGCCCAGTTCACGAAGGTTACGCCTCGTGATTACGCGGCCGTGATCCAAACTCGAGAGACTGCACTGGCTGAGGGACTAGACCCCGACGGGGACGTTACCTGGGCTCGAATTAGGGAGGTTACCGGTGGCTGATCCTAAGGGATTCCTCAAGGTTCAAGAGCGCGAGCTTCCGAAGCGGCGCCCCGTCAGTCTTCGACTGATGGATTACAAAGAGGTCTACGAGCAGCAGGAGTCGGGTCAGTTGGCACGACAGGCTGGTCGCTGCATGGACTGCGGCGTGCCGTTCTGTCATCAGGGGTGCCCGCTAGGCAACTTGATCCCCGAGTGGAACGACCTTATGCGCCGCGGCGAGAGTGCCGAGGCAATCGAACGCCTACATGCGACGAATAACTTCCCGGAGTTCACTGGGCGGTTGTGTCCTGCACCCTGCGAGAGTTCTTGTGTGCTCGGCATCAACCAGCCCGCTGTCACGATCAAGCAGATCGAGGTCTCGATCATCGATCAGGCGTTCGCTGATGGCAACGTGACGCCGCATCCTCCTGGGCGACTGACGGGTAAGACTGTCGCGGTTGTCGGTTCAGGCCCCGCTGGGCTTGCTGCCGCGCAACAATTGACACGCGCAGGACACACGGTTGCTGTATTCGAACGTGAAGACCGTATTGGCGGTTTGCTTCGCTATGGCATCCCCGACTTCAAGATGGAAAAGCGTCATATTGAGTCGCGACTCGCTCAAATGCAGGCCGAAGGCACGCGGTTCCGTGCCGGCGTCAACATTGGTGTCGACATCACGTGGAGCGATCTACGTTCACGGTACGACGCTGTGGTTGTTGCTACAGGTGCGACTGTACCCCGCGATCTTCCGATACCCGGGCGGGACTCCCTCGGGGTTCATTTCGCAATGGAGTACCTCGTGCAGTCGAACCGTGCTGTCGCCGGTGACACGGTGAGCGAGCAGATTTCCGCAGAAGGCAAGCATGTTGTTGTCCTTGGTGGCGGTGACACCGGTGCTGACTGTATCGGCACCGCTCATCGCCAAGGAGCGCTCTCCGTCACCAACTTGGCTATCGGTGTTCAGCCGCCGGCTGAGCGCCCGGAGCACCAGCCTTGGCCGCTGACGCCGACGCTCTTTGAGGTATCGAGCGCCCATGAAGAGGGCGGCGAACGCCAGTACTTGGCCTCGACGGTTGAGTTCCTGACCAACTCCGTCGGTGAGGTTCGTGCAATTCGCGTTGCGGAAACCGAGTTCGTCGAGGGACGACGCGTTCCCAAGGCCGGCACGGAGCGGGAGATCCCGGCTGACCTCGTTCTTTTGGCCCTCGGTTTCACCGGCCCAGAGACGGAAACGCTAGACAAGCAACTTCCGCTGGAATCAGATGATCGCGGTAACCTCACTCGCAGCGACAGCTATGAAAGCGCCACTCCCGGCGTCTATGTCGTCGGCGATGCTGGTCGTGGTCAGTCGCTCATCGTCTGGGCAATCGCCGAGGGAAGGGCTGCGGCATCCGCTGTAGATCGCTACCTTGAAGGGGAAACGCAATTGCCGTTCCCCGTGCGCCCCGACGACCGCGGAATGACCATCTAACGTTTTCCACCACCATTTCCACCACCACTAACCCGTCAAAGGAAGATATGAGACGCGCTAAAATCGTCGCGACACTCGGCCCGGCTACGTCGAGCTACGAGAACATCCGCGCAATCATCGATGCAGGTGTCGATGTCGCCCGGATGAACCTGAGCCATGGAAGCTACGCCGTTCACGAAGAGGTCTACGCGAACGTTCGTCGCGCCGCCGAAGACGCTGGCAAGCCAGTAGCGGTGATGGTCGACCTTCAAGGTCCCAAGATTCGTCTCGGCAAGTTCGAAGACGGTCCGTACGATCTCGCTGTTGGCGACATGTTCAAGATCACAATCGAAGACATTGTCGGCAACCGTGAGATCTGTGGAACAACCTTCAAGGGATTGCCTCAGGATGTTGCCCCCGGCGACTTCCTGCTCATTGATGATGGCAAGGTCAAGGTCAAGGTTGTTTCTTCGACTGACACGGTTGTCACCACTGAGGTCATCGTTGCTGGTGCCGTTTCCAACAACAAGGGAATCAATCTTCCCGGTGTTGCGGTCAACGTCCCCGCCCTTTCCGAGAAGGATGAAGACGATCTTCGTTGGGGCCTCAAGCTTGGCGCTGACGTCATTGCACTTTCCTTCGTCCGCAACGCAGATGACATCATTCGCGTCCACGAGATCATGGATGAAGAGGGCCGCCGCGTTCCCGTTATCGCGAAGATCGAGAAGCCCCAGGCGGTCGATCACCTCGAGGCTATTGTCGACGCATTTGACGCCATTATGGTCGCCCGTGGTGACCTCGGTGTTGAGCTGCCGCTCGAGGCCGTACCAATTGTTCAAAAGCGTACGGTGGAGCTTGCTCGTCGTATGGCTAAGCCGGTCATCGTTGCGACACAGATGCTCGAGTCCATGATTTCGAGCCCCGTGCCGACTCGTGCCGAGACGTCTGACGTTGCTAACGCCATCCTCGATGGTGCTGATGCGGTCATGCTCAGTGGCGAGACCAGCGTGGGCGAGTACCCCGTCATTACCGTCCAAACCATGGCGAAGATTGTCGAGTCCACGGAGGAACACGGCCTGGACCGCATTGCAGAGCTCGGCACTAAGCCGAAGACGCAGGGTGGCGCCATCACACTGGCTGCGGCGGATGTCGCTTCCTTCGTTGAGGCCAAATTTGTGTGTGTCTTCACTGAGTCGGGAGATTCGGCGCGTCGCATGTCGCGTTTGCGCTTCCGTATCCCGATGAAGGCGTTCACACCCAGCCCGGAGATTCAGCGTCGTATGTCGCTGATCTGGGGCATCGAGTCGTTCATCGTCGACCGCGTGACTCACACCGACGAGATGTACCGTCAAGTGGATGAGATTTTGCTCGGGCAAGAACTGGCGGAGGTCGGCGACAAGGTCGTTGTCATCTCCGGTTCCCCTCCCGGAATCTCAGGTTCGACGAACGACTTGCGCGTCCATGTGATCGGCGATGCCGTCAACGCCAAGGCTCCGGCCTGGGCCGCGAAATAGGGCAGCACAGACTAATCGTGACGCCGCCGGTGGGGATCCTGAGGGGTCTCGCCTGCGGCGTCGTTAGCTGACTAGGTCGTGACTATCTCAGCGTGCGCAGTTACTCGATTCTGTTCGCGCGGGTGAGGGCAACGGATCACCCCAAAAACGCTGGTAATGCATTAAACAAAAAACCGAGAGCGGCAATAGCACTCTCGGTTTTTTAGTCTTTACGTTGTGCCGAATGTGGGACTCGAACCCACACGTCCTTTCGAACAAAGCATTTTGAGTGCTCCGCGTCTACCATTCCGCCAATTCGGCTGACTACAACGCTGAATAGAATACCGTAGGCTTGGCTCTGTGACTGACCAAAACACCAATCAAACTGCTCCTCGCCGCGTTGTCGTTGCCGAAGATGAGTCGCTCATCCGCATGGACATTGTCGAAATCCTGCGGGATGCCGGCTACGAGGTTGTCGGAGAAGCCGGTGACGGCGAGACCGCTGTCGCCCTCGCTACCGAGCTGCGCCCCGATCTGGTCATCATGGATGTCAAGATGCCCCAGCTCGACGGAATCTCCGCAGCCGAGCGCCTGAGCGCTAATCACATTGCTCCCGTCGTACTTCTCACGGCGTTCAGCCAGAAGGAGCTTGTGGAGCGTGCCTCTGAGGCCGGCGCTCTGGCTTACGTGGTCAAGCCCTTCACCCCCAACGACTTGCTGCCTGCGATCGAGATCGCTCTCAGCCGCTACACCCAGATCATTACGCTGGAGGCCGAGGTCAGCGACCTCGTAGAGCGCTTCGAAACGCGCAAGCTTGTCGACCGCGCCAAGGGCCTTCTCAACGAGAAGATGGGGCTCAGCGAGCCAGACGCGTTCCGTTGGATTCAGAAGGCTTCTATGGATCGCCGTCTCACGATGCACGATGTTTCGCAGGCGATCATCGATCAGTTGAGCGCCAAGAAGTAGACGCTTCACCAAAAACCCGGTCCGCCTCGTGAGTGCGAGGCGAACCGGGTTTTCGTGTTTCTCAAGCGTGCGACACGCCCGTGGTTACGTCGTGGGGCGATCTTTCAGGATGTTTGTAATCCGGATCGTGGAGAGGCGGCGCTCTTGCTCGTCACGAACGACGATCTCGTGAGTCGCTAATGTGCGCCCCAGAGCAAGCGCGGTGCAGGTAGCGGTCACGACGCCGGAGCGCACTGATCGGCTATGAGTGGCGTTGATCTCGATCCCCATGGCAATGCGCCCAGGACCGGCGTGGATCGCGGATGAAATCGAGCCCAAGGACTCTCCGAGCACGACGTGTGCTCCGCCGTGAAGGATGCCGATTACTTGGGTATTGCCCTCCACTGGCATCGTCGCCACGGAACGTTCGGCGCCGAGCTCGAGAAATTCGATGCCCATTTTTCGGGTGAGTGAGCCGCCACCAGACTCAACGAGGCGAGCAATTAGTTCGGGATCGAGGTCATCGGGGTACTTCACAGAGGGTGTCCTTCTTGTTGGGCCGTTTCCGGTGTCGGCAGCCCCGGCTAGGCTGGCTGCGTGTCGGATTCCCAAAAGCCTACTCTTATGATCATTGACGGCCACTCGCTGGCCTTCCGAGCCTTTTAT
>Ga0209344_10002475_pt1 | contig 20484 bp, 3 predicted proteins | sample Cruoilmetagenom6_FD_187293 | JGI IMG/M metagenome (GOLD analysis project Ga0209344, IMG submission 187293) | Oil polluted marine microbial communities from Coal Oil Point, Santa Barbara, California, USA - Santa Barbara Oil Seep Sample 6 (SPAdes)... | ecosystem: Environmental > Aquatic > Marine >... | reverse complement strand
GTGTCGTGGCTCCGTTGAGGAGTGAGACGTAGATGCGGTAGGTCACGCTGGCGTCAGTGGAGTTGGTGACAGAGCCTTTGACGGTCCACTCGTCTCCGCTGCGCTTGCACTCCTCGACTGTGGAGTCGGCGAGGGCTCCTTGGAGGTTTTCGCCCGTTCCCGGAGCATCTGTGATGTCCGTCACGCCGGGGGTTTGCTCTTCCGCCGCTGAGCTTTCGGTGGGTTCCGGCTGTTCCTCGGTGCCGTTGTTGGTGCAGCCAGCAAGCGTGAACGCGAGGATCGCGAAGGGAACTGCCGTTACGGCAAATCGTGTGTTCAGTTTCATGATGTTTCCTGTCGTTGTCTTCTGCGTGCGAGCAGGATCAGGGCCAGACCGGCGAGCAGTGTGCCCAACCCGGTTGCGAGTGTTCCTCGGGGATCCGAACCAGTGTAAGAGAGTGCCTTGGTAGGTAGCTGCAAACTTGTTTGCGCGCTGGCAAAGACGGGGTCCCCCGAATTGATTTCTGTACTTGTGACAGTTGCCGTCTCGTAGAGCGTTGAACCGGCGTCACTTTCGCGGATGACGTAGGTCGCCGTCGCCGTGATCGACTCGCCGGGAGCAAGCTGGCCCACGGCTCCGGGCCATGCGCCGTAACGCATCGCCGAGAGTCCGGAGCGCGGATCGCTGATCACAACATTGGTAAGGGTTTGCGTTCCCGAGTTTGTCGCAATGTAGGTGAACGTCACGATGTCGCCGGGGAAACCTTGCTGGCCAGCAGCAAGCGCGCCCGACAGTCGCAAAGCGATGCTCGGCTGGTTCGGAATCGCGCGCACATCGGTCGCGGACTCCTGCGGTAGCGCCCCGGAGGTGGGGGCGTTCGCGTCAACAGTCGCGACGTTTGTCGTCTGTTCTGCCGTGACGTCACTCTGAGTGATGACGTAGCTTGCCGTCACGACGAGCATCTCATCCGGTGCGAGTTCGCCCGGGCTTCCTGGCCAGGTGTAGCTCAAGCCAGACAGCCCGGTTTTGATGTCGCCGACCGTCACCGCAGTCAACGTCACGTTTCCGGTGTTGACTACTTCGATGCGGTAATTCACGGTGGCACCCTGCTGTGCGTAGGTGGCTAACGTGCTTGACTTCGCGATCGTCATCGACGGGTTTTCGGCGATCGGAGTTGAGCCGGACACGTCATCATCGACAAGCGCGCCAACCACTGGAGTTCCGGTGGTCGAGGCGATTGACGTGATCGAACCGGAGTCGACATCAGCCTGCGTGAGCACGTAGGTTGCGGTTGCCGTAGCAGTCGCTCCCGGAGCAAGAACTCCGGCGGCTCCTGGCCACGTGATGGTCAGTGCGCTGAGGTCGATTTGGTTGTCAGCAATCGTCACGCCGTTGAGCGTGACGTCACCATCGTTAGTCACTTCGAAGGTGAACTCGACGATGTCACCCTCGCGACCTGTCGCCGCTGCTGCCAGCAGCTGCGTCTTCGTGATGCTGATCAGTGGGCTGCCAGCAGCCGTCGGGGTGACAACCGTGTTGGATGTCGCCTCGACAGGATCATTCGCGGGGTTAGTGCCTGTAACGCCAGCGGTGTTCGCTGCGGAACCCGCGTCGAACTCCTCCTGCGTGACTTGGTAGCTGGCGGTAGCCACGACCTGCTCGCCCGGAGCAAGCACGCCGTCCGCTGCAGGCCAGACGCCATAGACGATCACGGATGTTCCGGGCTTAGGGTCGGAGACCGCGACGTTCGAAATCGTCTTCTCGCCATCGTTGATTACGGTGAACTCGTAGTCGATCCATGATCCAACCACGACCGGATCAGCCGTGCGCGGCGTGCCCGTCTTAGCGATGCTCAGGCTCGACGGAACATCAACGAGAGGGATCACGGTGACGGCAGAGTCAGCATCCACCGTTGTTGCCGTTGGCGAATCTCCTTCACCGGTCGCAATGTTGCGCACCTCGCCGGCGTCGACATCCGTCTGAGTAACGACGCGCGTCGCGGTAGCGGTAACGCTTTCGCCCGGTGCCAGCGTTCCGACGAGCGCGGGGTCCGGCCAGGTGTAGATAAAGCCGGTAAGTCCGGGGATCGTGTTCGAGAGCGTGACGCCGGAGAGCGTGACGTTTCCGTTGTTCGTGATGGTGAACGTGTAGTCCATCAAGTCGCCGAGCACGCCGGTCGCTCCGATCGCCAGAGCCGCGGTGTGGGTGGTCTGGATCGATGGCGCAGCGGTCTCTGTTTCGTTCTCGACGGTGTTGGAGGCTCCACGAACTTCGTCACCATTCGGTGCGGTTCCGACGGCGGTTGCCGTGTTTTCGACGCTGCCGTTGTCGACGTCTTCCTGAGTAACGGAGTACACAACCGAACCGGTCGCTGTCTCGCCCGGGCCGAGAATACCGGTCGCCGACGGGAAGGTCAGGTCAGAAGGAACCACGTTGATGATGGGGTCGATAATGCCGACAAGGCGCAACGTAACGTTGCCGGTATTCGTGATGATGAAGCTATACGTGATCTCCGATCCCACTTCGCCAGCACCACTCGTCATCACGCCAGCCTTCTGGGCGGTGATGCTCGGCGCGGCTGTTTCTGTAGCTTCGCGGTCAACGTTTGAGTTGCCCGTGATGGTCGCACCGCCGGGAGTCAGTCCGCGAGCGGATGCGGTGTTGTCCACATACCCGCGATCGACGTCGTCCTGTTCAATGACATAGGTCGCGCTTGCCGTGGCGATTTCGCCGGGAGCAAGCACTCCAGTGGCACCCGGCCACGAAATCGAGTTAATCGACACGTTCGGAATGCTGTCGCTGATCGTCACCGATCTGAGAGTCACGTTTCCGATGTTCTCCACGACAATCGTGTAGTCAATGGTGTCGTTCGGACCGTTCTCTCCCGCGATAGCCAACTCGCTCGACTTGCGCACGTCGAGCAGTCCGTCAGCAGCAAGGGTCACGGTGGCAGGCGCATCATCGATTGCAGCGGCACCGACGGGGGGCGTGCCCTCTCCGGTGACAATGCTCGATACAGCGCCAGAGTCGATGTCGGCCTGAGTGAGAGTCTGCACTCGCGTGGTCGTGACTTGGTCGCCGGGAGCAAGCTCACCGGCGTTGCCCGACCAAACGTAGTCGCCAGCGGACAGTGTGCCGAGGAAGTCGCTCAATGCGATACCGGTCAGGGTGACGTTGGAGTTGTTCGTGAAGCCATAGGTCCACGTCACGGTGTCACCTGCAGATGCCGGGCCCGGATCGGTCAGCACACCCGAGTTGGTCGCGACAACGACCACGTTGGGCTCTTCCGTCGGCACCTCGGTCGTGTTCGAGCTCACCGCGATGTTATCGCCGCGCACGGGAACCGCCGTGGCGCTTGCGGTGTTCTGCACGAAGCCACGGTCAACATCCGACTGGCGGATGACGTAGCTGGCCGTCGCCTGAACAGTCTCGTTTGGCGCCAACGTCTCCGTCGCTGTTGGCCAGTTGACGGTCGGGGTGGTTATTCCGGGCAGCGGATCCTCCACCACGATGCTGCCGATCGTGACGTTTCCGGTGTTGCGCACGAGGAACTCGAAGTCGACAGTGTCGCCAACTCCTGCTTCACCGACAGTGGCGATCTCGCCAGACTTGACGACAGTCATGTTCGGCTGGGGCTGCACGGTCGGCACAATGACGGTGTTCGATGCCGCTTCGACATCAGCAAGCACAGGATCGGGCTCGTTCGGGTTCGTCGCACCGACGTCGGCAACGTTGAGAATGTAACCGCGGTCGACGTCGTCCTGTGTGAGCTGCACTGATGCTTCACCGATGACGGTTTCACCCGGTCGCACTGTTCCAGGTTCTGACGGGGTCGGCCATGTGATGACAGGAACGCTGAGTCCCGGAAGCGGATCGCGAAGCTCACCGTCAACGAGAGTGATGTTTCCCGTGTTGGTGATTTCAAGGCGGTAATCAACCCAGTCACCAACCTGCCCGATGCCACCGGCACGTAGTTGCCCAAACTTGAGAGCCTCAAGCTCACCCGCCGCCGCAATCGGCACAGTTGCCGCTGCAGTCTCGCTGAACTCGACGCCGGACGGCGGAGTCGCGTCACCACGCACAGTGTTGACGACCGATCCTGAATCGATGTCATCCTGCGTCGTCGTGTAAGTGGCCGTGGCCGTAACCGTCTCACCCGGTTGCAGGGTGCCCTCGGTGGCGGTTGGCCAGGAATACGTCAACGCCGACAGGTTCGGAAGCGCATCGACGAGCACGACATCGGTAAGGGTCTGATTACCGGTGTTCGTGAGCGTGAAACTGTAATTCACGACATCATCGGCGAAACCAGTCGCGCCCGGCTCCAAAGCACCCGTCTTAGTGACCTCGATTGCCGGAGCTGGGGCATCCGTCGGGGTCGACGCGCTGGCGTCATTGCTCGCGACTGCGGCATCCGTGGGCGAAGTTCCGTTGGCGACGGCCGTGTTGTCCACCGTGCCCGCGTTCACGTCATCCTGCGTGATCGCATAAGTTGCCGTTGCGGTGGCGACCTCGAGCGGCGCGAGTACCCCGTTTTCACCTGGCCAGTTGACGACGGGCGTACTGAGCCCCGGCAGCGGGTCGGTGATGATAATTCCATCAACCGTGACGTTTCCGTTGTTGGTTAGCTCAAAGGTGTACGTGATGATGTCACCTACGCCCGCGCCCGATGCAGTGGATGACGTCTTGTCGAGCACCAAAGAAGGCGCGGCAGCCGCGACGCTAGTCACGGTCACGGGAGAACTCACAGAGATCGTGTCGCCAACCGGTGGCTTTCCGCTGGCAGTCGCAATATTAGAGACCGAGCCGCTGTCGACATCATCCTGCGTGATTGTGTAGTTGGCGGTGGCGGTGACGATCTCTCCCGGGGCAAGTTCGCCGTCAACTCCCGGCCACGTGAACACGATGGTGCTGACGCCAGCGAGAGCATCGACGAGGTCGACGAGCGACAGCGTGACGTTACCGGTGTTTTCGACGCTGAACGAGTAGGCGATCGTGTCGGTCGCGTTGCCGCCACCATTGACGAGCCCACTCTTCGTGACGGCCATGTTCGGGTCAGCGGCGAGAACAACCGCAGCCGTAGCGGGGTCGCTCACGTCATCACCTCGCGGCGGTGTGCCGGAACCGACAGCCTGGCTCGAGACCGTTCCGGCATCGATCTGTGCCTGCGTGAGCGCGGATGTTGCCGTCGCCGTAACTGTTTCGCCGGGCTCGAGAACGCCAGTCGCTCCTGGCCACACGTAGGTCATTCCTGAGATAAGGGGCAGAGCATCCACAATCTCCACGCCCGTGAGCGTGACATTGCTGGTGTTCGTGAGGCTGTACGACCAATTGACAGTGTCACCCTCATCGGCACGAACGGGGTCTGCCAACGTGCCACTCTTCGTCAGCTCAATCTCGGCACGAATGGTTTCGGTGGGCACGGTATTCGCTTCAGAATCGTCCGTCACCGTCGTGGAGTTCGGGTCAACGCCCTCAGCACTCGCGATGTTGATGATCGATCCAGCATTCACGTCTGCCTGGGTGATCAGATAGGTCGCTGTGCCGTACGCAATCTCGCCGGGAGCAAGAACATTCGGGCTTGCCGGGGTCGGCCACGCAATCGCGATCGTGGAAAGCCCGGGCAGCGGGTCGCTGAGCGTCACCGCATTGAGCGTGACATTGCCCGAGTTGAGAATCTCGAACTCGTAATCAATTGTGTCGCCCTCTTCGGCCCCTGCACGCGGAGTGCCTGACTTGGTCACCGTGATATTCGGAGCCGGGAGAACGGTCGGCACGATGACTTCGTTCGATTCTTTCTCGACGAGGTCATCTGTCGGGGTCTCAGCAGAGACATCCGCAATATTGGAGATAAAGCCACGGTCGACATCCGCCTGGATGATCGTGTACGTCGCGACGCCCACAACAGATTCGCCAACGGGAATGAGTTGAGGTTGCGAAGGAACAGGCCAGGTGATCTCGGGAACAGAGAGTCCCTCAAGCGGATCAACAAGCAATCCATTATCGAGCGTGACGTTTCCCGTGTTGGTGATGACGAGCGTGTACTCGATCACATCGCCAACAGCGCCGATGCCGCCGTCGAGAATAATGCCCGACTTTACTGAGCTGAGGGATGGTATCGGAGCGACCGTGACGGTCTCATCTGCAGTGTCATCGACGTTTCCGCCGGAGGGCGTCTCCGCCTCTGCTGTGACCGTGTTGTCGACCTTGCCCGCGTCGACATCATTTTGAGTCAGCACGTAAGTTGCAGTCGCCGTTGCGCTCTGCCCCGGCGCAAGGCGGCCGTCGGTAGCCGTCGGCCAGACGTAACTAATCGCGCTCAGGTCAGGCAGGGGGTCGTCAAGGGCAACATCCGTCAGCGTGACGTTTCCGTCATTGCTGACGGTAAAGGAATACTCAACCGTGTCACCCTCGAAGCCGAGAGCACCGGGCTCAAGCTGACCGGTCTTGGTCACAGAAATGAGCGGCGCCGCGGCATCGGTCACAACGTCAATCGGTCCGACGGTGTCGTTGACGGCACCCAACGACGAATCAGCGTCTACTTCAGCGCTGTTGCGCACGTAGCCGCGATCAATATCGGCCTGTGTGATCGCATAGCTTGCGGTCGCGGTCGCAACGGCACCCGGAGCAAGCTCACCCGCGACACCCGGCCACGAGTAAACCGGAGTGGAGAGGCCGGGGAGCAGGTCGGTCACAGCAACGTTCGTGAGAGTCGTGTTTCCCGTGTTGCTCACTGTAAAGACATACGCCACGAGATCTCCCAACGAAGACCCGTCTGGCGTTGTACCCAACTTGGCGATCGTTGCCGATGCCGTGCGGTCGACGGTGGGATTGATGGCCGGGTCAGAGAACTCGAAGTACTCTGTGCCGACGGGAGTCACACCGATCACTTGTGCGGTGTTGCTGACCTGTCCGTTATCGACGTCGTCCTGCGTCACCGTGTAGTTCGCGGTCGCCGTCGCGGTTTCGCCCGGGGCAAGAACACCATCAGCGCCCGGCCATGACACGACCGGCGTGCTCACTCCGGCGAGGGAATCCAGCAGCACAACACCACTCATCGTGACGTTTCCGGTGTTGGTCGCCTCAAAGCTGTACTCGATGACGTCCCCGACGTTGCCCGCCTGCGCATCGAGAGATCCGACCTTGGTGATCGTGAAGTTCGGCGCCTCAGCGATAGGCACTGTCGCCGTCACAGGGGCCCGAACGGCGGCACCCGTTGGTGGAAGCCCGCTGGCATCGGCAGTGTTGACGACACCTCCGGCATCCACGTCGTTCTGAGTGAGCACGTACGTGGCGGTCGCGGTCACCGTATCAGCGGGGTCAAGCACACCGTCAACTCCGCTAGGCCAAGCGCCGAACGTGAGGTTGCTGAGACCGGGAAGCTGGTCGATGAGATTCACGGATGTCAGAGTGACGTTTCCGCCATTAGTAACAGTGAAGGAGTACTCCACAGTGTCACCTTCGGCGCCGGTAGCGCCGGAAGCGAGAGCGCCTGACTTCGTCGCGGAGAGTACCGGGTTAGCGTCAACCGTCGGCGTGACAACCTCAAGAGATTCGCCCGTCACCGGAGTGTTTTGCGCCCCGGTTCCCGTCGCGGTCGCTGTGTTTCGGATTTCTCCGGCGTCAACGTCAGCCTGGGTAATTTCGTAAGTCGCGGTACCCGTGACGCTCTCGGTCGGCGCGAGGCGCTGGGTGGTGTTCGCGACATCCCAATCGACGTCGATAGTGCTTAGCCCGTCGAGCGGGTCGACAATCTCTACGCCCGTGATACTGACGTTTCCATCGTTGGTCACGACGAAGGTGTACGTCACCTCGTCGCCGACGTTTCCCGCTCCCGAAACGGAGGCGGTCTTGTCGACAGTGAGGAAGGGAGCTGGACGGACGGTATCGATGATGACGGTGTTTGATGCGGCATCTACCGGTTGGTTGCCCGGAGTAGTGGCAGTGACATCAGCGGTGTTCTCAATGAAGCCCTCATCGATGTCTTGCTGCGTCAGAACGTATTCAGCGGTTCCGACAACGAACTGACCCGGCTCGAGCACGCCGGGCTGGCCAGCGTTTGGCCACACGATGACCGGATCGCTGATACCCGGCAATGGGTCGACGAGGTGCCCATCGTGCACCGTAACGTTTCCGGTGTTGGTGACCGTCACCGAGTAGTCAATCGTGTCGCCAACCGCACCGATTCCGTCGCCACGCAGAGCACCGGTCTTGACCGCGCTGAGGCTGGCGTCTGGTTCAACCACGACAGTGGCCGGAGCAGTCTCTTCGAGCTCGGTGCCGCCGCCGGGAGGAGTCGCGACGCCCGTCACCGTATTTGCTACGGAACCTGCGTCGACATCCGACTGCTTGAGGTCATAGGTAGCGGTCGCGGTCACTGTCTGTCCGGGGGCCAGCTCACCAACGGTGGCGGTCGGCCACGTGTACGAAATCACGGAGAGATCGGTCAAGGGGTCGCTGAGCGACACAGCAGTAAGCGTGACGTTTCCGGTGTTTTTGACGGTGAAGGAATACTGCACCTCATCGTCTTCGCGACCACTTGCACCGGAAGCAAGCGCTCCCGATTTCGTCACGACGATGGCTGGATCTTGGGCCACGAGTGTCGTCACGGCAGCCGGCGATGGATCGCTGACGACGGCATCGTCACGTACGGATTCCGCCGAGCCCGTCGCCGTGTTCGAGACGCTTTCGTTGTCGACATCCGCCTGAGTGATCGTGTAACTCGCCGTAGCGGTTACAGACTCACCCGGTGCGAGTTCGCCTTCGGTTGCCCCCGGCCATGACTGGAATGCAAGCGGGCTCAAGCCCACGAGCGTGTCCGCAACGGTGACGTTTTTGACGGAGACGTTTCCGTCGTTGCTCACCACGATCGTGTAGCTAATCGTGTCGCCGACGTCACCGTCGCCGTTGAGGGTTGCCTGCTTTGTTGTCGTCAGCACCGGTGCCGCAGCCTCAGTCGCCACCGTCACCGTGTTGGAATCCTCGTCGAGGATCGCACCACCCGGTGTCGACGCGGTGACAACCGCGTCATTGTCGACGAAGCCACGGTCGATGTCTTCCTGAGTAATCGTGTAGGTGGCCGTCGCGACAACAACATCTGCTGGCGCGAGAGTTCCCTCAGGATTGCCGTCCCAGTCGTAATCAATCGCGGAGAGCCCAGGCAGATCATCCGTAATGCTCACGCCGGTCAGGGTGACATTTCCCTTATTGGTGACAGTGAACGTGAACTCGACTTCGTCATCCAGGGCACGAGCCGTCGGCGCAGTCTCTGCCTTGATGATCTCAATGGCTGGAGCCGGAACCAACGGCACCGTGGCTGCCGTCGTGTTTCGCGCAACCGCACCGCGCGATGGTGTTCCTGCAGCCTCAACCGAGTTCACCACGGAACCGGAATCCACGTCGGCCTGAGTCACCGTGTAGGTGGCTGTTGCCGTGACGACGTCGTCGACATTCAACGTTCCGTCGATGCCGCTTGGCCAGGTTCCGAAGACAGGGGTTACTCCCGGAAGAGCGTCCGTCAGAGTGACGCCACTGAGGGTGACGTTTCCGGAGTTTGTGACCTCGAAGCTCCAACTGATGACGTCGCCAGCCTCACCGAGCTGCGCCCCGAGCGTTCCCGACTTCGTTACAGTGATCTGCGGTGCGGCCGCCTCTGTCGGCGTCGACACAGACGAGACTGGGCTCACGACAGCGAAACCAGTCGTCACTGTTGTGCCCGATGCCGTCACCGTGTTGAGCACCGAACCCGCATCTACGTCCGCTTGAGTAATCGTGTAGTCGACCGAGACAGAGGTTGTGTCGTCGGGATCCAAAGTGGTGATCGGAAGACTCGGCGTCGCTCCACCAAGCATGGGGTCGTTGAGCACAACGTTTTCGACGGAGGCTTCCCCCGTGTTCGTCACGACAAAGTTGTATGTAATCAGCGCGCCCTCAGCGGCGGGGCTCGGCACCGTTGTGGTCGTCTTGACGACAGTCAGTTCGCGACGGCTCTCACCGGTAGCAACAACGACATCACCAGAACTGGCGTCGATCTGTGCTGCGCCTCCCGGAGGCTGAGCCGTTACGGACGCTTCGTTCGTGACGCTTCCGGCGTTCACATCGTCTTGATCGATCTCGTACGTGGCTGTTGTCGAAACGGACTGGCCGGGGATGAGTTCCCCTGGCGTTCCAGGCCACGAGATCGGAACGAGCACGAGACCAGGAAGCGTGTCAGACAGGACGATTCCCGTGAGCGTCTGGTTTCCGGTGTTGCGAATCGTTATCGTGAATGTGATCTCGTCACCGAGCTTGCCCTCACCCGCTACGACAGCAGTCTTCTCAACCTCAATGCGCGGATCAGCGGCGATCGGCACCGTCGCGGAGTCTGTTCTCGTGAACTCCACGCCCGATGGCGGTGTTGCGAAGATTGTTCCCGCGTTCGCCACGGAGCCCGCGTCAACGTCCGTCTGCTTGACGATGTAGCTGGCGGTTCCCGTAACCGTTTGTCCCGGCGCGAGGGTGTTTGCTGTTCCGGGCCAGTTGTAGGAGATAGCACCGAGGTCGGGCAAGGTGTCCGAAATGGTCACTCCCGTGAGCGTGACGTTTCCGGTGTTTCTGGCGGTGAACGTGAAGTTGATCACGTCGTCCTTGGCACCAAGCGAACCAGGGGCCAAGACGCCCGTCTTCGAGAATGTCAGGTTGGGGCTGGCGGCGACTGTGGGGGTCACGACGGGGTCGGAGGGGTCGTTGATGACCCCGGCAGCGGGCGCTGTTCCTTGACCGGTCGCGGTGTTGTTGACCGCACCAGCGTTCACATCGGACTGTTTGATTGTGTACTTGGCGGTCGCAACTACCTGAGTTTGGGGCTGCAGCGTTCCCGTGACTCCGCCAGGCCAGGCTCCGTAGGTGAGCGCGCCAAGGCCATTGAGGGGGTCGCTTGCCGAGACGGATGTCAGCGTCACATTACCGGTATTGCGCACCGTGATCGTGTACGTAATTACGTCTCCGACGGCGCCCGTTCCCGCGACGCTTGACGACTTCGTCGTGAGGATGCCAGGGGCGCGAGTCTCCGTGTTCACCGCGACTGCGGGCGACGATGCTGTCGCATTAGCGCCCGTCGGCGGCTTGCCAGACACCGAGGCGGTGTTCGTGACGGTTCCCGCGTTCTGATCCGACTGGCGGATGACGTAGTCGGCCGTCGCTGTCACTGTTTGTCCTGGAGCGAGCCGGCCTGCCGTCGCGCTCGGCCACGTGCCGTACGTGATGGTGCCGAGACCGGGGTGCGGGTCGCTGATGGTAACGCCCGTCAGGGTCACGTTTCCGGTGTTTTCGGCCGTGAAGGTGTAGCGAATGGTGTCACCAACCTTGCCCGTTCCTGGCGAGACGATGGCTGCGGCCTTCGCGAGGGTGAGGCTGGCGTTCGAGGCAAGCGCGAGAGTTGCCGGGGCGGTTGCCGTCGCCGCTCCACCGCGCGGAGGGGTGCCTGTGGCGTTTGCGGTGTTGGAGACAGCTCCAGAATCAACGTCAGTTTGCGACAGCGTGGAGGTGGCTGTTGCGGTTACGGATTGGCCGGGCGCAAGGGTTCCGGTGGCGCTGGGCCAGGTTCCGTAGGTAACAGCGGAAATACCGGGGAGGGTATCGGTAACGCTGACGGAGGTGAGAGTGACGTTTCCGGTGTTGCTGAGCGTGATGCTCCACGTGATGACGTCGCCAGCTCTGCCCTGCGCACCAGAAGCAAGCGCTCCAGACTTCGTGACCGCGATCTTCGGAGCAATCGCGGCAGTCGGTGTGACGAGCTGCGGCGACGAAGCTGATACTGCTGCGCCGGTGGGAGGCGTTCCGGAGGCACTGGCCGTGTTTTTGACCGAGCCGGCGTCGACATCCGGCTGAGTGATTGTGTAGGTCGCGGTGCCCGTGACGGTACCGCCCGGGTTGAGCTGATTCGCGACGCCGCCCGACCACACGAGGTTGATCGCGGAGAGGCCGCTGAGCGGGTCGGTGAGAGTGACGCCGCTGAGCGTGACGTTACCGGTGTTGCGAGCGACCAACGTGTACGTGATGACATCGCCAACCGCACCCGTGCCGCTGACACTTGCGCTCTTCGTCGTCTGCAGCGAAGGTGCAGCCGCGACGGTCGGGACAACAGCCTGCGGAGACACCGCTGACGCAGTCGCCCCTGATGGCGGAAGACCGGTCGCGGTGGCCGTGTTGCGCACGGATCCGGCGTTCACATCTGACTGTTTGATCGTGTAGGTCGCGGTCGCCGTCACCTGCGTGTTTGGCGCCAGCGTGCCGTCAACACCGCTCGGCCACGTCCCAAAGTTCACGGTGCCGAGATCGGGGAGCGAGTCAGTGATTCCCACGCCCGTCAAGGTGACATTGCCCGTGTTGCGAACGACGAACGAGAAGGTCACGGTGTCATTGACGCGACCAGTACCGGTCGTCACAGCACCCGTCTTGGATACGGTCAGTTTCGCGCTCTCGACGAGCGGAACCGTAGCGCTGCCGGTCGTCGAAAGCGCAGCACTATTGGCACCCGTTGCGGTCGCCGTCGCCGTATTCGCGATCGACCCCGCATCTACGTCTGACTGCTTCACGGTGTACGTGGCAGTTGCGGTCACTTGAGCGCCAGGAGCAAGAGTTCCGGCTGTGGCGGTCGGCCACGTGCCAAAGGTAATAGCGGAGAGATCTGGCAGCGGATCGGTGATCGCGGCACCAGTGATGGTGACGTTACCTGTGTTGCGCAGCACAAAGGTGTACGTGACAACTTCATCCTTGCGAGCGCTCGAACCCGAAGGAAGCGCGCCCGACTTCGCCAGCGAAATGGCCGGCGCAGCGGCAACTGTCGTGGTCACAACATCATCAGAGTCATCGCTCACGGGGGTGGCACCAGGCGCGGTACCCGCAGCACTTGCACGGTTCGTGACCGAGCCGGAATCGACATCCGTCTGCTTCACGACATAGTTCGCGGTGGCCGTCGCCGACTGCCCCGGAGCCAATCGACCAGCGGCACCCGGCCAGGTAATCACCGGAGTCGAAAGTCCCGCAAGAGAATCAGTAAGCGTGATTCCGGTGATCGTCTGGTTTCCGGTGTTCGCAATTCCGATCGTGTAGGTGATCGAGTCGCCGACTTTCGCACCACTCGTGATGCTGGCGGATTTCGTCGTGGTCAGCGCAGGAGCTGCCGCTGCCGTCGGTACTGTCGCTGTCGACGGAGCCGAGGTTGTCGTCGCGTTCGACGGAGTCTTTCCGGAAGCTGTCGCAGTGTTTGCCACAGAGCCCGCGTCAAGATCGGCCTGCTTGATCGTGTACGTCGCGGTCGCAGTGGCTTGCTGGCCCGGCGCGAGACGACCCGCGGTCGCCGTCGGCCACGAGTAGACCGGAGCAGAAAGCCCCACGAGCGAATCGGCGATCGCTACTCCGGTCAGCGTGACGTTACCCGGGTTGGCGATCGTGAAGTTAAAGGTGACCGTGCTGCCAACGCCGCCTGTTCCCGTCGTGACAGAACCAGTCTTGTTGACCGTGATAAGTCCGTTCGGAGCAACAACCACTGTGGCTGGGTCGGTGGCAGCCACTGCAGCACCGGTGGGAGGAGTTCCGCGAGTTGTCGCGCTATTGGCGACGGAACCGGCATCGACATCCGACTGCTTCAGCGCATAGGTTGCGGTCGCCGTCACTTGAGCGTTCGGGGCCAAAGTGCCAGCGACACCGCCCGGCCACGCCCCGAACGTGATGCTGGAGAGTCCAGGCAGTGGATCCGTCACGGTGACGCCCGTGAGCGTCACGTTACCCGTATTGCGCACGACGAAGGTGTACTCGACGAGGTCTCCGGTGCGTCCCGTTGCCCCAGATTCGAGCGCGCCGTCCTTGGCGAGGGTGATTGTGCGGATTGGCGCAACCGTTGCCGTTGTCACCAGAGCAGAAGGCGTACTGACGGTCGTTGCGCCGAAGTCTCCTTCAGCGGTTGCCGTGTTCTTGACAGAGCCCGCGTCAACGTCACTCTGTTTGATCGTGTACGTCGCTGTCGCGCTGACCTGAGTGCCAGGCTGCAAAGTGCCGCTCGTTCCCCCCGGCCACGCGCCGTAGGTGAGCGCAGAGAGACCCGTGAGCGGGTCGGTGATTTCAACACCAGTGAGCGTGACGTTACCCGTGTTGCGGGCGACGAAAGTGTACGTGATGACATCGTTGACCGCGCCCGTGCCTGACACGCTTGCCGACTTCGTCGTGGTGATCGCGGGCGACGCTGCGGCCGTCGGCACGACAGCCTGCGGCGACACAGCGGAAATTGATCCGGATGACGGAGTGTTCGCCGTGACCGTCGCGGTGTTCTTGACCGAGCCAGCGTTCACATCCTGCTGCTTGATCGAATATGTCGCAGTCGCGGTCACCTGGGTATTCGGGGCCAGCTGGCCCGTGACGCCGCTGGGCCAGGTGCCGTACGTCAGTGCGGAGAGGCCTGCAAGAGTGTCCGTAATGCCCACGCCGGAAAGCGTGACGTTTCCGGTGTTGCGCACGACGAAGGAGAACGTAACGGTGTCGTTGACCGAACCATTGCCGCTTGAGACCACGCCCGTCTTAGAAACCGTGACTGCGGGGCCGGCCGTGACGGGCACGGTTGCGGGACTCGTGCTTGTCACCGCGGCACCGGTCGGGGGCAAGCCCGTACCTGTTGCGGTGTTGGAGACCGAGCCAGCGTCGACGTCACTCTGCTTGAGCGGATACGTCGCCGTCGCCGTAACAGATTCGCCGGGCTTCAATGTTCCGGCGACACCCGATGGCCACGCGCCGTAGGTCAACGTCGAAAGGCCCGGCAGAGAATCCGTCGCTGAAACAGATGTCAGAGTGACGTTTCCTGAGTTGGTGAGCTTGACCGAGAAGTTGACGATGTCGCCGGCGCGACCGGTTGCGCCAGCGGCTAGGGCGCCTGACTTCAGAGTCGTGATGATGGGATTCGCTGCCACGGTAGAAACCGAAACCTGGTCCGAAGGGTCAGACACAGCGACGCCGGCGTGGGTACCACTACCGGTTGCAGTGTTATTGACTACGCCAGCATCAACATCCGACTGCTTGATCGTGTATGTCGCGACCGCGGTCACCGTTTGTCCGGGGGCGAGAGTGCCCGTTGCACCCGGCCACGTGTAGAAGAGGGCGGAAAGACCCGAGTGAGGATCAGCGATGGTCACTCCTGTGAGGGTGACGTTACCGATGTTTTTCGCCTGGAAGCTGTAGTTGATGACATCGCCAACAGCTCCGGCGCCACCGGCCGCAATCGTCGCAGACTTCGTTGTGTCGATCGCGCGGAGCGGAGCAACCGTCGTCACCGTCGACTCTGGCGACAGCTGAGTTACGGTGCCACCGGTCGGAGTCTTGGAAGTCGCCCGCGCCGTGTTCTTGACGGCGCCCGCATCAACATCTGACTGCTTGACGGTGTAAGTCGCGGTTCCCGTCGCGGTCTGGCCCGGGGCCAGAGTTCCGGCAGTGCCGGGCCACGTGACAGTGATCGGGCTCAATCCAGAGAGTGGATCGCTCAGCACAACCTGACTAAGCGTGACGTTGCCATCATTCTTGACCGAGAAGTTATAGGTGATGACCGAGCCCACAGCGCCAGAACCTGTGGTGTAGCTTCCCGCTTTAGTCACGGTCATCTTTGCATCTGCAGTGATCGGGACAGTTGCCGGAGTCGTTCGCGTGACGTCGGCACCCGCGGGAGGCGTGCCCTTTGCCGTCGCGCTGTTGACTACCGAGCCCGCATCGACATCCGACTGCTTGAGCACATAGGTCGCGGTGGCTGTGACCGATTGGCCGGGGTAGAGAAGTCCAACGGTGCCGTTGGGCCACGTTCCGTATGTGATCGCGGAAAGACCAGGAAGCGGGTCGGTGATACCGGCGTTCGTCAGGGTGACGTTGCCCGCGTTGCTCACAACGAAGCTGTAGTTGACCGAGTTGCCGGCAACCGCCCCGGTAGCAAGCGCTCCGGATTTAGTAAGCGAGACAGCCGGTGTGCGCGTCTGAAGTGCCACGTCAACACGCGGTGACGCCGCAGTGACGTCCGTGCCGGCGGGCGACTTACCTGTGCTGGATGCGGTGTTGCGCACTCGTCCGGCGTCGACGTCCGCCTGGGTAACGGTGTAGGTCGCGGTCGCCGTAACCGTCTGCCCTGGTTGCAGCACGCCACTGGTGCCGGGCCAGGAATACGTCAGCGCGCTTAGACCGGGCAGAGGATCGTTGATGACCACTCCGGTGAGCGTCACATTTCCGGTGTTCTGCGCCCCGAAGGTATAGGTGACCGTGCTGCCCACACCGGCGGCACCCGAAACAGAGCCAGACTTCGTCGTCGTGAGAGCGGGGGCGGGCGGCGTCGTGGCGAGAGTGACTTCGTTGCTCACTCCAGCCACGGCAACATTCTTCGGCGTGCGCCCTGCAACGCTTGCCTGGTTTACGATCTTTCCGGCGTCAACATCGGCCTGTTTGACCGTGTAGGTCGCTGTGGCGGTGGCTGTTTGACCAGGAGCAAGAGTTCCCGCAGTGCCCGGCCACGTAATCGAGGGTGTCGAAAGTCCGGGAAGAGGATCAGTCAACGTCACTGACGTGAGCGTGACGTTACCGGAGTTTTTTACCGTGAAGCTGTAGTTGACCGTGTCACCAACGTTGCCGACTCCGGGGCTTGCGTAAGAGCCTGTCTTCGTCGACTCGAGCACAGCGTTGACCGGGATCGGAGTTGTGCGGTTGGAGATCGCTTGCGGCTTGATCCCCCCGTCGGCATCTGTACCGACGACGGTAGCGGTGTTCGCAATCGATCCCGCATCCACATCGCTTTGCTTCAGGGTGTAGGTCGCGCGGCCCGTCGCGGTGGCGCCGGGAGCGAGAACTCCGGCGGTGCCCGTCGGCCAGGTGTAGGTGATCGCCGACAGCCCTGGCAGTGGGTCAGTGACGGCAACCGCACTGAGAGGCGAGTCGCCGCTGTTGCGGATGGTGAAGGTGTAGTTGAGAGTGTCGCCAGCACGGCCGGTGGCACCACCGGCGAGCGCGCTGGTCTTCGTCAACGTGACGGCAGAGAGCAGAACTCGAGTCGAGTCGCTACCGGTCGCCACATTGCCCCCGACCACGGTAGAAGCTGTGGCCGTTGCGGTTGAGTCATAGCTGGCGCTCGTGGGGGCGTTCGCCACACACGTGTAGGTGTACGACTGAAGCGGCGCAAGAGTGACGCCGGTGAGAGGACGAGCACAGTCAGTTTGATCATCGGCGACCGAGATGTTCTGCAGAATGCCGACGCCCGAGTTGGTCACGGTGATCGTGAAGGTGGCCGTTTCTGCGGATGTTCGTGACTGCTGATCGAGAGTGCCGTCGAATGTCTTCGAGACGTTGATTCCGGCGCTCGGCACCGAGAGGATCACATTGCGCAGTAGGTAGGAGTCACCGCTGGTGCTCATCCTCAGGTTGACCGAGGTGTCGCCCGCTTGCACGTTGCCTAGGCTGGCCGTTGCGACGTCCACGCTTTGGTTGGTAAAAGGCCCCGTGTCGAGCGGGCTCGTGTAGCGAACAGAGCCCTCGCCTCGGCCGATACCGATATTTCCTTGACTTCCGGCGCTGTTCGAGATTTGAGAATAGGCGCCGCCCGCGCGGGAATACTCTGCAATGTCGCCTGAAATAACGCGGTCACCTTCGAAGAGTGTGTAACCGGCGCGGGTTCCGGTGGCGATCGCGCTGAAACCGTTGAAGGCAACGGTGAGAGGTGCTTCCGCTGCGGTCAGACGAACGTGGCCCTCATAGAAGATGATGCGGTGGGGCTGCGAGTTTGCATTGTTCGGAATGTAGATGCCGTAGTCATAAATGACCGTGAGGCTCCATCCGGCGTAGCAACCGGCGCCCTGCGGAGTCCAAATGTCGCCGGCTGCGACAGTTAATGGGGTTCCTGTTGCAGCCCCCGTGAACAGAGTCGTCACGTCGGCACTAGCGCTGTAGTAAATCGCACTGGGCGTGCCCGTGGGATCCTCGAGAACACTCGCGGGAGCGACCGAAGTTACCGTGCCGAGCGTTCCCACCTTCAGCCGAGCGGGCGCGGTGCGGTAGCCGGTCGCTGAGCCGGCCGGCATCGTCGCGGTTCCGCGCGAGGCGTTAGGAGTTGTGCAGGCGAAGTCAGTGCTGCCGGTAAATTCGCCGGTGTTTGCGCTCCAGCTCAGGAATGCTTTGCTGACAGATGCACCAGCCGGGATCGTGATGGTCGCCGCGCTCGAATTCGTCGCGAACCCTGCAACCGAGTTCGAGTTCTGCATGAAGAAGTTGTCGTTGGCGGTGTTGGCGTTTCCGCCAGCGGCCGAGTGCAAATCGGCACACGTGCCGATGTTGAACTGTGGGTAGAGCGAGCGGTCACAGGCCAAGACGCCGTTTCCGGCCATAACAAAGTCACCGTTGACGGTGGTCTGATAGTTGGGAGATGTTCCGGCGTTCGTGCCCCACTGCACAACGGCAGCCTCTGCTGGAGCGCTAGGAATCACACTCAAACCGGTGACAAGAAGACCGAGAGTGACGACGGATGCGACTACGCGCAATAAGGCTCTTCGGGCGTCGCGGTGCGTACGCCTAATCTGAGTGCCTTGATTTCGCACAGCTTTCTCCCCCGGGTATCTTCTGACTTTGTGAATCATCACATCGTCATTGATTCGCCCTTCGGGTGAGCTAGTCACTTCCAACCATAAACCCCAAGTTGAGATTTCTCACGTCAAGTAGGGCCTTCGTAATGGATTCGTAGCCGTGCCCGCAACGGATTGGACCAATAACCACGGGGCCCGCGCGCCTGTTAATCTCAAGGGATGCACTCGCCTTGGCAACCCAACGGACCCGATCTTGTCGTTCACGGAGACAACCTCTTGGTTCTTGGCGCGGTTCCCGACGAGAGCTTTCGGCTGATCTACATTGATCCGCCTTTCAATACGGGACGCACGCAGTCTCGTCAGGCACTAGCGACGAAGCGCTCAAGCGACGGTGCGCGCGTAGGCTTCGGTGGAAACACCTACGAGACGGTCAAGGGCGCGCTCTATTCCTACGACGACACTTTTGCCGACTATTGGGAATTTCTCGAGCCTCGCCTCCAGGAAGCCTGGCGCCTTCTCGACGACCAAGGCACGCTCTACCTTCACCTGGACTACCGCGAAGTGCACTACGCCAAGGTTGCCCTGGATGCCCTCTTCGGGCGTGAGAGCTTTCTCAACGAGATTATTTGGGCATACGACTACGGCGCTCGAGCCACCAAGAAGTGGCCATCGAAGCACGACACTCTTCTTGTGTACGTCAAGAACCCCAAGAACTACTACTTCAACAACGAAGAAGTTGATCGAGAGCCGTACATGGCTCCCGGACTCGTCACGCCCGAAAAGGCTGCTCGGGGAAAGCTGCCAACCGACGTGTGGTGGCACACCATCGTTTCCCCCACCGGCAAAGAGAAAACCGGATACGCCACTCAAAAACCCGAAGGTATTTTGCGTCGCATCGTCCAGGCTTCCAGCAGGCCAGGCGACTGGGTTCTCGATTTCTTTGCTGGAAGCGGCACCACCGGCGCTGTCGCACAATCACTGGGCAGACGTGTGATGCTCGTGGAGCAGAATCCCGCCGCGATCGAGATCATCACGAAAAGGCTCTCAGCAGCAACCTCGTTCGCTAACATGAGCGCATGACCAATCGCGGAGATATCGAATGCTGGCTCACGGACATGGATGGTGTCCTCGTTCACGAGAATCATCCCGTTCCCGGCGCTGCCGAACTTCTCCAGCAGTGGCGTGACGAAGACAAGCCGTTTTTCGCGGCCATCAACGCCGATCCAATTGTGATGGAGCATTTTGCTCAGACACTCACCCGGCAGCAATCGGACGACCTCGTTCATCGCCTATCAGCCGCGCTCAACGAATCGGGCATGACCATGTTTGCGGCGGAGGAAAGGGCGAGCGGTAGGTTCATTGGGATGATTGGGCTCAGGCCGGTGCCGACGAAACTGCCGATCGCCCCGGCGGTCGAACTCGGCTGGCGGCTCAATTCCGACGTTTGGGGGCAGGGACTTGCGACAGAGGGAGCGCGGGCCGCGCTGCGTACTGGGTTCGAGGAATACGGCCTGAACCGTCAACTCGCTTACACGACGCCGCGGAACAGGGCATCGCGTCGGGTGATGGAGAAGATCGGATTGCTACGCAACAAAGCGGCGGACTTCGACCATCCGAACATTTCGTCCGACCACCCGTTGCGGCGGCAAATTGTCTATGAAGTCGATCGGGATAGGTGGCTATCCTCACCGCTAGCGGCTGTCAGCCGTTAGCGAGCCAGACTACTACGACACCAACGGCGAGCGCGAAGAGCCCATACGTCCTGAGCGACGGTGCCGGCATATCGAGAGCTCGGCGCATCATGCCCTGGATAGCGTCCGGGAAAGCGGCGTAGAGAGCCCCCTCAATCGCGAGGGCGGCTCCCACACCAAGAAAAAAGTCGACACAGCTCCGTTTCTTACGGAGCAGGAGCCGCAGCCTCTCCTTCGGCCTCAGGCT
>Ga0209344_10002474_pt1 | contig 20504 bp, 21 predicted proteins | sample Cruoilmetagenom6_FD_187293 | JGI IMG/M metagenome (GOLD analysis project Ga0209344, IMG submission 187293) | Oil polluted marine microbial communities from Coal Oil Point, Santa Barbara, California, USA - Santa Barbara Oil Seep Sample 6 (SPAdes)... | ecosystem: Environmental > Aquatic > Marine... | reverse complement strand
TGACTGTAAAGAACTGCTTAGTTTTATGACCTAGAAAACCAAAATAATTATTATGAAAAAAGTATTTACTCTTGCAACACTAATATTTGCCCTAGTTTTAACTACTTCTTTATCTGCTCAAGATTTCTCCGGAATCGATAAAAGCCCAATGGATATGGCTGCCTATCCTACAGACTATAAAGTATCCGAAAAAGCCGTTCGTATCATTTACGGAAGACCACAATTAAAAGGTCGTTCTATGGAAGAATTGGCTCCTACAGGAAAAGTATGGAGAACAGGTGCAAACGAAGCTCCTGAAATTACATTCTACAAAGATGTAACATTTGGCGGTAAAGCTATTAAAGCTGGAACTTATTCTTTATTCACTATACCTGGTGGAGATGAGTGGACAGTTATTTTGAACAAAAACTTGAACCAATGGGGATCTTATTTTTACAATGAAGCTGCTGATGTTGCTCGTGTAACCGTGCCTAATGGTTCTGATGCCGCATCACTTGAAGAATTTTCAATTGCATTTAAAGATGCCAATGGTGGTGCTGAATTAGTAATGGGATGGGACAAAACAAGAGTTGCAGTTCCAATAACTATGTAATTCTACAAACAATAGAAATCAAAAAAACCTCGGTCGATGACGAGGTTTTTTAGTACTCGATTTTTATGACTTTGTCTTTTTGGTCTGAAGCACGAAATCTTTTAAATAATATGGTTCAAAATAGGCTACATCTTCAAAATCAGATACATTGAATTTATCTGACGAGATAGTAGCCATTTCTTTTGCGGATGGCACTACATCACAATGGTAGGTAATAGATTCTAAAGGAAGTAATTCTTTTATTTTCTCCGCTCCACTTCCCAGAAAGTGAACAGATTTAGAATCGATATATTCCTGAAAAGAGTTTTCATCAATAACCTCAGCTTTAGTTTCCCTAATTTCATTTAGTTTTTCATCGAACACGGAAGAATAAACCTCCATACGTCTAGCATCCAAAACAGGTATTAAGACCTCTCCATTATTAATTTTGACTTGGGATGCCATACTTTTTAAAGTAGAAACAGATATCAGCGGGATGCCTAACGCATAACATAAACCTTTAGCGGCAGAAACTCCTATTCTGAGCCCTGTATAGGAACCTGGGCCTTTACTTACGGCTACAGCCTCTAAATTTTCGATTTTCATAGAGGCTTCATGCATTACCTCTTCAATAAAAACATGTAATTTTTCCGCATGGGAATAGTTTTTAGAATTCAATTCTTTTATCGCAAGAATTTCGCCATCTTTAGCAACACATACCGAACAATTAGTTGATGATGTTTCTAGATTTAATAATACGCCCATATTGCAAAGGTATTACTTAACGTAAAATGAAAAAGCCTGTATACATAAAAATGTTACAGGCTTTTTCATTAAATACTTTTATATTATTCTAACGAAATAGGAATCCCGAAATAAAATTCTAATATTTTTAATCTAAAAATATAATCGTATTTAGTTCTAATAACATCAGCTTCGGCATTATCTACCCTTGATTGTGCCTGACTAAAATCGAAAGAGTTCATTAACCCTACATCAAAACGTTCTTTAGAATATTGATATGCAAGACTTCTTGCTTCCAAGGTTTTCTGTGCTGCTTCATAAGCCTTGTAAAAACTAGTAACATCTACATACGCTTGGTTAACATCTGTTTCTAACTGTAGTTTCGTTCTCTCAAATTCTATTCTAGCTATATCTACACTTATCCGAGACCTCTTTATATTATTTCTAACGCTCCATCCATTAAAAATAGGTATGTTCATTTGCGCTCCATAAGAAATACCATCATTGATATACAGCTGGTCTTTAAAAGGAATCTTTTCGCCGGTAAATGGATCATTGTTTTGATCCGAATACCTTGTATTATAATTGATAAAAGCCCCTACAGTTGGGTATTTAGCTCCTTTAGAAATTTCTAAATCCTTTTCGGCTAATTCCACCCCGGACAGTGCCAACTTAATATCATTTCTAAAAGTCAATGCTGTATTAAAGATGATTTTTGCAGAATTATCTAAAATATCAGAAGGCGGAATATCAAACTCCTCTTCTGCAATTTCAAAATTCTCATAATCGGTTATACTGAGCAACTGTGCTAAATTAAGCTTGGAAATCAATATCAAATTTTGCGCGTTAATTATTTGCTGTTCTTGACCGGCAGCGGTCGCTTCAATTTCCAATAAATCGCCACGAGCCACAACACCAGAATCTACCAACTCTTTGGTGCGCTTTAAATCTTGTTCAGTAACCGCTAACTGAGCTTTAAAAACTTTTAGGGATTCCTTATTGGACAATACCTGTAAATAAGCATTAGCAACACTTAACCTGATATCATCTTTAATATCATCCAAACGATATTGATTGGCAATACTATTCAACTTTGCTCTTTCAATTCTGTTAAAATTTCTTAGACCATCAAACAGGGTTACTGAAGAAGTCATATTTCCTGAAGCGGAAAAAATAGTTGCAGACACCAAATTATTTGTAGTAGGATCTAAAGCTAGACCCGTATTCGCCGATGCTTGTAGAGTACCATTTAAATTTGGCAATAACGCTCCAAGTGCATCTGACCGATCAATTTTAGCATTCTCTAAATCCAACTCATATTGCTCTACGGTAAGGTTATTTTCAACGGCATAGTACACACACTCTTCTAGTGTCCATTTCTTTTGCTGAGCCATGCCCATTACAACAGAACATAATAGTAGTAATCCTGTGATTTTTACTTTCATTTTATTCTTTTTTAAACCAACCTATACATAGGTTGAACGATTCGTTTTTTGATTTGATTTGATTGATTCTTAATCGTCATTCGGACCATTATCTTCACTCTTGGCTTCTAATTTATTCCAGATTTTTATTTTGGTATTTTCATCGATACCAGAAACAATTTCTACGTCGATACCATCACTTACACCAAGTTCAAGCTCTCTCTTTTCAAATTCATTCTCACCTATCTCTACTTCCACATAAGGCTTGTTGGTTTCCTTATCGAACTGCAACAATGCTTCTTTTATAGAAAGTACATCTTTTTTCTCTTCTAATACGATAGCGGCATTTGCACTGTAACCCGCTCTAATATTTGTACTATCGGACACTACTAAATCACCTTCGATCTTAAACTGAACAGCTCCCTCTTCTTCAACACCTTTAGGTGCAATGAACTTCAGTTTTGCGTTGAATTTTTCATCCTGTAAGGCACCCATACTAATTTCTAATGGCATACCTACTTTTAACTTTCCTACTTCAGCTTCATCTACTTCACCTTCAAAAATCATTTTAGACATATCTGCAATAAAGGCAATGGTAGTACCATCATTGAAATTGTTACTTTCAATCACTTGATCACCTACTTCTACCGGAATCTCCAATAAAGTACCCGTTACCGTAGCTCTAATATTGGTATTGGCACTAGATGAGCCACCTGCAGAACCTACTCTGATAATTTGATAGTCAGCCTGAGCATTTTGCAATTCTTGTGTTGCTTGATCAAATTGAAGTTGCAAAGCATTAAAATCTTGGCTAGAGATAACTCCTTTATCGAATAATGACTTATTACGGTCATATTCAATCTTTGTATTGCCCAGAGAAATTTTGGCATTGTTCACCCTACCACGTGCCTGGTTCAACGATTGTTCGTTAGGTACCACTTTAATAGTTGCAATTAAATCTCCTGCTTTTACCTGTACACCTTCTTCTAAATATACTTTTTGAATGATACCCGAAATTTGAGGTTTAATCTCAATTTCATCTTGCGGAATAACTTTTCCGGTAACCACTACTTTGTTTGTAATATCTCTTTTTTCTACGGTTTCAGTTTCATATGTTTTTAAAGGGGTACTGTTCTTCTTTAAAAAATAGACTACTGCAGCCAGTATACCAATAACTGCTACTCCTATTAATACGTACTTTACATACTTGTTCATGCTCAACTATTTGATTGTTATTTATTCTTTCTAATTTAATCTGTTACTCTTCTCTTAATGCATCAATCGGTTTTATTCTAATAGCCCTGTTTGCAGGTATTAAACCTATCAAAACACTCAATCCAACCATTAAAATAAAAGAACCAATAAACTGCGGTATATTGATCATAAGGTTATAAAAAGGCAGATCGCTATTATCACCTATCATATTATTAGCAAGTGCTAGAAACCCAATTGCAATGGCAAAACCTACAAAGCCTGCAAATACTGTTATCACTATTGACTCAAGTACAATCTGCCTTTTAACCACTTTTGGGGTAGCCCCTAAAGCTCGTCTAATTCCGATTTCCTTAGTACGTTCCTTTACTGTTATCAACAGAATATTACTAATAGCAATAACACCTGCCAGCAAGGTCAGTATACCCACAAAAAATGACACTCCCTGTAATACACCCGTAAATGCAGATACATTATTGAATACTTCAGACATATCGAAACTTCCAATGGCTCGTTCGTCTATCGGATTGATATCGTACTTGTTTTTCAGTAAGCGCTTTATTTGACTTTCAACTACAGGTACTTTAGTATCTGACTGTACCGAAATTGCCATCCAACCCATTCTATCACCAGATCCAAATGCTTTTTGAAAAGTTGAAAAAGGAATGTAGACTGAATTCTCCCCGTCAATGTTTATGTTTTGGTTAGGCTTGTAAATTCCTACGATATTAAAGAATACCCCATTGATACGAACATCTTCACCAATGGCATTTTCCCCTTTTTCAAATAGAAGCTTATAGGTTTCCTCTCCAATGACACAAACCTTCTTAAACTCAGTCATGTCATTCGTATTAAGAAACCTACCTTCCACCAGTTTCTTTTTCATGATATCATCAATATTAGGATAATCACCATATACCGCCGACCCACTGGTCAACCCTTTTCTATAAACTGTAACTATACCTCTCTGACTACCTAATTCTATTCTTGGCGCTAGAACTTCTATTTCTGGTATCTGTTCTTTAAGAATGGTAACATCTTCTAATTTGAATTGTATTCGACGTCCTCTTTCAAACCCCTTATAAGGTTCCGAAGTACTTTGGCTCCAAACAAATAGGCTATTAGAAGCTGTACCAGCGAATATTTTCTGAAAACCATTACTCATTCCGTTAGCTCCTCCAAGCAACAAAACCAAAATTATCATAGCGATAATAACCCCTAGCATTGTTAAAAACGTACGAAATAAGTTCTTCCCTAGTGTGGCAAAAATCTCTGACCATAAATCTCTATCTATTATCCACATATTACTTATCGGTTAATGCTACAATTGGTTTCACTTTTGCGGCTTTCATAGCCGGAATCAATCCTGCCAATACTCCTGCTACAATTAATATTATAGTAGCTGTAATTACCATAGACATACTTACGGAGGGATTTGCAAAAGCTCCTGTTTTTATACTAGGACCTATCGCAGCTAGCAATCCCGTTGCTATCCCCAACCCTATAAATCCTGATAATGCAGTAATAAATACAGATTCAAACAGTACCAACTTAATTATAGACCATGGCTCAGCACCTAAAGCTTTACGTACTCCTATCTCTTTGGTGCGTTCTTTAATGATAAACACCATAATATTACCAATACCAACAATACCCGATAGAAGTATTAAAAGCCCGACAATGATTACTGCAATATCCAAACCACCAGTAAAGTTGCTTATATCTTCGAAAACCTCTGCATAATTAAATATTCGTATACCTGCTTGATCTTGTGGTGCAATATTATAACGCCGCCTGAACACACTTTCCAATCGATCAGAAAAGGCCAGTGCTTCGGTCAAATCGTAATTAGGATTGTAGGTCAATGCTATTTGATCAATATGGTCGGTCTGCCCGTACATTTTTTGATAAGTACTAGTTGGCGCATAAATATTACGTTCTGCATTGTCATCACCATCATCCGTAAACGTACCGATAACTCTAAATGGCAGTCCGTTAAATTCAACAAACTTCCCTATTGCATCTTCATTCTTAAATAAATCTTCTTCTACTTTTCTCCCAATTACCGCGACTTTAGAAGCATTGACTAGATCATTGATATTGATGAACCGTCCTTTATTTACAATCGTTTTTTCTATGGCCTGATGATCAGGGTAAACCGCTTGAATATTATAACTACCGGTTTCACTCTTGTAGCGTGCAGATGTATTCTGATAAACTCTGGGACTTATATATTCTAGATCTTTAGGAAAACTTCTTTTGATGTATTCAATATCATCATTGGTCAACTGAATTCTTCTACCAGCCTCAAAGCCACCATAGGCCAATGATGTAGTTCCTGTCCTTAAAAAAATAGAGTTAGTCGCATCATCACTAAACTGAAGTGTAAAACCGTTTTGCATTCCCTTTACGGATGCCAAAAGCAATACCAAAATAAATATACCCCACCCTACAGAAAACCCGGTAAGAAAAGTTCTAAGCTTGTTATTGCTTATACTATGATATATTTCTTGCCAAATGTCTCTATCAAACATATTGCTCGGCTCTTATTTGTTCAATTTTCTTATCCTCAATGATTACACCATCCTTTAAATGCACAATACGTTTGCACATATCTGCAATATCAGGTTCGTGGGTAACTATCAAAATTGTGTTTCCTTGGTCGTTGATTTTTTGAATCAAATCCATCACCTCATAAGAAGTTTTACTATCCAATGCCCCTGTAGGCTCATCTGCCAACAATACTTTTGGTTCTGCAGCTAACGCCCTTGCTATAGCAACACGTTGTTTTTGACCACCTGAAAGTTCACTAGGCAAATGACCTGCCCATTCTTTTAAACCTACTTGCTCAAGATATTTCAATGATTTCTCTTGACGCTCTTTTCTAGGTACTTTTTGATAATATAACGGTAATGCAACATTCTCAGCGGCACTTTTATAATTGATAAGGTTGAAAGATTGAAAAACAAAACCTAAAAACTTATTTCTATATCTAGCTGCTTTGGTTTCATTTAAATCTTTAATAGGCACATTGTCTAAAATATATTCTCCGGAATCAGAGCTATCCAACATTCCTAATATATTCAACAAGGTAGATTTACCAGAACCAGAAGAACCCATAATAGCTACAAGCTCACCCTCTTCAACATTGAAATTTATTCCTTTGAGAACGTGTAGTGAATTTTTGCCCATCTTATAGGACTTGTGTAGATCTTTAATTTGAATCATATTAGTTGTTGTTTTGAACAATTATTACATTGTCTGCTCATTAGACTATATGCCTTATAATTTGTTACATCAATTGATAAATATTTTTACCTTATTGGTTTTCAGCTAGCTCATCGGGCCTTACTTCGTTCCACACCTTTATTTTTTCACCTGCTTTTATACCAGAATTAATCTGTACATAAATACCATCACTAATACCCAACTCAATATCTCTTCTTTCGAATTTTTGATCACCTGTAGCGATTTCAACAAATGGCTTTTTGGTTTTATCATCGAACTGTACCAGAGCTTCTTTTACCGACAAAACACTATCTGCACGAGCCAAAATAATAGACGCATTGGCACTTAAGCCTGCTCTTATAAATACAGAATCTTGTTTTTTAAGTGTTCCTTTTATTTCGAACTGTATAGCTCCATTCTCTTCATTTCCTTTTGGTGCGATGTAATCCAATACTGCATCGAAAACTTTGTTTTCGATAGCGCCTACGGTTATCTCTAATGGAAGGTTTTCTTTTATTTTACCCACTTCAGATTCATCTACCTTACCTTCAAAAATCATTTTATCCACATCTGCTATCGCAGCAATAGTAGTGCCCTCATTAAAGTTGTTGCTTTCAATAACCTGATTGCCAACCTCTACCGGCACTTCTAATACCATACCGCTTACTGTAGCTCTAATTTGTGTATTTGCGGCATTGCCATACCCAGAAGTAGTGCCTGTTTTCACAATATCATATCTCTTATTTGCAGCAGCAAACGATTGTTTAGATTGATCATAAGTCACTTGGGCGCGTTCTAAATCTACCTTTGAAATTACACCTTTTGAAAACAATCCTTTTTGACGATCTAGGTTACGTAACTGATCATCTAAATCGATTTTTTTCTCATCAATATTGTTTCTAGCATCGTTCAAAGCACTTAAATTAGGTACTACTTTGATTGTACACAGTAAGTCCCCTGATTTCACATAATCTCCCCCTTCCACAAAAATCTTCTCTATCACTCCCGAGATATTCGGTTTAATAAGTACTTCTTCCAGAGGAAGAATGCTACCCGTTGCCATTGTTTTCTTAATAATGGTTTGCTTTGTTGGTTCTTCCGTATCATACACCACAAGGTCTTCAGCATTTTTTGAATACAGGTAGAACATAGACCCGCCAAAGGCAAGTACAATAACGAGAAGAATAATAATTGTTGTTGACTTTTTCATTTTACGATTGGTTATAATTTTGTTGATGAATTTATTCTGTTCTTAAAGCTTCTATAGGTCTAATTTTAATGGCTCCTTGCGCAGGTATGAAACCGGCCAACAAGCCAGAAAACACCAAGATGACCAATGCACTTACTACCACCCCCAGACTTACACTAGGGTTTACGAACATAGCTACCGGACCAACGGAATCCAATACCACATTCACACTATATATGAATGCCGCACCGAAAACGATACCGATCATACCCGATATAATCGTTAGGAATATAGACTCCATTAATATTTGTTTTTTAATCGACCATGGGGCTTCACCTAAAGCCCTTCGTATACCAATTTCTTTTGTTCGTTCTTTAATGACAATAAGCATTATATTACTCACCCCAATAATTCCGGATAAAAGTACCAGTACACCTACAAAGTAAGCGACCCAACGAAGTGCACCGAACAAACTTTCTACCCGATTGAACTGCTCGTACAGATCAAAATACCCAACGGCACGTTTATCATCTGGATGAATTTTTCTTTTCTCCTTAACAACGCCTACTATTTTCTCTTTCAGGTTAGAGATAGAACTACCATCATTGGCGGTAATCGCCATCCAACCTACATCATTACTCGTATTAAAAGCTTGTGAAAATGCTGTGAACGGTACATAAATTTCTTTTTGGCCTTCTTCGCCACCACCATCATCTTTCTTTTGATAGGTACCCACTACCATAAAATTGACCCCTTGAATTTTTATATATGTTCCCAGTACTTTTTCACCATGACCGTAAAGTTCATTTTTAACTCCATCACCAATTATAGCAATCTTTCGTTTATCTTGAATATCATTATGATTCACGAACCTGCCCGAAGTAATGGTCATAGGTTCTTGCCTAATAATTTCGGGGTAGTCACCGTACACATTAAAAGCTCCTGCTTTTAAGCCTCTAACCACATTGTTTCCTCCACCATATCCTCCTAATTGATTACGTGGAGAAATAAAACGCAAATTGGGAACATTGTCTTTTATAGCCTGTACATCTTCTAACTTAAAGCTAAAGCGCCTACCTTTTGGCAATCCCTTATAAGACATCGTCGTATTACGCGACCAAATGAACATGGTATTTGTAGCGATATCACCAAAATCTGAACGAATGCCATTTTCCATTCCTTTCCCTGCAGCAAGTAAAATAATTAAAATGAAAATTCCCCAACCCACACCAAAAGAGGTAGCCAATGTTCTAAACACATTGCTAGATAATGCTTCCAATATTTCTTTCCATCGGTCTCTACTGAACATGGTTACATACCAATTAATTTCATATTTACTTTATACTCTATTCGTCTTTTAATGCTTCTATTACATGTATTTTGGCTGCTCTCCATGCAGGGAAAAATCCTGCGACTACTCCAGCAAAAATCAAAACAAATACTGTTGTCAATGCGACGTTGAAATTTACTGACGGATTCAAAATATAATCTACCTCTACATGCGGACCTACGATTTCTAACAGCCCCATGCTTAAAATGAGTCCCGTGAAACCGGCAATCGCCGTTATAAAAATGGCTTCATGAAGAATCATTCCTACAATTGACCATGGTTTTGCCCCTAAAGCTTTACGAATGCCTATTTCTCTAGTCCGTTCTTTTACCACTATAAACATGATATTGCTAACCCCAACAATACCTGCAATAATAGTACATACCCCTACGAACCAAAAGAAAAATTTGATACCTCCCATTAGGGCATAAAAACGTTTCGCCTCCTCCATTGGGTTGTAAACTTGAATAGCACTGGTATCTTCTGGTGCAACAGTATGCGCTTTTTGCAAATAGGATTTTAGCTTATTTTTAAATTTGATAGATTGTGCCACAGCAGTCTCAAAATCTTCTGCAGGTGGTAACGTATAAGAAAGATTATTTAAATAGTCTGCGCCATTAAAAACTTGCTGCGCAGTACTTACGGGAATGTATATTCTATTTTCTTCGCGTTCACCACCAACATCACCATACACCCCAACAATCTTGAAAGGAATGCCAGATAATTCAAGAAACTCACCAATGGGACTTTCTAGTTCGTTAAACACTTCACGATTAATCTTATTACTTATTATCGCAACCTTAGCTTTAGAATCCCCATCTTGTTGATTTAAAAATCTACCTAGTGTCATAAACTCATTTTCAATAAATTGAAATTGATGTGAAACACCTTGCACGTTATATGCTAAAGATTCATTACCATAATTGACAAACACATCTCTAACAAACAACCTTGGGGATTTATTTTCTATTTGACTTTCAAATAAGGTCCCCGCCATTTCATAATTCTCGTTTCTAAACCGAATAAGCCTACCAGGGTTCATGCCCTTATACTCAATAGTGGTAACACCCGGCCAAACCCAAATGCTTGTCGCCGCATCTTGCTCAAATTCTTTAGCAATACCATTCTGCATTCCCTGACCAAAACCTAATAAAATAACTAGAATAAAAATTCCTGAAGCAACTGAAAGTCCCGTAAGAAAAGTGCGCAACCTGTTCTTGCGAATAGTATCGAAAATTTCTTGCCAACGTTCTAAATCGAACATACAATTGATTGATTTGATTGATGAATGCAACACAAGTATCACATAATCATAAGACTAACCAAATGGCAGATTGTTACACTATTTATAAAAAAATAGCTTAAGCCCGCATTCTTCTATAAATAAAATAAAAGAGTCCAGCCACCAAAACATAAGGTACGGCCATTAAATAGACAATACCATTATTGATACCTTCAGCAGCTTTTCCAGAAGATTCACTTTCTAATACCGCTCTACACATTGCACATTGTGCATCAGCATCTAAAGGCATTAAAAACACCAATATCATTAAGAATAAAAATATCTGTTTAGTACTCATAATAAGGAGATATCATTACATAAACTACAACACCCGTAACAGCAACATATAACCAAACAGGAAATGTATATTTAGCTAAAGCCCTATGATCTTCAAATTTCCCTAGATATGCCATTGCATATGTTCTAAGAACTAAAGGAATTAAAGCAATAGACAGAATAATATGTGTTATCAAAATAAAATAATACATATATTTAATTGCACCTTCACCACCATAGCTTGTAGAATCTGACGTCATATGGTATGCAATGTACATCACTAAAAACAATAGTGACAATACGATATTCGTAGTCATTAAATTCTGATGTAATTTCTCGTTACCGTTTTTAATAGCCCACACGGCAACCAATAACAAAACAGCGGTAAGGCCGTTTATAGCAGCATAAATAGGTGGTAAAAAGGACAAGGGTTCTACATTAGGCAATTTAACCCCGAAAAGAACTGCTACCACAATAGGAATGATAATGGATACCACCGCTATTAGCTTATTAAACTTTTTCTCGTCTTGAATCTTCCCCTGCATAACTATACGCTTATTCTTCTAACAATTTTTGAATATCGACCTTCAGAATACCTATTTCTTCAGTTTCACCATGATCATTAACACCTTTTCCTTCTAAAATAGCGCCGCGGTAATACACTATTGGGTTACCAAATTCATCTATTCTAGATCTTAAAAATCCGTCTTTATCGACTAAAGCAAACAAACCTGAATGTTCAAATCCGCCAGGAACATCTGGCATTTCCGCAGCAAATATATTGAACCCGCTATTTGCCAGTTCGTAGATAGCATCTTGGTCACCTGTCATTAAATTCCAGTTACCCTCTTTAATTTTATATTTTTTTTGATAACTCCTTAATACCTTTGGCGTATCGAATTCAGGAGTAATACTAAATGAAGCTATAGCAAAGTCATCTGCATTGTTAAAATACTTCTGAACATTTACAAGGTTCGTTGTCATTACAGGGCATATACTCGGGCATCTAGTAAAGAAGAAATCAACTACGTAAACCTTTCCCAAATAATCTTTATCGGAAACCAATACACTGTCTTGATTAATAAATTCAAAAGAGGGCACCTTTCGTCGTTTACCATCCAATAATATATAACCCAGTTTATTAACATCAATATTACTCGACTTATTTAATCGGTCATTTTTAACCACAGAACCTGAAGACAACCTATCTACAATTCTTGGTACTACTATGATTCCAAAAATTAGAACAACTAACGAAACCCAAACGTATGTGTATTTTTTATTCATTATTTAGATCTATCTGCGTTATTCTTTTTTAAGGCTAGTCGGTATTCTGCAAGGATAATTTTTACATCATCTACCATTTTATTGTTCAAGTCTGCCACCGAATTAGAATTGAAACCATACTTGGTACCGTCATCTTCATCAGCTGATCTACCTCGTAAGACCAAATTTTTATCGATGATAAAAACATACGGACTGCTATTCTTAGCATCTAGCTCTATATCTGTTTTAAGGCTATTATGAATTGACTTTATTTGATCATTACTCGCATAAACAAATTTCCATTTATTATTGTCCGCTAAGGTCGTTAGCTCTTTTTTAAGTTTCTCAACCTTCGCTTTATCTGCTTTAGAAACCAACATTACAAACTGAAAGTCATTGAACTCATAGAAGCGTTTATATATCTTTTGATTTAAGTTGAACGCATTACCTTTTCTAGCTTCTACATTTGACCCTAAAAAGCCTAAAACGGTAATCTTATTCTTGAATTGGGTTTCATTGGAGAAATCGATTTCTTGAACATTTTCAGTAAGCTGAGATAATTTACCAAAATTTGTTACCCCGGAAGCAAAGAATAAATAAGCCACAATAGGAAGCACAAATAAGACAACAAGAACAAAGGTCTTTTTCATAAATCAGGAAGACAAATTATTGAAACAAATGATTTCTATTCAATAAAACAATCATTAAAATACAAACTATACAAAAATAAAAAGACGGTCGTAAAACCGTCTTTTTATACTGTTAATTATAACTTAGAAATTCCAGCTGATAAAACCGTCCTTGTAAACGTTATAGATATAATCTGCCTCTACTAAAAGGATAAATGTCAAATAAACAACCAAAAATATTGGTGTCCATACTATAGCTCTTCTTAATGAAAACTTTTCATCACGCAAGTGCATAAAATCCCAAGCAATATAATAAGCCTTGACTAGGGTTAAAATAATAAAAACCCAGTTGATCAATTTCATACCCAATATATGAGTATTAGTTAAAGATTCTGGCTTAACAATACCCAATACTACTTCTACTGCAGTAATTAAGGTTAAAAAAGCTAATACCCCCCAAATTTTTTGGGTGTTAGATTTGAACTTTACAAGTCCTCTAAAAATCTCTAATTTATGTCCGTCTGCCATGTTACTTTAATCTAAAAATTATTTACAGTAATGCTGTTTTTTCTTAAAAGGATTACACCAAGTAGAAGAAGGTAAATACGAATACCCAAACTAAATCTACAAAGTGCCAGTATAAACCAACTTTCTCTACCATTTCATAGTGACCTCTTCTCTCGTAGGTACCAAGAATAACATTAAAGAATATGATAATATTAATCACTACCCCAGAGAATACATGGAAACCGTGAAAACCTGTGATAAAGAAAAAGAAGTCGGCAAACAATCTACTACCATATTCATTATGAATTAAGTTAGCACCTTCAACTACTTGTGTTGCATCTGCCAGTTTTTCTAATGAAGCTTTTCTATCTAAAACTGTCTTTTCACCTTCTTCATTAATTAATTCAGTTCTAATCAAAATATTAGAATCGGCTTTAAAACCTTCTACAACCTCTTTTAGAGAAACACTAGTTAATGTTGGCTCTTGAAAAAACCATACCCCGTTCTTTTTTTCGTGCATAACTCTTTTATCGGGTATAGACGTAGCAAAGTCAGATAATGAAGCTCTTTCTCCAGTATCAGCTTTTACGAACTGTAAAATCCTACCTCCTTTAGTCTCTAAAGCACCATGATCACCTTTTATAAAGGTGCCCCATTCCCAAGCTTGTGAACCAACGAAAATAATACCACCGATAACTGTAGCGAACATGTACCAAATAACAGCATTCTTCTTCATTTTATGACCAGCATCAACTGCCAATACCATCGTTACAGATGACATAATCAAAATAAAGGTCATGAAAGCAACATAGATCATAGGGTAATTTCCATGAAAGAAAGGAACGTGTGTAAACACCTCGTCCGCAATTGGCCATGTTTCTATAAATTTAAATCTTGAAAAGCCGTAAGCCGCTAAAAACCCAGAGAAAGTTAACGCATCCGACACAAGAAAAAACCACATCATTAATTTACCGTAGCTTGCTCCTAGAGGCTGGTTGCCTCCACCCCATACGCTTGTTTCCGTTTCCGTAGTCACCGTAGAATTCATATACTAATTATCGTTTTAATAAAACTTTAGCAAATTTACATTTTTTTGAACTATTTAAAAACGCAATTCGACCCAAAACTTATATTGATACACTTTTTATTTTACAAAGAACATAAATAACACCAAATAGACCCATAACAAATCTAAAAAATGCCAAAATGTTGCCCCTAAGGTAACACCTAAATAGTTATCTGAACTATATTTTCCCTTGTATTGATTGTACAATACTACCAATAAGGATAGCATACCCGCTATAACGTGTACTATGTGTACCATTGCAATCAAAAAGATATATGATACTTTAATACTACTCGTTGGACCTGTAAAATAATACCCTTCTGCCACCATTTGTGAAAACCCGGAAAACTGAAGAACAACAAACAATACGCCTAAACCTAAAGTTATCCAAAGCCATTTAGTGCCAGTGGTCCTTTCACCATCTTTAATTGCATTCTTTGCTAGCATATAACATAGGCTACTAATTATAATAACGACTGTACTATACAGAAATGTGTCTGGCAATTGAACATTACTAGACCAATCTTCTCTAGAGCTACTTACTATATAAGCACTTGTCCACCCTGCAAAACCCATTAGCAGACTGATAATACCAAACCAAAGCATCATTTTTTTCGCTCTAGTTTTTTTCTCTGTCTCCGTTCCTTGTGTTAAATCCATAATTAAACTAAAAATTTATCTATTACGTAAACTATCTGCATCAATGTTATATAGCTAACACTTGCCAGCATCAGTTTTCTTGCTGAAACATTGTCTCTCTTTCTGTATAACTGAAATGCAAAACCTAACATTACTGCTCCCATCAAAAAGATAATGATTGCAGCAACCACTGATAATTGTAACCTACCAGTAATGCCGAATACCGGAATTACCGATACTGCCATCATCCAAATAGTATACATTATTATTTGCAGCACAGTTGCCGCATCTTTCTTACCTGTAGGCAGCATTTTAAATCCACCCCTTCTATAATCATCATCCAACATCCAGCCTAAAGCCCAAAAGTGTGGGAACTGCCAGAAAAATTGAATCATAAACAATGTACCTGGTTCAATACCAAAATCATCTGTAGCCGCTACCCAACCCAACATAAACGGTATGGCTCCAGGTATGGCACCAACAAACACCGCCAAGGGAGTTATGGTTTTTAAGGGTGTATATACACTCGTGTAAAGAAATATAGATATCGCCCCGAACATTGCCGTTTTGGGGTTTAATAGATACAATGCCAACACACCCAGTATTGTCAACACTATAGCGACAGTCATTGCAAAGTTGACCGTCATACGTCCTGCGGGAATTGGCCTATTCTTTGTACGCTTCATTAAAGCGTCCAAATCTTTTTCTATTACTTGGTTGTAGGCATTACTAGCACCGACCATACAATAACCACCAAATGCCAGTAACAACACTTGAAACCATTGAATCTCGTAAGCACCCAGAAAATAACCTGCAATGGAAGAAAAAACGACGCTGATAGCTAATCTAGCTTTGGTAATCTCCTTAAAATCAGCAAAAAATAACACAAATGCACCACTTTTCTCCGAACCAACGGCCGTCTTCATATTTTTTTAAATAGGGCTGCAAAGATAACGCCCTAGTCATATTTCTGCAACCTAAAACCTTTATTTCTAGTATTATTGACAGCCCTACATGTGCTCATTACCAAAAGACCATATAAAACCACTAAATACAGCCCACAATATACGAGGAGAAGTCAATTACATGTCAACTTGACAAAAAAAATCCCGAGTAATTAGCTCGGGATTTTCTATACATAAAACTATATATTTTTATTGTAACTTAAAATTGATCGGAATACTAAAAGGAACACGAACCGCTCTACCTCTTTGCTTACCTGGTGTCATTTTAGGTAACTTACTGATAATTCTTGCCGCTTCTTTTTCTAGGTTTTTATCGGGTCCACGCATTCTAACGTTACCGATACTACCATCTTTCTGAATTACGAACATTACACTAACCCTACCTTGAACACCCATTTCCTGAGCAATTTCCGGATAACGAAAGTTTTTACCAATATGCTTTTGAATCATTTTGTTGAAACAAGCTCTTTTATCACTTTCGTTTTCACAACCTGGGAATACAGGTACATCTTCAATAACTGCGAAAGGTACGTCAATGTCTTCTTCAATTTCATCAACAACTACGTCTTCAACCTCAACGATTTCTTCTTCTTGACTAGTTTCAGTAGACTCAATTACAGTTTCTTCTACCTCTTCTTCATCTTCTACAACCTCAATTATTTCTGGCGCAGCTGGTGGCGGTGGAGGTGGTGGAGTTTTAATCTGCTCTGTCATCGGAACTTCTTCATCTAAAAGATCATCCACGTTCATAGAAATATCATAATCATTGACCTCATCATACGTTTTCCACTCAAATGCTATATAAGTAAATAGCATTACTGCGAACAAACCGATAACAAAATAAAGACTGCTGTTTTTTGTTAAATCCGCCTTTGGATTCTTTTTAGGTTCCATATATATTCAATTTAGTGATTGCTAATTTAACTAATTAATCCATAAAAATGCAACTAAAATTTTCATTTTAACGACGGCGTACGAAAAAATAGAATTCTTACGACCAACATTCCTACAATGGCCCCTATAGAATTTGCAAGCGCATCTAATAGATCCCCATGCCTATCAGAAGTTGCCACATGTTGCAATACTTCAATAATTATGCCATAGCAAATCGCAAATAAAACTATGTTCCACAATAACTTAGACTTAATAGAATTTTTTGTTTTACCCTTGCTAAAAGCCAAGTAACCTAAAAATACCATTACCGAGTAAAATGTAAAATGAACAGCTTTGTCGATATGCGGTATATTGAACCTAGACGCACCTACGTCCGATAAAGAAAATAAGCTGGAAAATGTTACAAACATCATCCAGCTTATGAAAAATACTTTATAAATAGTGTGTTTAACCACCTATTATCTCTTTATATGCAGCATCGCTCAACAAATCTTCTAGCTCGTTCGCATCGCTAAATTTAATTTTCACCATCCAACCTTCACCATAAGGATCCGAATTCACCTTTTCCGGTTCATCTTCTAAACCTTCATTGAACTCAACAATTTCTCCAGATAAAGGAGAAAATAAATCAGATACCGTTTTTACTGCTTCAACAGTACCAAAAATAGATTCACGCTCTAAAGTTTCATCTAGGGTATCGACCTCTACGTAAACAATATCACCTAATTCACCTTGTGCGAAATCCGTAATACCTATGGTGGCAATATCACCCTCTATCTTAACCCACTCGTGGTCTTTTGTATATTTTAATTCAGCTGGTATATTCATTATAATCTTATATTATTTTTTTACTTCGGCAAATGTAAAGTTTTCAACTTAAGTTATCAAAATATTAACCCGTGTTATGGTTTGCTTAAAAGTCTATGTAATTATTGCTGCCAACTTTTATTTAACAGCCCAATTAATTACCGAAATTGTAACGAATTGTAAATCCGGTATTAATGGTTGTTTGTGGAAATGCCGTTGAGACAGCAAATTTGGAGAATGAATGATCATAAAAGAACAACGCATTTAAGCTCTTGCTCAAAGCATAATCTGCAGTAAACTTCAATGACATTAAATTCTGACCAGAAGTTATCTGATTATTATTAATATCTAAATTTCTAATAATCGTAATGTTATCACGCAAAGTAACATCTGCCTTCAAATTTAAATCGCCCTTCAATCTTGTTTTGTTACCCCCAATATTTGTTACAAATTTTACGTCCTTAAAACGGTAGCCTAAACCAACGGTATATTCTTTACCATTGATTTCTGTCATTAAGTCATTATCAAAACTTAATGATAACGCTCTATTTGTTCTTACTTCAGCCAAAACACTTACCGAATTGATCATTTCAAAATCTACGCGAATTAACGGGTTAAACTGATCTGTTAGTACCACATTGTTTAAAATTAAATCTGGTAAAATATCTAGGTTTTCTGCATTAATAGGATCTTTACCATCTTTAATCAACTGTACCTTCTCTAAATTCGTTTGGTACGAGTTAATACTATATGATGCACGATACCCATGACTCAAAGAAAAACGTTTAAATTTCTTTTTAAACCATTTACTCTTCATTAAACCTGTATACTTAATGCTCCAGTTCGGTATTGGAATATCTCTAAAAGTATCTAGGTTTACACGTTCAGCATCTTGCCCAGTATATGCAGCAAAGAAAGCTGGCAACAAAACACTTTGCTGTGTTTTTCCATACCCTTCTGGAAACCCACCATCTGCATCGACTGGAATACCTTGTTCTACGGCTATTCTATTCGCAATTGTAATTCTATTATCTTTAAATTCTTGAAAAGTACTTGAATCAAATTCATCACTTTTACCAAAAGCAGTACCGATCATCATAGTAGAAATACTAAAGCTACCATAGTTATTACCTAGTTGTAGATTATACTCTTGATCGACCACATTAAAATTCTCTTGGTAACTGTCAGAGTATTGCCTGTCTGCCACCAAATCAATAGTTATATCTTTTGTTGGTTGCGCCGTAGCGGTAATATTCAACTGCTTATTTGTTCTTTGGATGAATTGCTCGTTGAAATCTTCAAAGCCTGTTAACCACCCGTTTCTGGCAGCTTCAAAACGAACATCCGACTGACTACCAAATAAAAACCCTATAGTAGGTTTCGTTGTACCTACAAACCCAACGGATTGTGTATACCCAGGAAGTACTGTACCATTATTCTCACTATAGTTCAAGTTCAACCTTTTCACCATAGTGACAATATCCACTACCGTATTGAACAAATCGGTTGTTTTCCCTTTTATTTTTTCTTGATCTTTCGCTAAAGCCCCAGACTTATCTCTTCTAATCGGTCCTGTGGTAGATGCTTTTGGCGACTCACGCTTTTTAAGACCTAACATATCATAGAATTTCTGCATGGTCAAAGACGACGTTAATGTATGCGTATTGGCATTCTGTACCGTATTAATATATTCACCGGCAACTTCAAATAATGCATCACCACCTCTTTGCCAATCAAAATTACTGGTGTAAGAATATTGTGTGCTAATAAAATCTAACGCAGGAATTTTAGAAAAAGGCACCTCATAATTCAACTGCATTTGCTGAGAATGTCTATTGGGTTCACCAACATCGAAGAAACCGTCCCACATACCCAATTCATTCATAATTCGATCAGTCGATTCTAAAGGTTCATCTTCGTTCAGGTAATTTCTAACAATATTATTATTAGACCCGGTTAAATTCAGTCGGAGCGATTTGGTCAAATTATAGTTAATCGCGTACTGCCAATTAAATAAATAGTTACGTTGCTGAAGTTCCGGCAACTCAAGTCTATCTTCCCCATCAGTATACACATCTCTAAAACGTTGTGCATTAAACTGTCTATTAATATTAGATGTAACACCAATATTAGACGGCAATAAATTTAAATTCAGGTCTTTTAACCATTTCCAGTACTTACCGGTAAAAAGTGAATCTTTTTTAGCAAAAGGCGCAACCTCAACAGGGTCAAAACTATGATTGTATACAAAACCGGTATTTACACTTTGCTCCCTTAATTCTGCAATCTCAAAGTCCCTATGGTTGGTTTCGTTATAACTATAATTGAACGTGAAGTTTTCTATATCATAGAAATTAGCATCAGCTTCTTCTCCCCGGTCTTTTCTAACTCCTATTAAATTGATACTAGTCCGTTTAGTATAATCTTCAGCTTGTTCCAGCACTTCATCCTTACCTTCTTGGGTATCTTCAGCAG
>Ga0209344_10002472_pt1 | contig 20519 bp, 13 predicted proteins | sample Cruoilmetagenom6_FD_187293 | JGI IMG/M metagenome (GOLD analysis project Ga0209344, IMG submission 187293) | Oil polluted marine microbial communities from Coal Oil Point, Santa Barbara, California, USA - Santa Barbara Oil Seep Sample 6 (SPAdes)... | ecosystem: Environmental > Aquatic > Marine... | reverse complement strand
CCCGGCGACGGCGACGACCAGACCCGTGCGATCGTCGCGAACGGGTCCGAAGCGCTGGCGGGCACGACCGTGGTCTTCGTGTCGAACGACGATGGCGAGCGGGCCGGCACAATGGATCGACGATGCTCGGCCGTAGATCGAAAGGGCGCCACTGAGTCGTTCAACCCGATGGGAGGAGACATCGGCGCCATTTCGATCGACGATGCAGCCGAAACCGCTCATGCCGCCGGAAGGAAACGGAACGGACGTGCCCGGATCATTGCCGACGGGTCACCGGCGAGACCGGTATCGAGCGTCGATCCGAGGTGAAGTCTAGCTGGGAAACGGGCGACCGGATTGGGTTCCGAGACCGCCACCACTGTCGACCGCACTTCCTCCTCCAAACCGAGCAACCCGATCGAGCTTACCGAAACGCTCGATCCGCGGCGGATCATATTTCGATCGGCCCGGCAAACCGCGCTGCCCGGAACGGCTCTGCGGCTGCGGGCCAAAAGCCATTGGTTCACTATCCGGGTGTCGGGTCATGCCGCCCTCCAGTCTGCACGTCTCGCTTCGCGGGTTCGTGCGACTCGGCAATGGTGGTCTGTCGTCGCAGCAGCAGCACAGATCATCTATTGTTCCATTTTCAGGGTCACGTCGCCCTGGGTCAGCCAGTTGTCCTGCAGCGTCTGATAGACACCTCCGAGTGCTTCTCTACCCGCCTGAACAGCTTCTCCCAGGGTCATCCCCGACGCGAGACCGGCCAAAATATGGTCGGCCATTCGCTCGTTGTCGTCGAGATTCGCGAGCGAGACCGCTCCGCTGATCGCCACCGCCCCCTGAAGGCCTGCGTACAGAAGCTGGTGTCCGAGGACTTCGGCGTTGGGGCTGAAGTCATAGCTCGTCTCGCAGGCGAGCGGAATCATCAACGTCGGGCGGTCGAAATTTGTCAGACCGGAAGCACTCGCCGGTGTCAGGAGCCCTCGGAAGGCCCATTGATACGACGACGAGTGGCCGGAGAACACCGTCACCGCTCGACCGTCGTCGAGGAACACGCGAAGGGCCTCGCGCGCGGTGAGGACATCCGGGTGATCGGCCATGTCGAGGATGTCCTCGATCGCGGCATCCAGATGCTGTCCGACACGTGCCACCTGGGCGAGGAAGTCGTGATCCCCGTCGCTCTCCTCGGCGATCAGCAACGCGGAGTTCCCATACAAGGGACCGCCAGCCCGCCAACTTCTAGCCTTGTCGATGATCGTCCAGAGTTCGTTTTCGGTGCGGACGGAAAACTGACCCAGAGCGACGTCGGCCACCCCGTCGTTGTCGAGATCGGCGAGACGGTTGTGGCTCGGGCTATAGCGGGTGACCCCGACCTCCGCTGTCGGCAGCGGCACGAAGCTCACGCACTCGGAGACATAGTTCCGGCGATCGTAACAGTCGCTGCCGACGAGCTGGACGTGGCTGTAGGGGTAGAGCTCGCGCCGAGCAGCAAGGTAGTTGGTGATCGCGTCGGGCAGGGCCATTCCGAATCCGACCGAGTTGTAGATGTCTTCGACGTCGATCACGACGGGGTCGAACTCCCGCTTTTCTTCAAGATAGGCTTCGAGGGCGGAGGATCCGACAAAGCTCGATCCGGCGATCACCACCAGGTCCGACGGTCCAGACAACAGATTGCTGCTCGCCCGGGTCGTGAAAACGGTGGGCTCATGCGGAGTGTCGGTCACCCAGAACCGGCTCGCAAGGGCCGACGAGCCGCTCAGTCGATCGGTCCGGTTCGATCCTTCCTGGCGGAACTCGGCGACGATGCCGTGGACGGACGGAAAGACCGAGACATGGTGGCGGGTCAGCACCCGATCCCCGAGGTGCGAGTAGGCGACAACGTTCGTATTGGTGAAACCCTCGATGTGATACCCATCGGCCTGCCGATCGGGGGCGAAATCGAGATCTCGGCCTCGGTACGGCGTCCGATACCCCATCCCGTAGCTATCGATGACGACCAGCGAGAAGAGATAGTCCGTCGAAAAGCGCAGTTGAATCTGATTGACACCACTGTCGAGCAGTCCGGCCGGTACATCGGCTTCGATCCGCCAGTGCCTCTGGCCCGATGTCGATCTCGCCACGACCGGCACAAAGCCGGAATCGGGTCCGCTGAACCAGATCTCGACGTTGTGCTCCGGGACGATCTCGCCCCCGGCATCGACGACATCCGGCAGATCGGTGATCGTCCCGAGATCGAGCACGAGTTGTTGTTTTCCGTCGAGGACCTGGTCATCGACCTCGAGTTCGAGGGTGACAGTCGCAGGGGCGCCGGTTCGAGCGAGCACGGTCCGCTCGACCCACGGATCGCCGGTGGGCGACTGCGAGTGGTGCATGACCGGCCGATCGGACCTGGCCTCGGTCGAATGCCACCGGGAGAACCGCAACACCGCGCCCGCGGCCACCTCGCCGGCCTCGAAAGCCAGCCGGCGGTTCACCGAAATCTGGTAGTTGTTGGCGCTGATGTAGCGTGCATCGTCGCCTTGCGGAGGATGCCCGATGAACTCGATGGCGCTGGAAGGTCCGAAGACCTTGGACCCGGATATCCACCGGGCCACCGGAGAACCACGCCGGGTGACCGCGATATCACGCACCGGCACCCCGACGAGATCGAGACCGCCGGCCAACAGGGCTTCGTGCGCCACTCGCTGGACGCCCGCTTCGGTGACCGCAACATGGGTCTGCCGGCCCTCATCAATCAGAATCGATCTCTTGGCGATGCCCGGCTGATCTGCGTTCACGACCGGAATCTCGATCTCGCGTACGCTGGAGCTGGATGCATCGGCGATGGACGCTGGGGAACTCGCTGCGACGCGCTTCCACGGGTTCCCAAAACCCGTCGGTATCGCCATAGCCTTGGTTTCACCATCGATCCGTCGGAATCCTCGGTCGGCCAGATGCCGCTCCCTCTCCTGGCGCACCTCGGTCCAGTCGATTCTGTGCTCCGGTTGCAACTCGCCGTAGCGGGCGCCGGGTCGGAAGGTGCCGTACCGCTCGACCACGCCACGGCTGTTGTAATCGACCAATTCGAGCCGCGTCAGCTGCCGTGGAGCCGTGACAACGACCTCATAGTCGTGCGGCAATCGAGAATTCATGTCGGTGCTCGGAACAAAATCTCCAAGCACACGCCACGTCCCATCGACAAGACCACGAAGTTCGAAGCCGACGTTGTCGGTTTCAGAGGCCGTCTGCCAGCTGATCGTGAGCCCATCAACCGACGAACGGCTGCTCGCGAAGGCGTTGAGGGTCACCGGCAGCGTCCCGGGTTTCCAGACATAGTCCTCGACCTCGCCGTCTGTGGCCTCTCCTCCGAAGTCACTTGAATCGAGGGCGCCGTCCGGCGCTGCGCTGCCAGACGAGAAGAGCCGGAAACGGGCATTGAGAGTATCGACAGCCCAATCGAAACCGGATCCGACGACCACCTCGAGAGAGTTCGTGCCTTCGGAAACGGTCCACGAGATGTACTCGCCGGTATCGGTCAGATCTCCGTCCGAGTTCCAGTCGAACCAGCCGCCTAACAGAGCACCGTCCGAGGCGTTGCTCACTTCGACGCTCAAGGTCCGGGTTGATCCAACAGTCCAGTCGCTGTCGACAACCGCGGTGACGCCGTCCTCCTCGTCGCCGTCGCCCGTGGCGTCAGGCGTTGGCTGACCGTCGAGTTCGGGAACAATGCTGGCCCCAAGATAAGGGCCAATGATGCTGAGATTGTGGAACGGGCCGCCGCTGGCTCCGGTCGTCCCATAGCCATCGGGCAAATCGCCGTAGTCGGACAGAGGATCAGGATCGGTAGTGTCTCCAGGAAAGCAGTCGTTCTCGGGGTCGCCACATTCCGGTGGAGGTAGGTTGAGGTCCTCCTTGAGAGGCGAGTGGTGCGAGAGCCCGGTGATGACGTAGAGCAGATTGCCTTCGCAATCGGCGCCGGTCGGACCGAGCGGCACCGACCATTCGTAGACCATCCGCCACTCGTACTGGTAGTCCAAGTGGCTGAATCCGGCCCCGTCGAGGGACGGGTAGCCGTCTAGACCGAGGGCGAGCGGTGGGTTCTGATACTCGTCGTACGGAGACACCCATTCACTCAGTTGGGTGCCGACCACATCCCGGTCCCAAGGTTTCTCTAAGGCTGCCTCGTAGCTATTGATGTTCCAGGCAAAGGACGAGGCGCTGAGGTAGCCGGGAGGGGTCGCTCCGCTGCTCGTGCCACAGGTCATATCGGCGACCCATGCGTCGCCCGAAAGGCAGGCATAACCCTGGTTAAAGGTCCAGGCGTTCGGACTCCCGGGAGCGCAGGCGAACGTAAACTGGGCATACTCGGAATCGGTGAGCTTTTCGGCTCCCCTTTGCTGGCCGCCACCATTGCCCCAGCCAACACTCGCCATGTAGGATTTCAGTCCGGCGGGTTTCCCGAAAACGTTGTCGTTGACGTTCGGCGCAACGACCAATGCAGTGTAGAGGGTCACAGTCGGCGCATCGTAGTAGATATAGAGCTTACTGCCGAGGTATGAGGTTGCGTAAGGCGTGTATCTGGCGTCGTCGCCGTCGCCGTAGAAGAGTCCGTTCACGGTCGGTGGGTCGGCAAATGAGTACGACGCACCTAGGATCACGGCGATCGCCACCATCACCGTCAGGACAGCGAGCCGGTTCCTTCGATTCTGACGCCCACGGAACCGATCTGCACCGCCCCCGGCGAGCAACCACGCACTCGATGTGGACACTCGACCGAGTGCCCCAAACTGCATTGTGAATTGCATCGGAACCTTCCTTGGGGTCATTCGGACCGCGTTACTGCGGCCATCAGCGTTTCGACGGTTGCGACTTTGGCCAAATCGCACCTTCTGCCTGAGAAAACTCTACCACGTTCAGGAGCCGTTCTCAGTAACGACACCTTTTCTCAGCCAAAACGAAGCAACAAACATGCCAGAGACAAGTGCCGAGGTTGAGGACTGTTACGTGGTGCAGGTGTTTCGATATTGAACACCCGCAACTGAATATCGTCCCAAACGGTCCGCAATCAAAATCTGACCCCCATCCAGAAGTCCACCCGACGATCGTTGATTCGGTTCTGAAAGTCCCTCAGCGTGACTGAGGGTGGGGCCAGCCCCACCCTACGGCAGCCGGGACGCCCACCCCACAATTCGAAACAGAAGGCCGAGGTCCCTGAAAGCAGCGACCGAGCGCAAGCAAGGTCGCCCATTCTGCTAAACTCCGCTGACGGTTTCGTAGGGGGATTCATGGCCAAGATCAAGGTGCGGCGAACCAATCGAGAAGAGCTTCCGGGACTCGCCGTTCTCCGAGACGCAGTTGCGGCAGAACTCGCCGCGTTTCCCGGCCACCGCGGAATCCTCGATCTGGATATGGAGCTGGATCCGGACCTCACCCACCTGATCACCCGCGACCCCGATGGGTTCATGACCGCCGAAGACAAGCAGGAAACCGTCGGGTTCGCCGCCGGCCACGTCCGCGCACGTCAGTGTGTGATCTCCGAAGTGTGGGTCCTTTCCCAGCACCGGGGACGTGGCGCCGGAGAAGCCCTGATGCAGCGGATGCTCGCGTATGGCGAGCGCTCGGGCGCGCGGGAGTTTCTCACCGTGGCACCCACCGAGGGTGCCGGCCAGGCCCTCCTGCTGCGCAACGGTTTTCGACCGCTGACCCCGGTCTACCAACTGACGATCCCACCGACGGTGGCTCCACGTCTCGGCCATGCGCTCTCACGCCTGATGGAAGGCCGAGACGTCACCGCAGATCTCTTCAACCGCCGCGGTCGTGCCGATCTCGATCGGATCGACAAGCTCAACCGCAACATCACTCGCGATGCCGATCACCAGTACTGGCTCAAACAACGCGGCTACAGCGCAGCCTTTGTCAAACATGGTCAACGCATCGCCGCCTACGCCTATGGCGGAGAGGATCAGGTCGGCCCCGTCGCGGGCACCACTCGAGAAGCCGCGCTTTGCGCCCTAGGTTGGGCCATCAAGTTCGCCTCTGAAGCATCGGAGGAAGAGCGCGTGCTCACAGTACGCATCCCTGCGCCGTTTACCGAAGCCGTCGACGCCGTCCTGGAAGCGGGTTGCCGACTCGAGGCCACCCTGATGATCTATGCGAGAGACCTCAGCCTGGCATTCGATCGATCGACCCTCGGTCACCTCGCCCTGCCATGACCGATGGCATCCGCCCGGCGGACCCCATCGGGATCCGGAACAGACGGCGGGTGGACTACACAGCTGATCTCAACGAAGAACAGCTCGCGGCCGTCATGCACCCGGGTGGTCCCATGCTGGTGCTCGCCGGCGCCGGCACCGGGAAGACACGAACCCTGGTCTACCGGGCGGGCCGACTCATCGAGGACGGCGTTCCTCCGGGACAAATCCTTCTGCTGACCTTCACCAACAAGGCCGCCCGCGAAATGCTCGACCGGGTGAGTCAACTCGTCGAGCGGGAGGGGGGTCGTGTCCATGGCGGCACCTTCCACTCGGCCGGGCATCGCATCCTCCGCCGCTATGCCGAACAGGTGGGATATACCCCTCGATTCAGCATCCTCGATCGCGAAGACGCCGGTGATCTCATGGGCCACGCATTGGCCGATGTCTCCCCCGAGCTTCCCAAGCGGCGTCTCCCGCGACCACGCCTGCTCGTTGACATCTACAGCTTCATCATCAACACCGGGCGAGAACTCGAGGATGTCCTACTGGAACGCGCCCCCCAGTTCTATGATCAGGCCGAGCCCGTCGCCGCCATCTTCAAACGCTACCTCGAGCGCAAGCGCAAAGCCGATCTCATGGATTTCGACGATCTACTGCTCAACTGGCTTCTGCTGCTCAAGAGATCCCCCGATGTCCGTCGACGGCTCGCATCGACCTATCGCCACATCCTGGTCGACGAGTACCAGGACACCAACCGGCTCCAGGCCGACATCGTCGACGCCATGCTCGGCCCCGAACGAAACGTGACGGTCGTCGGCGACGATGCACAGTCGATCTACGCCTTTCGCGGCGCCGATTTCGAGAACATCCTGAGCTTTCCCCAGCGCCACCCGGAGTGTGCGGTCTTCAGGCTCGAGACCAACTACCGGTCGACCCCGGCGATCCTCGACCTTGCCAACGCCTCGATCCTGAACAACGAGCGTCAGTTCAAAAAGGAGCTACGGGCGGTCCGAAAGACCGGGGACCTCCCGGCCGAGGTCGCCGTACCGACCCCGGAGCACCAGGCCGAGTGGATAACGGACACGGTGCTCGAACTCCGCGAAGAAGGGGTGGATCTCGAGGAGATGGTCGTGCTCTACCGCAACCACTCCCACTCATTCGATATCCAGGTGGAGCTCACCCGGAGAAATATCCCGTTTCGGATTCGGTCCGGTCTCCGCTTTTTCGAACACCGCCATGTCAAGGATGTTCTCGCCCACCTTCGCTTTGTCGACAACCCCCGGGACGAAGTCTCTTTCGCTCGGATGATGAAGCTCAGGCAGGGTTTCGGTCCGCGCCTCACGGCGCGGGTGTGGGACAAGGTTTCCGGAGCCAACCCCCTCGATCGGCTCCTCCACTTGGACCCCGCCACCGTGGATCTCCCCCGTGGCGCGAGGGGCTCGCTGGCCGCAGCCAAAGAACTGCTCGGCGATCTTGCGAAATCGGATTGCCTGGGCCGACCGGGTGAAGCCATCAGATTGATTGTCACCGAGTTCTACACCGACTGGGCGCGCGGCAACCTGGAGAACGCTGGTTCCCGCCTCGAGGATCTCGAACAACTCGCCCTCTTCGGCGACGGATTCCCCGACACCCAGACATTTCTGGCCGAAATCACCCTTCTGAATGATCTCTCGGGCGAGGAGTCCGTCGGCGGTCCCGAAGACGAGGTCCTGACCTTGTCCAGCACCCATCAGGCCAAGGGTCTCGAGTGGCGGGTCGTCTTTGTGATCTGGCTCGCCGAAGGGCGGTTCCCGAGCGCGAGAGCCGAAGACATCGAGGAGGAACGGCGGTTGTTCTACGTCGCCGCTACCCGGGCCCGCGACCGTCTTTTTCTGACCAGACCAGAGCTTGCGAGGGACCGCTACCGTGTCGATGTCCTTTTGGACCCCTCTCGGTTCCTCAGCGAGTTGCCCGATGGCGTCAGGAATCAGATCGTGGTCGCGGCCCAGGTGGATGACGAGGATCTGCTCCCGGCCGGTGGGCGGTATCAGCTCCCGGGCTTTCTCGACGATCCCAACGACGACAAGGTCAACTGACCCACTCGCCCTCAAGACCTCAAGACCCCAAGACCTCTTGACACCGCGCGTTGTTTGTTTTAGTATATCGCTGATTGGTTATACAGCAACAAGCTTCACCAACCAGCAAGGAGTGAACCATGGCAGTACAAGATCTCACCAAAGACAACTTTGAAAGCACCCTCTCCGACAACGACATCGTCATCATTGACTTTTGGGCCGAATGGTGCGGACCCTGTAAGGCGTTCAAACCCATCTTCCACGCCGCGGCGGATCGCCACGAAGAAGTGGCATTCGTCTCGTGCGACACCGAGGCCGAATCCGAACTCGCCGGAATGTTCCAGATCCGTTCGATCCCGACAACAGTGATATTCAGAGAGCAGATCCCCGTCTTTTCGCAACCCGGAATGCTCCCTGCCGATGCTCTCGATGAGCTTCTCGGGAAGGTCAAGGAGCTCGATATGGACGAGGTCAGGAAGATGGCCGAAGAGAAGGAAGCCCAAGCCTGACGATCTCGAACCGATAACGATCCAAGGGGCGGCGAAAGCCGCCCCTTTTTCTTTCGTAAGTCGTGATTCGTGAGTCGTAAGTCGTTTCTTGGTTTCAGGAATTGCACGAGGACTTCGTTCATACACGCGTTGATGCCCACAAGGCCAGATCCGGACGAAGCAGTCCGATCCTCGTCAGACGCGCCACCGACTCACGACTTACGACTCTCGATTCACGACTTACGACTCTCGATTCACGACTTGCGATCCGCGATGCGTCTACAATGCCCCGCGGAGGTACGAACCCCTGATGCGAGAGCGCAGCCCAAACGAGGTTCTGAACTGGCTTGTCGTCGTGCTCGCCTTTTCGGTGCCCCTGTACCGCGCCTGGGTCAGCCTCGCCGCCTACCTCATCCTCATCCTGTGGTTTTTCCAGGGGGGCCTCCGCGAAAGACTCAATCACCTCAAGAAACATCGACTGACCATTGCGATCATCGTCTTCATGGCGCTGAATCTCCTGTCGCTCCTCTGGTCGGAGGACCCGACGGGCGGTTTCGCCTATTGGCGCAAGTATCTCTATCTGCTGCTGGTGCCCGCCATCGCATCCAGTCTGAGGCCGGTTTTCGCCGCCCGAGCCTTCCGGGCCTTCCTCACCGGCGCTGTTTGCTCGGTGCTGATCATGCCGGTGGTCATCCTCACCGATCTCCACATCCGTCACATCCACCCCGGAAACCCCGCGGCGACCATGTCCCACCTCGACTACTCGATGGTCCTTGCAGTGGCGGGTCTGCTCGTATTGGTCCACATGGCGCACACGACCCGGCGTGGCACTCGACTGATCCCATGGCTCGCGGTCTTTCTCGTGATCATGGGTGGACTCGTCCTCAACATCGGCCGAAGCGGGCAATTCGCCTTCACCGCAACTCTGGTGGTACTGATCCCCTTTTTCCTTCGCCGAAACCACTGGTTTCACCGGGCAGCGGTTCTGGTCTGCGCCGGCTGCCTCTTGATCGCGGCGTACGCCGCCGTTCCCCGCTTTCAGGAGCGGGTGGACAGGGGCGTCGTTGAGCTCCACGACGCAGTCTTCGAACACCGGGTTGACACCAATCAGGGCAAGCGGATCGCGGGCGCCCTCGTCGGGTTGGAGATGATCCGATCCAATCCCGTGCTCGGAACCGGAATCGGCGGGAACATGCTCGAGTTCCGGAGACTGCTCGAGAGCGATTTCCCGGGCTACATCGACGAAGTGGGGTGGTTCCCACACTTCCACAACCAGTATCTTCAGGTCGCCACCGAACTCGGTGTAGTCGGTCTGCTCTCGTTGTTGGCGATCTTCGCCGCCCTGTTCGCTGGGCGATACCGACGACCGGACGTCCAATCGGCTGCCTTGGCCCTAGGATGCGCCTTCCTCTTCGGTTTCATCGGAGACCCGTTTCTGCACAAGCAGATGACCCTTGTTCTCTTCGCCCTCACAGCGGGGACCATCTCGGCGGATGATGACGTATTCGAATCGTAAGTCGTCAGTCGTGAGTCGTAAGTCGTTCCTTGGTTTCCGGATTCGCTAGAAGACTTCGTTCAATCGCGCACTGATGCCCACAGGACCGGATCCGGAAAAAGCAGCCCGATTCTCGCCAGACGCGCCGCCGACTTACGACTCACGATTCACGTCTGACGACTTACGACTTACGATTCTGGTCGCCCTCGAGGCCCGCGGTGGCAAGACGCCGGTACTCCTCACAGTCCCGCAGCAGTTCCCTCTTGCTCCCCGAACCGACGATCCGCCCACCCTTGAGCACCACGATCCGGTCGGCGAGATCCACCGTTGAGAGTCGGTGGGCGATGATGAAGGTGATCCGATCACGAATGATCTCGGCCAGGGCTCTCTGGATCGCCGCTTCGGACCTGTTGTCCAGCGCCGAGGTCGCCTCGTCGAGAATCAACACATCGGGCTCGCGGTAGATGGCACGCGCGATGGCCAACCTCTGGCGTTGGCCCCCTGAGAGATTCGTCCCGAACTCGGCGAGGACCGTGTCGATACCGCCTTCCATGGCCCCGACAAAGTCCCAGGCCCCCGCCTTTCGCAGCGCGTCTTCGATCAGACCCGCATCGAATTCGCGACCATAGGTCACGTTCGCCGCCACCGTGTCGTTGAAGATATAGACCCTCTGGGTCACCATCCCGATGCGGCTGCGCAACTGACCGAGATCAAGCTCGCGGGCGTCCACGCCGTTGATCTGAACGGTCCCACCAGTCGGGTCGTAGAACCTCAGAATCAGGTTGACCAGCGAGCTCTTTCCCCCGCCACTGTCGCCGACGAGAGCGATGGTCTCCCCCACCTTGGCCTCGAGAGTGACCCCCCGCAGCGCCTGAATCTCGCCATACGACAGGGAGACATCGTCGAAACTCACCGAGATCACTGGGCCTTCGAGGGCACTCCCGCCGGAGGTGATGGTCGGCAGCCTTTCCAGGAGATCGTAGATCCGCTCTGACGCGGCCACCGCCTCGTACATCTGATTCGATGCCTGGGAGATTCGCTTGATTGGGTTATACAAGCTGAAGAGGGCCACCGCAAACGCAATGAAATCCCCAGCCTCCATGTGACCCGCGATCACCTGATGACCCCCAACCCAGATCACGAAGGCTGCGGCGATGGCGCCGAGGAATTCCATCAAGGGGTTGGTGAGCTCGCGGGTGCGAACGCCCTTCATGTTGATCTTGCGGAACTCGAGATTGTCGTGTTCGAATCGTTCGAGTTCGAAGCGCTCGGTGGAGTGGGCCTTGATGATCTCCACGTTGTTGAAGATTTCGGCGAGCCGGGCGGTGATGTCGGAGTCCTTCTCCTGCGATCGGTGCATGATTCGCTTGAACCGCTTCGCCAGCGCTGCGAGGGGCCACGCCGCAAGTGGCAGAACCACCAACCCCCAGAAGGCGAGTTTCGGGCTGAGGTAGATCACCACTCCGACAAAAGCCACGGCCGAAAGACTCTCTCGAATCACCACCGCCAGCTGTTGGCTGACCGCCATCCGAATCCGGTTGATGTCGTTGGTGACCCTCGAAATGAGCTCCCCGCCGTGATACTCGTTGAAAAAGGCGAGATCAAACCGCAGGACGTGACTGAGGAGTCGATTCCTCAACCGACGCACGACATCGAGACCGACCCACTGGAGCTCATAGACTTGGATGTACCGCCCGATACCGACCAGGAAGAACAGAATGATGACAACAGCAGGGAGGACGCGGAGCATCGTTTCGTCTTTGGCGATGAAGATTTCGTTGATCACGTCCTTGATGAGGTACATGACCGCGCCGTAGGCCGCGGCCCCGACGAGGCCACCGACGAACGACAGTGCTATCCGTCCCTTGTAGTCCTTGAGATAAGGAGCGAGCCGCCGGAGGAATTGCCTCATGAGCCGGTCCTACCCGGCCTCAATGACCACCCGAATCGGCATCGGGACCTTCCTCATCGAGCTGATCGAGCCCTTCCCAGGTCGAATCATCATCGTCGAACTCGGGGAGATTCGGCTCGATCCCGCGCTCCTGGTTGATCCGCCAACCCCAGAGGATCGAGTACTTCATATATGCGCTATAGGCCTGCAACGCGCAGAAGACCAACCCGCGGCCTCCATCAAGGATGCCGAGTTGGATGATGTAGGTCTTGAAGAACCGCCACACGGGTCTGAACGCGACCTCGATGGCCGACGGCCTTTTCCCGTCTCTCCACCCTTGAGCCGCGCCCCAGTAGCCGTACTTTGCCAGCCGGAAGGCATACTGGTCAAAGCTCAGATCCACCATGTGGTGTTCCATGGAACTCTTAAGCAGCGGCACCTCTCCACTCGTATGGAGGAGCGAGTGGACACGTCGGTTTTCGTAGTACGCGGTCCCCGTGCGGAAGACCCGGGACACCTGGTCGCGCTGCCATCCAGAAAACCTGATCCGTTTCCCGAGAAAGAAAACCGCACGGTTGATCATGTAGGCGTTGTGTTTCGGGTCGCTCGCAAGCAGATTCTCGATTTCGACCCTCAGGGCGGGCGTACACCGTTCGTCCGAGTCGAGAAGAACGGTCCACGGAGCATCGACGTGTTTCAGCGCCCAGTTCTTCTGTGCCCCTGCTCCGAAGTAGGTGCGTTGGAAAAACCTCACCTTGTCATAGCTCTGAGCGATCTCAGGGGTTCGGTCGGTGGAGTAGGAATCAACAACGATGATGTCGTCACACCAATAGAGCGACTCGATACAGTCACCGATGTTGTGTTCTTCGTTAAAACAGGTCACGAGACCGCACACTCGTGGTCGCGTGCGTCCGTCGTCGAGGGTCACCACATTCGGTTCAGGAACCATGCTGCTCCATCGCGCAACCGCGCACCGTCGCTCCGACCGAGCTGGCCCGATGATCGGCTTCGCCTTCTGATCTCGCGAAAAATGCTAACACATGCGGTTGTCCCGCTTTCAACCGGAAAGCGATTCATATCACTGAATTGCGGCCACTCGGGGGTATGATGGAAGGGATGGGAAGTTTCCAGCGGCATGTGCTTGTCGTGGGCGCCGATGAAACGGCGATGGAGAGAATCGCGCCCATGCTGCGGCGCGCCGAGTTCAGCGTCCACACCGCCGCCCCATCACCTGTGGTCTTCGATCTTGTCCTCGGCACGTCTTTCGAGCTGGTTTTGGTGAGCTACCCGCTGCGCGAACTCATCCTTGACGACTTCATTGATGCGCTTCGAAGAGACGGATCGTGGTGCCGCAAGGCAGCCCTGGTGCTACTCGCGGAACCGGACCATATCGAAGACGCCCTCGCGCTTGTCGATTTGGGTGTCAATCGAGCCATCAGCCACGAATGGCCCGAGGGTCGCCTCCACCAGGCCATCGGGGATCTTCTCGATGTGGCGCCGAGGGTCTCGTTGAGAGTTCTGGTCCACCTCAAGGTCGAGATACAGAGAGAATCGAAACGATCGCTCTATCAGACGGTCAACATCTCGCAGACCGGAATGCTCCTCCGGGGCGCCGATAACCTCGAACCCGGAACGAGGTTCAGCTTCTTCTTCGGGATCCCGGATGGCCGGCGGCTCGTGGAGGGGACCGGCGAGGTCGTCCGGAAGACAAACTCGATCCGTGAGGGCGCAGCCGGTCTCGGTATCCGGTTTGTTCGACTCTCCGGCGAAGGCCGGGAACAGCTCGAGAGCTTTGTCGTACGGAACGGAGCGTCTCCCGACCCCAATGCGTAAACCGTAAGGAGATCTACTTCGGGATCAAGAAATAGAGCTCACCGAGGTGCTTGGTGCGTCCAGCGATCTCGCCGGCCTCATCGCCCTGTCCCATGAAGAGATCCACCCGGCCTGGTCCTCGAATGGAACCACCCGTGTCCTGATTGAGCACAAAGCGCGCGATGGGCTCCTCCCCGCCATCCACGGTGGGCACCGTTGCTCTGACCCAGGCCATGATTGGCGCCGGAAACAGACCACGATCGGTGGCGATGGATCGGCCGCCGGTCACCGGTTCGCCATAGCACCCCAGCGGCCCACCATCCGAGGGCAACGGCCGGAAGAAGACATATGACGGATTGAATCCGAAGACCCTCGAAAGCTCCTCCGGGTGGTCCTCAAGATAGCCGCGAATGGCCTGCATGGACATGTCCTCGCGGGTGACAAGCCCGTCGTCGATGAGCAGTTTTCCGATCGACCGATAGGGGCGGCCATTGGTGGTTGCATACCCAGCGCGGAGCCGCGAACCATCGTCGAAAACAAGGGTTCCCGAACCCTGAACATGGAGGAAGAAGACATCGACCGGGTCATCGACCCAGCCCAAAACCTCGACCCCGGCCGTCAGGCCTTCACCAAAATCGATCTGTTCACGCTCGTAGTAGGGCTGCAGCCGGCGATCATCGACCCTCCCGACGATTGTCGCTCGATCGGTCTCGATCCCGAAGTCGCCGAGACTGACCGTCACCAGATCCTCGGGAACCCCGTAGACCGCGTGACCGTAGAGTTGAGTCGATTCTCGGCGCGCGTCGAGGAGAGGTTCATAGTAGCCGGTAAAGAGCACCTCACCCGCCCCATCTCGACCAACGGATTGCAGAAGGAGGAATTCCTCCTGAAACACCTCTTGCCGGATTCTCGGGGGCATGGCGGCGATGTCGCACGCCCGTTTGATTCCAGCTGAGAGTTCGATCGCGGTTCGTTCGATCTCCCCGAATGTATAGACGCGGTCGGGGGGAACCCGCTCCAGGTAGGCCACCGACGGCGCGCACGCCGCGGTCAATTCCGCCCCATCCAAATCGTCCCCGAGTACCGGCCAGTCTCCGACCGGGACCACAGTGAGGATCGCCTGACTCGGGGGTACAACCGGAGCGTGAGTGCACCCCCCCGCCATCGCGACCAGACCGATCACCGCGACCACGCATCGGATCAGTCGGACGTCATCCATCTTCATCCCGCCGCGGGAGTTCTTTGACGTAGACATCCTGTTTCGGGTACGGGATCTCGATCCCTGCGGCCGCGAACGCCTTGTAGACCCGACGATTGAGATCATCGAGGACCCGACCACGGTAGAGGGGTTTTTCGATCCACGCGAGGAGTTCGAAATCGAGCCCCGAATCGCCGAAGGTCCGGAACCGGACCCGGGGGGCGGGATCCGAGGTCAACCACGGCGCACCCTCGGTGCAGGACATCAGAACGTCCCGCACCTGATCGACATCGCTCCCGTAGGCCGCAGCGACCTTGACCCGCACTCGCATCTTGTCGTAAGGCCCACCGGTCTCGTTGACGATCCTCCCGTTGCCGATGACCGCGTTTGGAACCGTAACCTCAAAATCGTCGCGGGTGAGGATTCTCGTCGATCGAATGCCGATCTCCTGAACTTCACCCCGGAGACCACCATCGAGGATGACGAAGTCCCCCACCTTGTATGGCGCGTCAGCCAGGATGAACATTCCGGAGAAGAGATTCGCAAGGGTGTCCTTAGCCGCAAAACCGATGGCGATGCCGACGATCCCGGCCGATGCCAGCCACGAGGTCAGGGGGATGCCCCACGCGACACAGATCAAATAGATGCCCGCACCGGCAAGAAAGAACTTGGCAACCATGTCGAGGAGCGGCACGGTCTTTGGTTGGATCCAGTTGAACCTATCGACATTTCGGCTCAGTGCTTCGAGAATCACTTTGGAAGAACGCAGCAGCGCGACGCTCCACATCACGATGATCAGCGTCAACATCACGCCCTTGATCGCTCGATCGATCGTCTCATGCAGACCCAGGGAAATCTCGGCAAGCCACACCCCGCCGAAGACAAATGACCAATAGACCGGGCCCTTGAGAATGGCAGCGATCCTGTCGTCGACATCGGTATCTGTGCTCCGGGCGAGTCGATGGACCAGATGGCGGAACGCAAACCTCGCGACAAACGCGATGACAACCGCAAACAACAGAATAACTGCAGCGCGTTCGTGGGGCTCTTGCGGCAAATACGGAATCCGGGCGAGCAGTTGATTCATATCCATCCGGGCTTCTCCTCCTCGGCTCGGGCTCAATGGAATGGACAGTATAGGACGCTGCATCTCTCGGCGGCGATGACGTGCCATGATGGAGAGGCTCGAGGGAGGCCGAATGAGAGCATCATCCGAGCTGACACACAAGCTCTTACGGATTGCGGGGGTGTCTGTTTGCACCCTCCTTCTGATCGGTTTGATCGGCGCGTTCGCCCTCCACGCCTACGGAAATCAAAGGCTGAAGACCGCCCGCGTCGATTTCGACACCACATGGGGCCACCTCACTCCCGTCGATGCCCCGCCCGAGGTGCCGGAAAATGAAAACGGCGCCCGTTGGCTCACAGCCGGCGGCTACGCCATCGTGTGGTCCATCGACGATCAGATGTTCATCGGCGATCTGTCGGGCAGGACGGCACGAGAGTGGACAGACACGGAGACCTCGAGAGCCAAATGGATCCTCAACGAGCAACAGAACGCGTTGGCGCTTCTGATCCGTGCCGGTTCCTTCGATGTCTTTCACCTCGGCACCAACGGCAGAGCTACAACTCATGACCAAATCCCGTTCCTCGACATCATCAAGGGTCTTCGGCTGCTCATCGTCGACACCCGCCTGGCCTGGAAGGAAGGCCGCAACGAAGACAGTCTCGAGGCGCTCAACACAGTCGCCCGCGCCGCGGACGGGCTGCTGAAAACCCGGGTGGTAATGAGTTCGATCAGCGGTGCCGCGGCGACGCGTTGGACTGCGGGCGGGGCGGCCGATCTCATCAGCGATCCATGCGTCAATGGCGAGATCCTCGCTGAACTCAACGCCATCCTGCCCACCGAAGATCCCACCCACTGGGCCGATGTGACGATGGCCACCGAGGTCGAAGAGATCGCCGACGAAGGACTGGACTACATCGAGGACTTCCACGACCCGGCCATGGGCTGGAGCATTCCATTCTGGGTGTCCAGCCGATTTCTTTTTGAAGACCTCTTTGTCTCGGAGATTCTCGAACGGTGGAGCCGCCACCTCGAAGTCGGTCAGCAGCCGGCCGCACAATGGCCCGACGACGTCGGTAACGAGATCTGGGGCGACGCGTCCTGGCCCCCCTGGCAGGCCCTCGCCGGAACCATCACCCCCGACCTGCACAACGGCAAGGCGCGGGCGCAGGCGGCCGCGACCGAGATGCAGCAACTTCACATCGCTCTGCAACTCCGACTCGCGTCACCCGCGGGGCTTGGCCCCGAAGCCTGCGACCTGGTGATCGATTCGACGCCCACTGCGCTCACCGGAGAACCCGTCACCTGCCAATTCGACCTCGAGCGGGACGCGATCATCATCGAAGTTCCCGGCGCAGCAGAGGCTCTCCGAGGACACATCTCAGAGAGAAACAATGCCTCCCGATTCCCACCGATCGTGATGCCGGTGGGTGAAACAACCGAACTCTGCCGATGAGGGGTGCGAAGGAGACTTGCGAATGCGGGACGTGAGTCGTAAGTCGAAAGTCGTGAGTCGTGAGTCGCACGCCACGCGGGCCTTGGGAGACCTTCTTCGGCGGAAACGTCGTTCGTGCCGGAGCGCGCGTCTTCTCCCTGTCACGATGGATCCAACTTACGATTCACGACTTACGACTCACGTCCGCACCCGACACTCTCCAACCGGCTTCTATTGCACCATCACCATGGAAAGCCAGGGCCAATAGGTGATGAGCAGCACACAGGCGAAGAGGATGAGCAGCCACGGCAGGGTGGCTCGATAGAGGGTCACAATTGGTTTGTTGAAGCGGTATGACGCGATGAAGAGGTTCATCCCGACCGGCGGCGTGCAGTAACCGATCTGCATATTGGCCAGGAAGATCATCCCGAGGTGGATAGGCTCGATCCCGTATCCCGCGGCCAACGGCAGGAGAAGCGGCACCACGATGATCAGCGCCGAGAAGACATCGAGCATGGTCCCAAGCACGAGCAGGAAGATGTTGAGTAGGATGAGGAACGTCAGTTTCGACGAGACGTGAGCTGTCACGAAGTCGAAGAGCTTCATGGGCACCTGGGCGTCGATCATGGCGTTGGTCGAGGCCAGCGAGGCGCCGAGGATCACCAGGATGCCGCCGACGAGCACCATGGACTCCCGCATGATTCCGGGAAGGCGTGCAAAGGATATTTCCCGGTAGATCAGCATCTCGACAACGAGGACATAGATTACGGTCACCGCCGCGGCCTCGGAGACCGCAAAGAAACCGGTATAGACGCCACCGAGGACGATGATGGGCAGCGGAATCTCCCACGCCGCGGCCCGGACGGCCGCCACCGCTTCCCGAGCCGAGAAAGCCGGTCGTTCGGCGGCGCTCTGATGCAGAAAACGACCTTCGCGAAAACTCCACAATCCGAGGGCAAGGAGCATGAGGGTGCCGGGCAGAATCCCTGCGATGAAGAGTCGATCGACGCTGACCTCGGCGACGATGCCATAGAGGATCAACGGCAACGACGGTGCAAACAACAGACCCAGGCTTCCCGATGTCGTGACCAGACCCAGACTGAAGTTCTCACGATAGCCCGCGTCCCTCAGCGCCGGATAGAGCAGCGCCCCCATGGCGACGATGGTCACCCCCGAGGCCCCGGTGAACGCCGTGAACAGGGCGCAGGTCACCAGCGCGATGACGGCGAGTCCGCCCGGCATCCACCCGAGCAACGCGTCCGAGAGCCGCACCAGACGATTGGGCGCCCTGCTCTCGCCGAGAATGAACCCGGCAAAGGTAAAGAGAGGGATCGCGAGCAGGACCGGCGTATCGGCGATGCGATAGACCTCCATGACAACCGCGATTTGATCAACATCGGCACGGCCGAAGGCGAAGATCGCCCCGGCTGCAATGACCGCGAAGAGCGGCGCGCCGAGCAGCGCGAGCGCCAGCAGCAGAAGTCCGGTGAGAATCACTCGTCCGCCTCCCCGCCAAAGCTCCGTCGGAGGTGGAAGCCGGACAACAGGAGGTAACGGATGGCCAACAGACCGAAGGCGAGGGGCAGGATCGAAGCGGTCAACCACAGCGGGACCGAGGCGAACGCGATCTCCTCGTAGGCCGCGGCGTCCTTGACAAAGCGGACCGCCTGCCAAGCGAGGAACCCGGAAACCACCGCTGTGAAGAGATCCGTCGCAACACGGATACGGGATCGCCATGGCTCTCCGGTGAAACGGGACACCACGTCCACGTTGATCTGGCGGTCATCACGGCCGGCCGCGACCGCGCCGAGAAAACCGACCCAGAGAACGAGGGTGCGGAGGAATGGATCGCCCCAGAGAATGGCGGTGTCGAAAATGTTACGGGCGAGAATCTGCCAGGCGGCGAGACCGATCATCACCGCAAGCAAAACCACCAAAAGGACGTCTTCCATCGATCCGAGCAGTCGCAGCGCACGGCCAAAGGGTCCGTTGCCTTCCCACGCCCGGGCTGCGGGGCGAGCCGAATTCACTGAGCTTCCGTCGCCCCGGTCGTTGATTCGGCGTCGAGGCCGGCGATCTCCGTCTCGATTCCGTCCAGCATCGCACGACTGAGGCCGAGTTCCTCCGCCAACCGAGCCGAGGAACGCTTGGCAAGCTCCTGCCACTGGCGCTCGGTTTCGGGTGGCGGCGTCAGGGTTCGAACGCCCTGCGCCTCCAGAGCGTGCCGAGCCCCCTCGTTGTCCTCTCGCGCACGCCGGTCAAGGGTCTCGGTCATCCGGCCTAGAACCTCGTCAACGATCTTCTGGTCGTCAGCGCTCAACCTCGACCAGGCTTTGTCGGAGAGCACCATGCACCCATAGGTGTAGACCACGGGATACTCGATGGCGTACTTGACCTTGGTGAACCACTGGAGGGCCACCGCCGCCACGGGCGGTCCGGTCACGACATCGACCAAACCGGTCTGCAGACCCGTCAGCACATCCGCCAGGCTCAGTGGGACGGGCGACAGGGAGGTTTCTTCAATCAGAACCTTGCCGATGGGGTCGTTCTCGGGAAGCCAGGCCTTCTGCCCCTTGAGCTCGGTAAACGACGACGCCTTCTTGGTGGAGTAGAGATAGGCGAACCCGCCCTCGATGAACCCGAAGGAGTGGAATCCCTTTTCATCAAGAGCCGCAATCAGCTTGGCGTCGGTCTTCGCACGAACGGCGTCGACTTCTTCGTAGGTGCTGAAGAGCAATGGCAGCGTGTAGACATAGAGATCGGGCACCACGTGACCGAAACTTCCCGCGATGAACACACCGCCATGGAGTTGACCGATCCGCATTTTGCGCTGCACAGCGCTGTCGTCACCCATGGTCCCACCGGGATAAAAGCGGAACGTGACCCTGCCGTAGGTCCGCTCGGAAACCTCGTCCGCGGCCTTGCGTGCCT
>Ga0209344_10002471_pt1 | contig 20521 bp, 16 predicted proteins | sample Cruoilmetagenom6_FD_187293 | JGI IMG/M metagenome (GOLD analysis project Ga0209344, IMG submission 187293) | Oil polluted marine microbial communities from Coal Oil Point, Santa Barbara, California, USA - Santa Barbara Oil Seep Sample 6 (SPAdes)... | ecosystem: Environmental > Aquatic > Marine... | reverse complement strand
TGGCAAGGTGGCTTTTATTGTCCTTGCCATAATTCACGGTTTGATATTTCCGGTCGTGTTTATAAAGGTTCGCCGGCCAGCCGTAATCTGGATATTCCCCCTTATGCATTTTTAGATGAAAACATCATCGAAATTGGTACAGATGGAGGTACAGCCTGATGGGTAAAATAGCAAGTTCAAGAACAAAAAGCAGTAACGGCCTGATGGACTGGTTTAACCACCGTCTGCCGGTGACGCAATTCTACAAAGACCACTTATCTGAATATTACGCCCCAAAAAACTTTAATTTTTGGTACTTTTTCGGTTCTTTGGCTTTATTAGTACTGGTTAATCAAATTGTTACCGGTATTTGGCTGACCATGCATTATAAGCCGGATGCGGCACAAGCTTTTGGCATGGTGGAATACATTATGCGGGACGTGCCCTGGGGTTGGTTGATTCGCTATCTGCACACCACCGGCGCATCGGCGTTCTTTATCGTTATTTACCTGCATATGTTCCGAGGTTTATTGTACGGTTCTTATAAAAAACCACGTGAATTAATCTGGGTGTTCGGGATGATTATTTATGTGGCACTGATGGCAGAAGCCTTTATGGGTTATGTCTTACCCTGGGGCAACATGTCTTACTGGGGCGCTAAAGTAATTACCCAATTATTTGCCGCGGTTCCCTGGGTTGGTGACGCCTTGGTTGAATGGGTGCGTGGTGATTACTTGATTTCTGATGCCACCTTAAATCGATTCTTTGCCCTGCATGTCATTGCTTTACCATTGGTCATTGTAGTATTAGTGGTGTTGCATTTGGCCGCTTTACATACCGTGGGTTCAAACAACCCTGAAGGCGTTGATATCAAAAAACATAAAGATGACAATGGCGTACCGAAAGACGGTATACCGTTCCACCCGTATTACACCGTTAAAGATATTTTCGGTGTGGGTATGTTTTTATTAATATTCTTATTTATTGTATTTGTGAAACCCGATATGGGCGGTCTGTTCCTGGAGCATGATAACTATGTGCCAGCGGATCCGTCATCAACACCGGATCACATAAAACCGGTGTGGTATTTCACGCCGTTTTACGCCATGTTACGGGCGGTGCCTGATATGCAAATGGGCGCCTTAATTATGGCCTTAGCCATCGTGGTGTTATTCTTTTTACCGTGGTTAGATCGGTCACCGGTTAAATCCATTCGTTACCGACGTTGGCCTTATAAATTGATGCTCAGTTTGTTTGCCATGACCTTTGTGGTGCTGGGTTGGCTGGGGATGCAAGCGGGTAGTGAGTTACAAAAGTTGACGGCACAAATTCTCACTGGCTTTTATTTCTTCTATTTTGTATGGTTGTTCTTTTACAGTCGTAATGAGACCTATCACGAAGTCCCTGAGAGGATAGAAAAATGATGAAAAAAATAATCTTAAGTATATTGTGCTTGATGTTCACTTCGATGGTTTCTGCTGCAGGTGGTGCCTATATTGGAGAGCCGGCAAATACCAACATAAAATCTCAGTCTTCCTTACAAAAGGGTGCTAAGACCTATATGAACTATTGTTTGGCCTGTCACTCTATGGCATTTCAACGCTATAACCGGGTGGCAGAAGATTTGGGTTTAACCGAAGACGAAATGATGGACTCCCTGGTGTTAACCGATGCCAAGTTTGCAGATAAAATGACCCACACCATGACCAAAGAGCAAGGTACACAATGGTTCGGCAAAGCACCCCCTGATTTAAGCGTCATTGCTAAAGCGCGCGGTGTTGATTGGTTATACAACTACATGATTAACTTTTATGTTGATCCAACTCGACCAAGTGGCTGGAACAACCTGACGTTCCCGAATGCCTCGATGCCCCATGTTTTGTGGGAACAACAAGGTATTCGTGAGGCAAAATTTGAGACCCACACCGATGAAGCGGGTGGTTCGCATAAGGAATTTGTTGGTTTTAACACCATTGAAGAGGGCCAATTAAATGAGCAGGCTTATAAAGACCTGGTGCGTGATTTGGTTAACTTTTTGGATTACTCCTCAGAACCGGCTCAATTGATTCGTATGTCGTATGCACCGTGGGTACTGTTATTTACGGCGCTGTTTACCTTTTTAGCCTATTTATTGAAAGTGAATTACTTCCGAGATATCCATTAATGACTTGACGCTTATTTAAGCGAATTTAACAAAACAGCAAAAATTTGCTAAAATCAAGGGTTTTTCGCAATTTCTTAATTGCTTTAAACCCTTTTTGCATTTAACCCAAAGGAGAAAACTGGTGTCAACTATTGAACGAGGCCGATCAATTATTACAATTTATTCAGAAAAAGAGGCTTTTGACTCGCACAGAATTCGTTTTTTACTGGCGACCAAAAACATTAATTGCAAAATTATTTCTATTGACAAAAACAATCCCCCCGAAGATTTATTAGCACATAATCCGGGGTTAGAAATCCCTCATCTGGTGGACCGTGATATGCATGTTTTTGGGGTTCAGGTGATTACTGAATATCTGGACGAGCGTTACCCGCATCCACCTTTATTACCACCGGATCCGATGACCCGTGCGCGATTGAGATTTACTGTTTACCGATTGGAGCAGGGTTGGTTTTCATATGTGAATGTAATTGAGAATAACAGCGGTAAGAAAAAAACCGATGCCATTAAAGCGCTCACCGAAGAACTTAATGCGGCTGGTCCTTTATTTTCTCAACAAGAGTATTTCTTGCATGATGATATGTCATTAGTCGATACCAACTTAGTACCATTTTTATGGCGTTTGGAATATTATGGCGTGGATTGGCCGGCTTTACCTGATGAGTTAAGGAAATATGCCCATCGTATGTTTAAGAGTAATGCTTTTAGGACCAGTATTACCGAAACAGAAAGAGAGTTTCGTTTTGACTTTTGATGACAATATGAGTCCTGTAAAGCCGTATTTAATTGAAGCGCTGTATCGCTGGATTAGCGATAATAATTTGACACCGCTGGTTGTGGCTGATGTTTCTGTTTCCGGTATTAAAGTACCGGAAACGGCCATTGAAGACGGTAAAGTGGTGTTAAATATTTCCATGTCTGCTACCCAGGGTTTGTTGATGGAAGATGAGGTCATTTCTTTTAGTGCCCGTTTTTCTGGACGGCCTTTTTTGGTGGTGGTGCCAATGGCGGCAGTAACCGCTATCTATGCCCGTGAAAATAGTCAAGGTATGATGTTTGATGTTGACCCTGAAGAAACGGAAGAAGATGGCTCAAATCTAACTGAGCAACCATCTGATGAACAAACGGATGGTAAAAAACCCAAGAAAAACGCACATCTTAAATTAGTCGATTGATATGCAAAACAGTCAATCCATAGAAAACAGTCAAGACACAGTCTCTATGTTTGGTGGTTTTGACCAGTTTATTCCCGAAAGCTGGGCACCTTATTGGGAGCAAATTCAACAGTTTCCTTTATTGGGGTTTATACTGGTTACGGTTTTGGGTTATGTGGTGGCCAAATTAGCTGTTCTGATATTCAGTAAGAGTTTTAATCAACTCACCAAGCTATCTAAAAATGAGGTGGATGATCAGCTTATTGAGATTCTTAAACGGCCAATCTTTCTCACCCTATTCTTTTTATTTTTAAGCATGGCCATAAAAACCATCGATTTAAGTCCCGATTTGGAAAAGGGCTTAATTCGCTTTTTGGCTTCCATCTTGGTGCTGGTGTGGATGTTTCGCGGGTTTAGAATTCTGACGCTACTACTCAATACATTATCGAAACTAACGCATAAGTACGAAATTATTCAGCCCAAAACCATTCCCTTATTCGATTTAATCGGTAAATTATTATTAATTGGCTTGGGCTCGTATATTCTTTTACTGTTATGGGGCGTGGATCCAACCGCATGGCTGGCCTCTGCCGGTGTCATCGGTATTGCCGTGGGTTTTGCTGCCAAAGACACGCTGGCCAATTTATTTTCCGGTTTTTTTATTATTGCCGATACACCGTATAAAGTTGGCGATTATGTTAATTTAGACTCCGGTGAGCGCGGCATGGTGACCCAGGTGGGTATGCGTTCCACCCGGCTGTTAACTCGCGATGACATTGAAATTACTATTCCCAATAACATCATCGGTAACGCCAAAATCGTTAATGAAACCGGCGGACGCTGGGAGAAAAGCCGGGTCCGTATACCGGTGGGTGTGGCCTATGGTGCTGATGTAAGACAAGTCTGTGAGGTGCTTAAAGCCTGCGCTGTGAATCATAAAGAAGTCCTTAATGAGCCTGAACCACGGGTTCGGATGCGCAGTTTTGGCGCGTCTTCTTTAGACTTTGAGTTGTTGTGCTGGATTAATGAGCCGGTGTTACGCGGACGACTTCGTCATGAGCTGTTTATGGATGTCTATGAAGCCCTGAATGCAGCTGAGATTGAAATTCCCTTTAGTCAGCATGATTTATACATTAAGGAATTTCCAAAGACTCAAAACCTGCCTGAAAGTTCTCCGTAATTCAGGTTATGAATGATGCCACATCCCGTTTACTGCACAATATGCAGAATTCTTTGTTGCGAGTCGATTACTATCGTCTGAAATCGGTTTTTAAGAACACCAAAAGTTCAGCCCAAAAGAATAAAGCTCTGGCTGCTATTGAACAAGCCCATCAACATTTTTTAAATCGTAAAAAACAGCGTCCCAAAGTAACATTGGCCGCAGACTTACCGGTCTCTGAACAAGCCGCTAAAATTCGTGAAACCATCAGTAATCATCAGGTCACCATTATTGCTGGTGAAACCGGTTCCGGTAAAACCACCCAAATCCCCAAAATTTGCCTCCAAGCGGGCTTCGGTCAATTCGGCCAAATCGGCTGTACCCAACCACGCCGCATCGCCGCTAAATCCGTGGCTGCGAGGGTTAGTGAAGAACTGTCCGTACCGTTGGGTAAAGCAGTCGGATATCAAGTGCGCTTTGATGAGCGCTACAGCGAAGATGGTTTTATTCGCTTTATGACCGACGGCATCTTATTGCAACAAACCCTGCGCGATAAGTGGCTCAATGATTATGACACCATCATTATCGATGAAGCCCATGAACGCAGTTTAAATATTGATTTTTTGTTGGGTTTTTTGAAAAAACTATTGCCCAAGCGACCTGATTTAAAAGTCATTATCACTTCAGCCACCATCGACACCGAGAAGTTCAGTGCCCATTTCGATGATGCGCCGATTATCAATGTCTCCGGTCGTTCCTATCCGGTCACCACCCATTACCGACCGCCGGAGGAAATGAGCATTGACATGGAAGAAGCCATTGTGCGTGCGGTGGATGCCTTTTATAAAGACAAGAAAACCGGTGATGTGCTGGTATTTTTACCCGGTGAGCGAGAGATCAATGACACCATTGATCGACTCAAGAAAAAGCATTTACCCAACACCGAAGTGCTACCTTTATATGCCCGTTTAACCTCAGCACAGCAAATGGCTATTTTTAATCCAGGTACTAAACGCCGCATTATTGTCAGCACCAATGTGGCCGAAACCTCGTTAACTGTACCACGTATTCATGGCGTGATTGATAGTGGTTTGGCGCGCATCAGTCGATATTCAGCGCGCAGTAAAATTCAAGGCTTGCAAGTGGAGCCGATTGCTCAAGACAGTGCCAATCAGCGACAAGGACGTTGTGGCCGGATTGCACCGGGGCATTGTTATCGACTTTACAGTGAAGCTGACTTTGAATCACGGCCTGAGCACTCTGACCCGGAGATTTTACGGACTTCCCTGGCGGCTGTTATCTTACAAACCCATGTGCTACGTCTGGGCGATTTGGAAGACTTTCCTTTTATCGACAGCCCGGACTTTAAACAAATTGCCGACGGATACCAGCTGTTGCAAGAACTGAAAGCCATTGACGAAGGCCGTCAGTTAAGCGCCATCGGCCGCAAAATGGCGCATTTACCTTTAGATGTTCAATTGTCGCGTATTCTACTGGCTGCCGGTGAATTGGGCTGCTTAAAAGAAATCCTGATTATGGTGTCAATGCTGGCAGTACAAGATCCCAGAGAGCGGCCGTTAGATGTGGCCCAGGCAGCAGATAAAGCCCATCAGAAATACCTTGATGACAATTCGGATTTTACCGGTATTTTAAACCTGTGGCGATTGCTGGGTAAAACCCGTAAAGAGCTCGGCAATAATAAGTTCAGAGGCTGGTGTCGGAAAAATTTTATCAGCATCAAAAAGTATATGGAATGGAAAGATGTGCACCGACAACTGTCTCAATTGGCCAAACAGCAAAAACTATCTCTGAATTCAGGACAGTCATCTCAGGACAGTCAACACGAAGCCATACTTTGTGGCTTTATATCGCATGTTGGTCAATTTCATAATGAACGCATTTACCTCGGCACCCGTAATAAAAAGTTTATGCTGTTTCCGGGTTCGGTGTTGTTTAATCGAATGCCGCAATGGGTGGTGGCCGCTGATATTGTCCACACCAGTCAGGTTTATGCCCGGATGGTGGGGCAAGTCACTGTGGAACAAATCAATCGTGCCGGTGAGCATCTGATTAAGCACAGTTTTTATGACCCCTATTGGTCGAAAAAACAAGGTTCAGTGATGGGTTATCGTCGCAGCACCTTATTGGGCTTAAATTTAACAGAACGCGAGCGGGTGCATTATGGGCCCCATGATCCTGAGACTTCGCGCCAATTGTTTATTGAACAGGGATTAGTGGCACGCCAGTTAAACACCCGGATGGCTTTTTATCGGCACAACAGCCGGCTTATGGCCGAAATTGAAGCTGAAGAAGACCGCCATCGTAAACGCGACTTACTGATTGAGCCGGCGGCTTTATACGAGCTATATGATGAACGAATACCCAAAGGCATCTATTCAGAACCCCAACTGAAAAAGTGGCTGAAAAAACAATCCGATCAACCACTGCATTTCAGCGCCAAAGATTTCTACCAGAACCAGGCACAAACACCGGAAAAAGAACAATTTCCGGATCACATCCAAATCCGGCAACTCGATATTCCTTTAAGTTATGTGTTCGCACCGGAGCAACAAGAAGATGGCGTCACTGCGCATTTAAAACTGGCCTGGTTGAATGCTTTGAATGGTAATGACTTTGAATTTCTGGTGCCCGGTTTAATACAGGAAAAAGTGGTGGCACTCATTAAAGGCTTACCAAAAAGCCTGCGCCGTGGCTTAATTCCGGTGAATCATTATGCCGAGATTATTGTTGAACTGTTAGAACATGAGCTGGAATTTTACCAGCAACTGGTGGCTATTGTCCGCCAGAAGAATGGCCTGGAAACCACTGTCGACGATTGGCAAACCGTGGATTTACCGCCGCATCTGCGCTTTCGTTATGAAGTGCAAAACCGTAAAAACAAGATGGTCTATCAAGGACGAAGTTTCGATGAAATGCAAGGTGAGCATCAACAAGCCGCCAATGTCAGCTTCCAGAAATCCGCCAGTGAAAATCGACAAATCAATGGTGCCACGGATTGGGTGTTTGAAACCATCGAACCGATGGTCACCCTCGATAATGGCTTACCGGCCTATCCGGCACTGGTTGACCAAGGTAATGCGGTAGGCTTGCGGTTTTTTGAGACCGGAGATCAAGCTGCTTACGAACATACTCAGGGTATTAAACGACTGTTGCAGCTCAAATACCCAAAAATCACCAAGCAATGCCGGAAAATAAATCCCAACCTGAAAGCCGCACTGGCCTGGGACAGTTTAGGTACAGAGAACAAATTTATCGATGCCGTAATCGATGCCCGTCTGGAAGCCGGTATCACTGCACATGACACGGTCCGTACGCAAGCCGATTTTGATCAACTCGCCCAGCAGCTGTCATCGAATCTCTACCGCGATATTTATCAGTGGCTTGAGGTTCTTAATAAGGTTCTGATTGATTGGTACACAACCTGGCAAACCATCGAAGATCACAGTGAATCGCTCAATGATGACAGCTATGCCGATATGATACGGGAACTCGATTACCTTATCTACGACGGCTTTCTGAAAATGGTAAGTCTCGTTCAATTCAAGCACTACCCACGCTACATAGAAGCCCTCAAATTGCGCCTGGAAACTGCACTGCATTCTCCTCAAAAAGAAATCGATAAACTCGAGCAATTATCCGAAGTCAGTGATCCGTTTTATCAGCGCTGCGAAGATGCGCCCGTTTTTACCCGCGCCCATCAAGAATTTCTTATGACCCTACAAGAATACCGCGTGTCGTTGTTTGCCCAGAATTTGGGTACGCAGCAGAAGGTGTCAGGGAAGCGGTTAAAGAATTTGTTTAAAGGGTTGTTTTAAGCAGCTAGGTTTATTGAGATATATCTACGCTAGCCAGTTTAAAATCGGCGGTAATAATGTTGGGCTTCATTTTACTCAACGCCAATCTAACTAGATATCCTTAAAAATAATCAACAATCCAATTATGGATGAAACGCTTTGTCTGGTAGTCATGTTTAATAAAAATACCACCTCTCAACGGGTGGCTAATTTCACTATAATAATTCAATGACAGGTCAAAATGTGTCTATAATATGTTAGCGCTGTACATTTTTTATGTAAAGTTTTCGGCTTTTAGACTAATAATTGCGAAGCGTATGATTAGAGATCATGTCAAATTAAAGAAAATTAACGCCGATCATTATTTTTGATGGCGTGGAGATGAGGTTACGCGGCTTGAAGGGATTGCTGATGGTGTATTTGCCATTACATTAACTTTGTAAATTGTCAGTAGCACTGGTGTCAGTGGTTTTAATGAAGTATGGGAGTTGGTACGAGATTTACCCGCATTCTTGGCCAGTTTTGCTTTAATCATGTACATCTGGTTTGAACATTGTTTATTCTTTCGTCGTTATGGATTGATCGATTCCTGGTCTTTGTTTTTTAATGCCACATTTTTGTTTGTTGTCATGATTACGGCGTATCCCTTGCAGTTATTGACCACATTTCTCTGGCATTTGATTATTGGCGTTTCAACTCAACCATTGTTTGAAGTTTCTGGCTCGGGTGTTACGATACTCACAGGTGCACAACAACGTGAATATATGATGTATTTTTATGGGGTTGCCTTTGCCGGTGTGTTTGCACTTTTAATGCTCATGCATTTCAATGCATGGTCAAAACGTAGGCTTTTGGCGTTGAATAAGCACGAACAGCTGATTACATTACAAGCAATCTCTCATCATTTTATTTCAACACTTATCGCAATAATTTCAATCATTATTCTTTGGTTAACTAAAAAACCATGGATGTCAGGAACCGTCTATTTTTAATGCCTATGTTGCATCCGTTTATAGGTTATATCTACTATAAAAAATTGAAGACACTAGATTAAGCGAAATATGTGTAAAATAGCTTATATTAAGTGTTTAAATACCTAAATATTACACTTCAATAGCGCAAAACCTTTACTTTTTAGATAAGAATAAGTATCATTTGCACATCGAAAATCTAAGTGATATAAACATGACATTGACAAAAATAGTACCCACATCATTAATTCTGACCTTCTTTTTTGGGGGGGCGTTATTTTCTCATCAAGCCATTGCTAATGGTGAAATAACCGATCAGGTGAATCATTTGCAGGATCATATTTCTGAATATACCGAGGAGGTTCATTGGTTACTGGATAACTATAATTCGGTGGTGGATACCTATGAAAAGCAAGGGCAAGAAGCCACCCAGACCCAAAAATTAATTGATCTCTGGGAAGAGGTTAATTTTCATGCAGCGATTGAAACCCAGTTTATACCTATTTATGCCAATATATGGCAAGCTATTTATGGTATTAAACAAGGCATCGAAGATGGTGAATCTGTCGAAAAAGTGCGGCAGCAACAAGAGAAATTAAACCAAGCTTTGTGGCAGGCGTTAGGTGCTGTTAAACTGGCAGCGAGCTATCAGCAACGTGGTTTAATCGAAAAAATTCAAACCACTGAGGTTGAACCCACCAGCGGGCCTGAAACCATTGATGATATTAAAGGTCGATTAGACCAAGTTGTGGCAAAATATGCCGAGCAATTAAGCGAAGTGGCAATAACCTTAGTTCATGATACTTATCTGCAGCGCTTTGAAGGTATCGAAGGTGCCTTAATTGAGCAGGATGCTAAGTTGGTTGAAGATTTAGAGAAGGATTTTAACGTGACTCTACCACAAGCCATTGAAGGCGCAAAAAGTGTTGATGAGGTTCGCCAAGTGGTTGAGGTGATGAAGCAGAAATTAAACAAAGCAAAACAATTACTGGTTGAAGCAGAAGCCGACCGTAAACCCGTATTTTAAGGACTTATTATGCAACGCAGACAATTTATTCAAGGAATAGCCGTGGCTGGTATAGGGGCTGCTATGCCCTGGTCGTTGGCATCAGCCATGACCGCTGTGCAACAGGCTGCGTCAGTTAATTCATTGCCTAAATTGGTCGGTGAACTAACACTTTACCTGGGACGCGGTGAAGGTGGTTTGTATGAAAATGTGCTTGAGGCCATTAAAAAACGCAATCCACAATTGACTTTAAACATTCGTCGCGGTGGCACAGCTGCCTTGGCTAATATATTGGTTGCTGAAGCCCAGGCCGGGGTCCGTCGGGCAGATGTGTTCTGGGCGGTGGATACCGGTGCCATTGGTATGATGATTGATGAAAATCTGGCACAGCCTTTACCTGATGATTTAACCGAACAGTTAAAGTCTGGCTTTCAATATACCGGTTGGTCGCCTGTCACCGGGCGCATCCGCACCTTACCTTATAACACCGAGCGCGTAACTGCGGAACAAATTCCTGATGATGTGATGGCACTGGCTGACAGTGATTTGCAGATCGGTTGGGCGCCGGCCTATGCCTCGTTTCAATCCTTTATTACTGCGATGCGGATTTTAGAAGGTGAAGAGGCCACTGCAGAGTGGCTCAAAGGTGTCAGCAGTCATGCCAAATCCTACGCCGGAGAATTGGGTGTGGTGATGGGTGTGGAACGCGGTGAAGTGGATATGGGATTTGCCAATCATTATTACACACTGCGCTTAAAAGCCGGTAAACCCGATGCCAAAGTGGATTTGGCCTTTACTAAAAATGATGCCGGCTGTCTGGTTAATGCCAGTGGTATAGTGGCATTAAGTGAAGGCGATTTACCGGTAAATTTTATTCGCTATCTGCTGACCCAAGAAGTGCAATCTTATTTATCCAGTGAGGCCTATGAAATTCCACTGGTTAAAGGCGTCGCCGAACCGGAAGGATTGGTACCCTTGAGCACCTTGTCACCACCCAAAATCGATTTACGTAAACTGGCTGATATTCGACCCACACTGAATCTGATGAGGAAAGTCGGCGTATTGTGAGAACCTGGCCAAAATCCTACCCGCTGGCATTGATTATTGCCCTGTTGGCTTTGTTGCCGGTGGTGGTTTTAGTGCAACTGGCTGCCGGCAGCGCGGAATTATTTGATGCCAGAAATTTAGCGGTATTAGGCAATACCCTGGCGCTGATGCTACTGACAGTCATTGGCGCGGTTTGTATTGGTGTTCCCTTGGCATTCTTAACGGCTTATGTACGCATGCCACTGCGTCGCTTATGGTTGATTCTGCTGGCATCTCCATTGGCCATGCCCAGTTATGTGGGTGCTTTTACTATGTACTTTTCCTTTGGTCGTGGTGGTGAAATAGAAAATTTATTGGGTTTTAGTACGCCGGCGGTGACAGGTTTATGGGGTACCGCTTTGGTCATGGCTTTATATACCTATCCCTTCGTGATGTTAACCACGCGTGCAGCCTTACTGAGTCAGGATGCCAGTCTAATCAATGCTTCACGGACTTTAGGTGTGTCCCTGGCCAGCAGTCTTTGGCGGATTGTCATGCCGCGCTTGTTTAATAGCATTGCGGCGGGTGCTTTGTTGGCTGCTTTGTATGCTTTGTCTGATTTTGGTACACCGGCTATTTTGGGTTTGGATACCTTTACCCGGGTTATATTTGTTGAATATAACGCCTTTGGCTTAAGCCAGGCAGCGATGTTGTCACTGCAATTGATGGTGGTGGTTGTTTTAGTTTTATATTTGGAATCCAGGATTAAAGCCACCAGTGAGCGGCCGGGGAGGCATTTGTTATTCTGGCCGTCTCGTAAGCAAGCATTGGTAATGAAGTTGGTGGCATTGCCGCCATTTTTGTTGGCGATTGTTTTACCACTGGTCATTTTTGTTGTGTGGTTGTTGCGTGAGGGCAGTGGTGGTTTTGAATGGACTTTTGCCTGGAACTCGGCCTATGCTTCTTTTTTAGCCGCCATGGTGGCCGTTATTTTGGCATTACCGGTGGCGCATGCGGCCATTCGTGGTAAAGCCGGACGATTGATGGAGCGGGTCACTTATTTTGGTTTTGGGGTGCCCGGTATTGTGATGGGTACGGCCTTGGTTTATTTGGGCTTAAAGTTACCTTTTTTGTATCAGACGCTGGGCTTATTGGTGATGGCCTATGTCCTTAGATTCTTACCCCTGGCGGTTGGCAGTATCCGTACCAGCACCGAGAATTTAGACGGCGGTTTAGTGAATGCCGCCAGATCGCTGGGCGCCAGTCCGCGTGAAGCCTTTATGCGGGTCACCCTGCCATTAACACTACGCGGTATGATTGCCGGCGCGGCGTTGGTGTTCTTAGAAGCCATGCGCGAATTACCCGCCACGCTGATGTTGGGTCCCACTGGTTTTGAAACCCTGGCTACTTACATGTGGCGGGTCTACGAGGCCGGGTATTTCGGTCGAGCAGCCATGCCGGGTTTAATGTTGGTTGTGATTTCGGGATTTGGCCTTATTTTATTGTTAGGCGGGGAACGGCGCGCAGAATTTTCACTCGATCAAGGTAAACAACGATAATGCTTCAGGTCAAAAACTTAACAGTTAGTTACGGTGATAACCGAGTGGTTGATCAATTCAACCTGCAGTTGGGTGATGATGAAATATTGATGTTAATTGGCCCCACCGGTTGTGGTAAAACAACGATTTTACAAGCACTGGCCGGATTGGTGCCAATTGATGAGGGTGAAATTAGTTTACCGGGCTGGACCGCGACGCCCAAAAAATTGGTGGCACCGGAAAAACGCAACGTTGGCATGGTGTTTCAGGATTTTGCTTTATTTCCCCATATGACGGTTGAGCAAAATGTCTGCTTTAAATTAAAAGATACGGCATCAGCGGACCACTGGATCAAACTACTCGGTTTAGAAGCGTTAAGAAAGGCTCAGCCGGGTCGCCTGTCCGGCGGACAAAAACAACGGGTTGCCCTGGCCAGAACACTGGCCCATAAGCCGGCCTTTGTGCTGTTAGATGAACCCCTTTCAAATTTAGATGCCGCGTTAAAGGATAGCTTGCGCTGGGAAATTCGAAATGCGTTGAAAACCGCCAAAGTACCGGCGATTTGGGTCACCCATGACCAGGATGAGGCGCTCTCTGTGGGTGATCGGGTGGGTGTTTTAAATAAAGGTAAGCTGGAACAAATTGCCACACCGGAATTATGTTTTGATCAACCCGAGAGTCGTTTTGTCGCTGACTTTTTAGGTGAGGCGTCGTTTTTACCCGCGACTTTTAACCAGTGTTGTGCCAATACTGAATTAGGTAACGTGCCAATCCGGTCACAGCCACATTTAAACCACGGTGATATATTGATTCGTCCTGATGATTTATCGGTAAAAGCCGCTGCTGAAAATGCTAACGGCCACATCGAATGGCAACGCTTTGAAGGCGAATCCAGACTTTATGCTGTGACCCTGGACAGTGGCCACTTGGTTAAAGTCCGTGCCAGCCACGAAAATGCCATTGACATTGGTGATCGCGTCGCCGTGGTAGTCTCTACCACCCATCCGCTGGCAGTTTTTGGTGGCGAATCTGCTAAAACCCACTAAAGATTGTCCCTTAGAATTTTTTAGTGCACGGTTGCGAAGGCTATTTTATTTGATTTAAAGATTCTATCAACTGAGCCACTTCTTCGGGGCTGTTGTAGTGGCTGAGGGAAACACGAACGACGCCTTGTTGCTGGCGTAAGCCGAGGGTGTTAATCAGCTCCACGGCGTAGAAGTCACCATAGCGAATACCCAGACCTTGTTGATTGGCTTTTGTGGCAATTTGTTGACTGCTCAGTTTATTATGTACGAAGGATAGGGTGGCCACCCGTTGGTTTTTATCAGCAACGGTGTCACCGATGATTTGCATGTCCGGATGGTTGTTTAAAAAATCAGTCAGTGGTTTAATCAGTTGTTCCTCATAATCGGCAATAGCCTCAAAAGCCTTACCTAAGTCAGCACGCAGGGATGTGGATGACTGTTGATTTTGCCCCAGTTTTTGTAGGTATTTGATGGCGCCGTGAACGCCACAAATTAATTCATAATTGATGTTGCCGGGCTGAAAGCGATAGGGTGTGTCTTCGATAAATTGATGATTAATACTCGGTAAGCGTTGCAGACAATCGTATTGACCGTATAAAACCGCCTGGTGCGGGCCAAAGGTTTTATAAAAGCTGAAAAAATAATAATCCACACACAATTCTTGGACATCGGGTAAGCGATGCGGGGCATAGGCAACACCGTCAACACAAATTTCAGCGCCATGCCGGTGGACCAGGTCGGCCCATTCTTTGATTGGGTTAATGTGGCCGTAGATATTGGAGACATGGGAACAACAAACCAGCTTGGTTTTATCGCTGAGCAACTTTTTAAGTTCCGACATTTCCAACTCGTGTGTATGAATATTGACGTTCCACTGTTTAATCACAATACCCTGCTTTTGTAAATCTAACCAACAACTGCGGTTGGCTTCGTGATCAACATCTGTAATGATAACTTCGTCACCCGGTTGCCAGGTTTGCACCAACTGTAAACTCAACAAGCGTGTTAACCAGGTACTGGATGAACCAACAATCACCTCCTCAGGTAGTCTGGCATTGAGCCAGGTGGTGATGGCAGACTGTGCTTGTGTAACCCGTTTAGCCGCTTCTTGTGAAGTGTTGTAATCAGCACCTAATTGGACATTGCATTGGGTTAAAAAGTCCTGAATACCGGAAATAGCGGCTTGGGTGATCTGAGAACCACCGGCATTATCCATTAAAATATCCGAATTGTTACTTAGCCCCGGAAACTGGTTACGAACCTTGTTTACATCATACATTGGCGTTACTGAAAAATGAAAGCGTCTAGTCTAACAAAAAAATATGATATGCCTTGACCTTAATTTCACTTGATGTTGGATAAGCTTTAGCCATTACACCAGAGGCCAGAACTATGAAAATGATAACTGCAATTGTGTTGGTAGTGGTAATAATGACGTTATATGCTTGCCGGTCAACACCGCCCATACAGCGCGCAGACAACGTTGATCTAAATGCCTTTATGGGTGATTGGTATGTGTTGGCGCATATTCCCACTTTTATTGAGGACGAAGCCTATAATGCCGTTGAAAGCTATCGACGCAAAACGACGAAAAAAATTGCCACCACCTTTCGCTTTAATCAAGGCGGTTTTCAGGGTAAAGAAAAGATCTACCACCCCACCGGCTTTGTTCAGGAAGAATCCAATGCCTACTGGAACATGCAATTTATCTGGCCCTTTAAGTCAGAATTTGTAATTAGCTATTTAGATGCCGATTATCAGCACACCATCATTGCCCGCAGTAAACGGGATTACGTTTGGATTATGGCAAGGGAACCGGTCATCGACGGGGATAAATTAAATGAACTAATCGAGCGTGTTGTGACCTTGGGTTATGCGCGTGGCGATATCAGAATAGTTCCACATCAAGCTGAAGATCGTTAAATAATTGATTTAGAATCAATTTTTATATTCTGTTAAGGTTTGTTTTACATCATATTAACCTTCATTTGATACGCTAAATGGTTCTTAAAAAAGAGAAATAGAATGAAAAAAATAATGATGTCTCTCCTTTTATTACTTCCGCTTGGCCTCTTAATGGCGCAACCGGTGACTGTGGTTGAGGACAATTTGGTTTCAGCCAATTACTTTACCGCGATTATTACCGGTGTCATCTTGGCCTTGGCCATTCAGTTTGTGCTGACAGCCTTATCTGTGGCCATGGGTATATCGGCCATTGGTGATGTGCGCAGCCGTTATGTGGACGCTAAATTAGATGTCACGCCGGATGATTCTGAGCGTCGTGATTTGAACAGCGATGATGACGACGACATGAGTCTCGGTGTTAAGGTGACCAGTGGATTTGGGCTCTGGAGCGTACTAACTACCTGTATTGCGTTGTTTGTTGGTACGGCTTTGGCCATTAATTTAAGCGTTATACAGACACCGGTTACAGCGGCAGTGATGGCGTTGGTTATTTGGGCGGTGTTTTTTATATTGCTGTTTTATTTAGAAGCTAAAGTAGCCGGTACCGTGATTGGAAATTTGATAACTACGGTAACAGCCGGTATAAAAAGCGGCAGCCAAGCAGTGGCTGGTTTATTTCAGCCGTCTGATGAGAAGAGATTAGATCATCTCATCAGTCGCAGCATTGCCTCGGTTAAAAATGAAGTCAATGATCAATTTGACTGGCAGTCTGTATCGAAAAAAGTGGATAATTTCAGTGCTCAATTAGATCGTAAAGTGCCGGATTATGATGATTTGCGTTCTGATCTTAATGACATGGTACAAAAGTCGCGTCATCGTGATACCAGTGCCATGTGGATGGTCATACAGCAAGTGCTGTCACAAGCCATTAGTCAACAAGATAAATTATCCGATGAAGCGGCTAAAAAGAAGGCCGAGCAACTGCGAAATTTGATGGATGAAATGCGCGAAAGCTACGCTAAAGGCGATGGCGCCATTGACGGTTTAAAGTATGTGGTGGCTAATTTTAGCAAGCAAGAAAAAGCTGATGTCGATAAACGATTACAAGAATTTCGACAAAAATTAATGGACGCAACCCCAGAACGTTTATCCAAAGAACAGCTTAAGCAGGATTTGGATATGGTATTAAATGATCCCAATACCATAAGCACCATTATTGCCAATAAATTTGAAGGGGTTAATCGAGACAGTATTATTACTGCATTGGATAACAACACCCGTTTAGAAAAAGATCAATTGAATGATTATGCGGATTCTATTGAGGCCGGTATTGAGCGCATTGTGTCGGAGTTTGATAAAGACAATGCTAACCGCTTAAGTAAGCGGATGGCGCGTCAAGTCGCCGCCTTTTTAGATGGTACTGATCGCGATGAATTAGCCTATGAAGTCTTGAAACAAGATGTCATAGACATGGTGGATGATCCGCGTCACAGTGTTGATGTATTGCGTCATCGTTTAAATCAATTTGATGGTGAAACGATGCGTGCTTTGGTCACTAATAACCGTTATATCGATGATGAGCACATCGACAAAGTGGTGCAAACCATTGAAGAGGCTAAAAGCTATGTGGCGAATAAGTTACACCAGGCGGATGAAAAAATACGCCGCAAAGTGCGTAATTTACAACGAAAAGCCGTGATCAAAGCCGAGCATGCGCGTAAATTAGCCGCCGTGGCTGCGTGGTGGTTAGTCGCTTCAGCGGTATTATCTGCCGGTGCAGCTGTGTTAGCGACCATGGTTGTGATGTAAATCTTTAAACTAAAAGTCGGATTCATCCGACCACTAAAAAGCCGGATTACTGATCTGGCTTTTTAGTGGTTGGACAAGAAAGCTAAAATCCGCTCAGCCACTGCTTGGGCTTCAGTCATATGCAAATGGTGGTTGCCTTTCAGTTTGTCAATTTGTTGGGGATTTAAAGCATCCATACGTTGTTGCAGTGTGGGATAGTTCATGGCATAGCTGACCGGATCTGCCATAATTAGCTGTGTCGGAACCTCTATATCTGTTAAAAATTCTTGAATTTGTTGTTCGTCTAATCGCACCAGACTGCTCAGGCGTAAGCGTTTGTCGGTTCGCCAGTGATAACCCTGAATAGTCTTTCCAAGCCCACGCTCAATCATTGGACGTAAAATATTGGCCGGCATCGGGGTGGCTTTTTGACGGGCTTTCATGGCGTGATCAATACTTGGATAATGACGTTGGTGTTTCAAGCTATGACTGCGCCATTCGTCCAGCGAACTGCGCAAATGGGCGGTGGCTTTGCCTTGTTGATAGGGTGGAATGGCACCTAGGTTTTCAATCAAGACCAATTTTTCCACCGCTTTTGGATAAGCGGCCACGTACATGGTGGCAATGGCGGCACCCATGGAGTGGGCAATCACAGTTAGTGGTTGGGTTAATTGATCGAAAACAGGTTGAATATCTAACAGGTAATCAATAAAGGCATAATTATGGCCAACGGCTCGGTGATGAGAGCAGCCATGGCCCGGAAAATCAATGGCGATCACATGATAATCATGTTCAGCGAGTAACGGTGCCAATTGTGAGAAACTAGCGGCATTATCAAGCCAACCATGTAAAGCCAATATAAGGTGAGTATTGCCCGCACCCCATTCTAAAGCAGCAATATCGCCGGAGCGGGTCGTAAAAGTGAGTTCCGAAGGGGTCATATCAACACCATAAATAACAGTAAAGCCAATAGTAAACGGTAAAGCATGAACCAGATAAAATCAATCCGTTCAATAAATTTCATAAATACGGCAATGACCACCCAGGCACTAATAAAGCTTAAACCTGCAACCCATGTCACAACGCTGTAATCCACCAGAGTCGGTTGTTGAGACCATTTGAAACCTGCATAGGCTGCCGCCATTAAAATGGTGGGAATGGCCAACAGGAAACTAAAGCGTGCAGCGGTGGTTTTATTTAAACCCAGCGCCATACCGGCGGTCAGCGTGACACCGGAACGAGAAGCGCCCGGAATGAGTGCTAGGCATTGAGCCAGACCAATCAGAAAAGCTGATTTTTTATCCAATTCAGCGTTTTTCGCCAACCGTTGGCTCCACCATAAAAGTACACCAAAAACCACACTGGCGAATGCAATCACCAGCAAAGAACGGCCCAAACCGCTGACCCAACCGGCGAACAGCAATCCGGCCACCACAATCGGCAAGGTGGCAATAATCAGCTGAATCAATAACTGATTTTGGCGTCCCGATAGCAGTGCCAATATCTCTTTGCGAAAATAAATCATTACCGCCAGTAATGAACCTAAGTGAGCGGTGATATCAATCAGTAAGCCTTGGTCCTGCCAGTCGCCCAAAAGCCCGACTAAAATTAAATGCGCCGAAGAAGAGACCGGCAAAAATTCGGTCAAACCCTGGATCAGAGCCAGTACCAGGGTTTGCCAAAAATCAATCATGAGGTAGCCGGTTTAAGATGTGTTCGATAGGCTTTCCAGCGGTCTTTGGGCAACATCAAGCGTTCCATGGGCATCACCTCAGGTGATTCCAAGGGTGTGATTTTGGTATCAAAAATCTTACTAAGGGTGTCCAAAACGGACTCTTCATTGGCGATTAAGGCATCAATATCCACCAGGCTAATATTTGGATTCATGGCGATCAGTTGATTTTTTATGCGGCCAAAATCGGTGGCTGAGAAACGGCTGTTGGCAAACACAGCCTGATGCAAGAGACGATCAGGCATATTGCGATCTAAAACAATCACGGAAGCCGCCGGGAAGACCTTTTTAATTAGGGTCATATTCAGGGCGGTTATCGGAATAAAGTCTGCATACGCACCCTGTTCATGCCGGCGTTTTAGGTGTTGGTGGTATTTTTTGCGCAATAAATGACAGCGGGCATCAGGCAAATTAGCCACATCTTCAAACTGCCATTGTTGAGAAAACAGGTCCATTCGTGCGGAGGGTTGAAAACGATCAGTAAGGGTTTTGATTCCATGTTGTTTTAAGCGATTAACAAAAGTCATATGACCGGTGGCAGTATCACTCAAGACAAACACCGGTTGTCGGTCTTGCTGACTGGTGGGCCATTTTTGAACCTGCTTTTCAGCATCTCCTGACAACAAAGAAACCGCATGGGGTTCGTTCTGTTGTTGGGCACTAAAGTGATGCCAGGCGGCTTCATAATCACCCGCTTCATCCAACAATAAGCCGAGATACAGATTTAAATCGTCAGCGGATGCTTTTAAATCATCGTTATTTAGAGCCTGGTTTAGAGTTTCGACGGCTAATTGGGGTTCTGACAAATGCCATTGGGCATAGGCTTTGACCACCACCGCTTCTTGGTTCGCTGGGTTATCATTAAGTAAAGTTTCAGCCGCTTGCAGTGCCAGTGACCATTGCTGGGTTTGATATTGGGCCTGCATCTGATGTTTCAATGCGGTCAAGAAATGGGGACTGTCTTTATCGATGCCTTGTAGCCGATCAATCGCTGAACTGTATTGATTTTGTCTAATATCAATCATGGCCAGCATAACAGTGGCTCGATCACTCTGCCCGCGCTCCTGTAAACGTTGCAAAACCTGTTGAGCATGATCGAGCTGATTCAGTGCCACCAGTGTTTGGCTGAGGGTGATGAACCAACTGGGATAAGCCAGTGGTGATTGGCAAACGCTGAGTAGATAGTCCGCAGCCTCCTGAAAATGTTTTTGTTTGAAAGACAACATCGCGGTGGCGGCCATTAGTTCCGGTGACTGTTG
>Ga0209344_10002470_pt1 | contig 20523 bp, 16 predicted proteins | sample Cruoilmetagenom6_FD_187293 | JGI IMG/M metagenome (GOLD analysis project Ga0209344, IMG submission 187293) | Oil polluted marine microbial communities from Coal Oil Point, Santa Barbara, California, USA - Santa Barbara Oil Seep Sample 6 (SPAdes)... | ecosystem: Environmental > Aquatic > Marine... | reverse complement strand
CTTATTGAAGAGCGGACGAACAAATACATTCGTGACTTATATGACCACATTATTCAAGTAAATGAAAGTGTTGAGATATACCGGGAGATGATTTGGGGGCTGATGGATATGTATATGACCACCATTAGCAACAAAATGAACGAGGTGATGAAGGTGCTTACCATTATGGCTTCTATTTTTATTCCCTTAACCTTTATGGCGGGGATTTACGGGATGAATTTTGACCATATGCCCGAACTGCACTTTAGATATGGCTATTACTACCTTTGGGGGGCCATGATTTTGGTATTTTTTGGATTGCTGTGGTATTTTAAGCGGAAGAAGTGGTTGTAACCCAAACCCGAAATAAACCCGAAGTAAACCCGAAGTAAACCCAGCTTAAACGGGAGGTAAAACTGCTTTAGGTGGGGACTTTTTTTAAACAAGGCAATTTTTTGATTGAGGTACTTTAAATTTTAATATCTTTACTTTTCTCCCCTTTTAATTTGTTCCAATGCGGAATTCCGTAGTGGGATGGATTTTTATTGTTTTATATTTGAAAATTACTAACCAAAATTATATCTCTTTATTTAATATTATTGTGATATAACTATGGTCTAAGCTTAGCAAAAAAAACTTATATCAATAAACTATGTCTGATAGAATTGTTTTGCTTGAAAATTTAATTGCAGGATTATGCATTTGTATTCCAATAATCTTGCGCTTCGCCGATACAAAAAAATACCGGAAAAGTTTTAGACCAAGTATTAGTGATTACGTTAAAATGAAGCATCGTCATGTGTTTGGAATGGTATTTACCATTGCAGCGATGCTGTTTATATACAATGGAGTTCATAATTTAGATGCTGGTTCTTTGAATAATTTTTTACAATCCAGTTTTTGGGAAGAGAGAGGCTACAACATTATTTTAGGGTTAGCCCTATTTGGAGTTATGCTTTTTCCCTATAACCGTTGTGAAAAAACACATTTCACTTTTGCAGGACTATTCTTTGTGGGAAGTACTATTGTTATAGCTTGCTTTCCTGGACCCGAAAATTGGCAGAAATGGGCAAGTTATTCTATTGCCGCAGCATCTATTATTGCATTGGCAGTATATTTTATCAATAAAAACTGGAAAAGAAAATGGATTAATCTCTTTTGGGCGGAATGGATTTCCCTTATTGTTATAGGAATCCATTTTATATTAGAAAATGACGGTATCTTAGAACTTGTAAAAAAATTATTATAACGATTATCAAGAAAATGGCTAAAAAAACCTCCCCAAAAAAACAAAAATCAATAGAAGAAACCCTTTGGGAATCTGCCAATAAACTAAGAGGCTCCGTAGAATCTGCTGAATACAAACACGTAGTACTTGGGCTTATCTTTCTAAAGTTTGCAAGTGATAAGTTTGAAGCCCGACGTGCGGAACTTATTGCCGATGGCAAGGAAAAGTATGTAGAAATGAAAGAGTTCTACAACCAAAGCAATGTGTTTTACCTTGCCGAGACTTCCCGATGGAGCTACATAATTAAAAATGCCAAACAGGACGACATTGCCCTAAAAATAGATACCGCACTCCACCAAATAGAAAAAAACAACCCAAGCCTTAAGGGCGCTTTGCCCGACAACTATTTTAGCCGACTGCAATTGGATAAAAGCAAGTTGGCATCCTTACTGGACACCATTAACAAAATAGATACCCAAGCAGATAAAGCACAGGATATCGTGGGGCGGGTTTATGAATACTTTCTCTCCAAGTTTGCACTTGCGGAAGGAAAGGGAAAAGGAGAATTCTACACACCAAAGAGTATTGTAAACCTGATTGCCGAAATGATAGAACCCTATAAAGGGATTATATATGACCCTGCCTGTGGTAGTGGCGGTATGTTTGTGCAGTCCATTAAGTTTATAGAGAGCCACCACGGGAATAAGCAGGAAGTGAGCATTTATGGGCAGGAATATACCAATACCACCTATAAACTGGCAAAGATGAATCTAGCCATACGGGGCATCGCTGCCAACCTTGGTGAAAAGGCAGCCGATACGTTCGGGCAGGACCAACACCCAGATTTAAAGGCAGATTACATTATGGCAAACCCACCCTTTAACCAAAAGGACTGGCGTGCAGAAACAGAATTGGTGGACGACCCCCGATGGATGGGCTATGAAGTACCCCCAAAAAGTAATGCCAATTACGGGTGGATATTGAATATGGTAAGCAAGCTTTCAGACAATGGAGTAGCTGGTTTTATTTTGGCGAATGGTGCATTGAGTGGTGGCGGTGAGGAATATAAAATTCGTAGAAAGTTGATTGAAAACAACTTGGTAGAAGCCATTGTTATCTTGCCGCAAAATATGTTTTATACTACTAATATAAGTGTGACGCTTTGGATATTGAATAAGAATAAAGGAACACACCGTAAAAGTATAGGGGATGAAGAACGAAACTACCGTGAACGGGAGGAAGAAGTCTTGTTTATGGATTTACGGCAGATAGGAATTCCTTTTGAGAAAAAGTTTATACAGTTTAGTGAGCCACAGATAAAGGATATTGCTCGAACCTACCATATGTGGCAACAGCGTAATACCGATTATAAAGATGTGCCAGAATACTGTTATAGCGCTACTAAGGACGAAATAGAAAAAAAGGATTTTTCCTTGGTGCCAAGCAAGTATATTGAATTTATAAACCGGGATGAGAATATTGATTTTGACACCAAAATGAAAAGCCTGCAAAATGAGCTAACAGATTTGTTAAAGCAAGAAGAGAAAAGCAAAGCAGATTTATTAAAGGTATTTAAGGAATTGGGTTATGAAATAAGACTTGAACCTTGAAAATTGTCTTGAACCATGATTTTATGGATTATGGGATTACTTGATTAAATGTCTTGAACCTTGATTAACGGGATTATAGCATTACCAAGATTGTAAAGTAAAAAAAACAAGCAATCAAGGCAATAACGAAAATCAAGGTTCAGACAGCAGGATTATGAAATATGAGGAATTAACATACAAGATTATTGGTTGTGCGATGGAAGTACATAAACAATTAGGGAATGGCTTTCAAGAAGTGATTTACCAACGTGCATTAGCTATTGAAATGCAATTACAAAATATTGAATTTAGCAGAGAACATATAATGGACATACAATATAAGGGTTACGAAATTGGGACAAGGCGTGTTGATTTCTTTGTGGAAAACTGCATTATGGTTGAAATCAAAGCAATCATTAATTTAGAAGATGTTCATCTGGCACAAGCTATGAATTATTTGGAAGCTTATAACCTTGAGATTGGGTTGCTTATAAATTTTGGTGCAAAAAGCCTGCAACATAAGAGGGTTCATAACAATAAGTCTTGAACCTTGATTATTAATAATTATAATATTGCCATGATTATAAAATATTACAGGAAAAGAAATCAAGCAATCAGGTCAATCTTGAAAATCAAGGTTCAGACAGTTTTTAAAGATTTGGGATATGCGATCGAATTATAAGCGATTAGGAGATTATATAACACTTGTAGATGAACGGAATGTTGATTTAAAAGTTACAACGCTTTTAGGGCTAAGTATCTCCAAACAATTTATTCCTTCTGTAGCGAATACGATTGGTACAGATATGAAGAATTATAAAATCATTCGTAAAAACCAATTTGCGTGCAGTGTGATGCAGGTGCGCCGTGATGGAAAAATGCCAGTGGCATTATTGAGTGATTTTGATGAAGCAATTATCTCACAAGCCTATCCAGTTTTTGAAATTGTTGATACTACTTTGCTTTCGCCAGAATATTTAATGATGTGGTTTTCACGAAGTGAATTTGATAGACAGGCAACTTTTCATGCAGTTGGTGGGGTTAGAGGAAGTTTGGAATGGGAAGACTTTATGGATTTTGAAATGCCAATACCCTCAATAGAAACCCAGCAAGAAATAGTTGACGAATACCACACCATTATAAAACGAATTGATTTAAACGAACAACTAAACCAAAAGCTGGAAGAAACTGCACAAGCACTTTATAAACATTGGTTTGTGGATTTTGAGTTTCCCTTCGACTTCGCTCAGGACAAGCCCGATTTAAAAGGAAAACCTTATAAATCTTCTGGTGGGGCTATGGTTTATAATGAGGAATTGGATGGGGAGATTCCGGAGGGGTGGGAAGTTACTTCCGTAAAAGATTTTTGTGCTGAAATGAGAAGTGGTGGTACTCCTAATCGTAGTGTTTTGGACTATTGGGACAAGGAGGAAGTACCTTGGTTAAAGACAGGCGAAGTAAGTAACAATATTGTTATAAAAGCAGAAGAATTTATTTCAGAACAAGGTTTTAAAAATAGTTCTACCAAATTATTACCAATTGATACGGTATTGATGGCTATGTATGGTGCAACTGCTGGGCAAATAGCTTTTTTGAAATTTAAAACGACCACGAACCAAGCTTGCTGTGGTATGATTTGTAATTCTATAAAAGATGCTGCATTTTTATATTACCATTTTCTCGTAAACCAAAAAGAAATTGCAAATATGGCAACGGGTGGAGCTCAACCGAATTTAAGTAAGAATTTAATTGAAGACCTTAGAATCATTTTGCCACCTAGAGAAATAATGAAAATTCAACCTTTAAACATTCTAATTGAAGAAAGAACAGATTTAACTAAGGAAAATGATTTATTAACTCAATTGCAAACACTCCTTCTTTCTAAAATGGCGACTGTTGGGAGTCAACCTGAAATAGTAACTTAAAATTAATAGATATGGCACATTATGGCAATAAAAGAGGAAACTCTCCAATTACAGATTACGAAATAGAAACTGAAGCAATTACCATATGGTTTAAAGGAGGAAAACCTTATAGATATAGCTATGATGGTGGTGCAGGCAAATATCATGTGGAAAAGATGAAAGATTTGGCAAGGGCAGGTTCTGGCTTAAGCGCTTATATTACTGCGAATGTGCGAAATGATTTTGATAAATAAGGATTATAAAAATGAGATCAAAACTTTTAGATATAACAATCAAAAATCTGGGTTGTGTTGATGATACTGGACTTACCGTAGCTCTGGATAATATTTTATGTTTAGTTGGTGATAATAATACGGGTAAATCAACTGTGTTACATGCTTATGAATTAGCAGTTGGCACTGTTAAATATGATGTTTCAAGAGATAGGAGGAATAATTCAAATATGGATACTAGTGTAGAAATATCTGTTCATATACCCGAAGGAGTGGAAAATATAGCAGAAAAATGGAAAGTTATTGAGGGAGAATATCATATTGTTAAGAGTCGATGGACATGGGATGCTCAAGGTGTCAAAACAAGAGAAACATTTGACCCTGATTTAAAAGATTATTCACCCGATGGGAATGCTGCAGGACTAGATAATGTTTTTAAAAGCAGATTGCCGAAACCCTTTAGAATAGGAGCATTAGAAGGATCCGATAATGAGTGGAAACATTTGTTAAAGTTAATAATTGAACCTATAAGTTATAAACTTACAGAAAAACTTGCCGACGCAGAATCTGAAATAAGTAAAGCCCTTCAGATATTTAATCAAGAGGCAGAAAAACCAGTAAAAGAAGAATCAGAACGAATAGGAAAATATAATAGTGATATTACAAAGGGCCATAGTTCTATTTTCCCCAACTTAAGCATTGATATATCGATTGGATTAGGCGAGGTAAAGTTTGATCCATTGGAAACATTAATGAAAGGGTCAACCTTAAATGTAAAAGAATTTGAACAATTAGTAGATTGGAACCAGCAAGGCACAGGTTCTCAGCGTGCCTTATTTTGGTCACTTTTGCAAGTTCGTTCAAAATTACAAGCAATTACCGAATACAAACTTGAAACTGAAAAGAAAATTCAAAAACTTAAGAAGGAAATAGAGACATCAGAAAAGGCAAGGGATAAGGCTGCTAAAGATGAAACCAAAGAAAGACATCAAGGAATTATTGATTCTAAAACTGAAGAAATTTTATTATTAGAAAAAAAAGATTTTGATAATGGAGAAGATAATGAAATCTCACTTCCTGGATATATGCTTTTAATTGACGAACCTGAAATAGCCTTACATCCCAATGGAATAAGAGCTGCATCGAAATATCTTTATGATCTTTCCAAAGATGGTTCTTGGCAAGTAATGTTAACAACTCATAGTCCATTATTTGTAAATCCTTTCGAAGATAATACAACTATAGTAAGATTATCTAGAGATGCTGGGTCACCTTCTCCAAAAACATACAAATCTGACACGATTTCTTTTTCTGAGGATGAGAAAGAACAGCTTGCCTTATTAAATACTTTCGATCAAAATTTGGCTGAAATGTTTTTTGGTCAATACCCAATAATTGTTGAGGGTGATACAGAGTTTGCCGCGTTTCAAAAAATAATGAGTTTGAATGATGAAAAGTATCCATTAAGTTCGAGACCATTAATTGTAAAAGCAAGAGGTAAGTATCCTATAATTCCCATAATTAAAATGTTGAATCATTTTAAAATAGATTTTTCAATACTTCACGATTCTGATTACCCTAAAACTAAAAATGGTGGAGCTAATAGTGCTTGGACTGGCAATGAAAAAATTGCAGAAGAAATAAAAAAATGTAGAAATAATGGTTTAAATGTAATACATAGAATTGCTTTTTCCACTTTTGAAGTTGAACACTTGGGAATAAAAGTGAAAGAAAATGGCGAGGTTAAACTTCCAAAAGGTCAAAGTAAACCTTTTGAAATGTATAAATTAATTGGGGATGACAAAGAAGTAAAGAAAAGTGTGGAAAAGATTTTGGATGAGCTATCAGATTTAAAATCGAAACAGGAGCCATTTGAAAATAAAACCGCCTTCGATACGGATACAATTTTTAAAGAATGGGTAACTGAGAAAAAAATTAAAGATCAAAGATTTACATTTTAAAAAAATTAGAAATGAAAATAAATCAACAGCTAAAAAGAATTGAAGTATCAGCTTTTGAATTAGACAATACCATTGTTTTCAATTATTTTGACAACCTCCCCGCTGCAGAAAGAGACAATAAGCTTGTTCGCGCACTCTACATTGGTGTGCTCGCGTTAATGGAAGACCGTATTTCCTCTTTTCTTTCCAAAACCTCCAATGAATTGGGTACTGAGCTGGAAAGCCTAAAGATGATTTTTGAAATGAAGAAGGAGCTGTTTTATAAATCCACTATAAAAGGTTCCTTAGCAGAAGATGATATTGCCGAGTTTTTGAATGAGTATTTTCAAAGTAAAAGAATGGCTGATAGGGCATTGTTAACTGGAAATGCTGCTGGTGCTTTGGCACGAAATAAAACAGGAGATATTATTTGTGAAGTAAACGGTGATTCAGATTTAAAGATTGCCATAGAATGCAAGTTTGATAAAAGCGTAAAACTTGGCCCAATTGAGGGCAAGGATTTGTTTATCAGAAAAACAGATACTGCTTGGAGCCAGCTTATAGAGGCAGATGCCAATAGAAACAGTAAGGTAAGCCTTATTGTTTTTGATATTTCATTGGTAGATAATTCTATTTTAAAGTTTTGTGAGAATGTGGGTTATATCCCTGAGATTGGGTTTATAGCAATTATAGATTCACAAAAAGGCGATTATACCAATTTGGTTATTGCTTATATGTTGGCGCGCGACATAGCCCTTAATGCGAGAACTGTGGAATTGGATAAAGATGTATTAAGTATACTAGTTACGCGCATTATCAAAGACATCCACGAAATAAAAGCTATTAAAACCTTGGTGGAACGAAACATTGACACCAACCGAGAGATATTAAAGCAGATTGAAAAGTCAATGCTTTTAATGGACTTTAACCAAAAGTATTTGACTCAGTTTTTACAAACAGGAACTTTAACCAAAAAAGACCTATTGGATTTTTATATGGGTGATGCTGTTAAAGATGAGTTTAAGATGATTGAGAAGGATATTAATGAATTATAATTTGTCATATAACTAATGGAAGAAATAAAACAGCTATTAAAAATAACAAAAAGCCTTAAAGAGAAATATGGCAAGAATTTCTCTTTAGATGGAAAACTTGTGGGAGATATAGGGGAAATACTGGCAGCGGAAAAATATGGGTTAAAACTATATACTGAAAATACCGCTATCCATGATGGTGAAGAAATTAAAACGGGCAGAAAGGTGCAGATAAAGGCCACCTTTAGAAATTATAGTTATTTCCCATATGGTGATGATAGATTGCCCCATTATTTTTTAAGTGTAAACATATTGGAAAATGGAGAGTTGGAAGAATTGTTTAATGGCCCGGGAAGCTTTATTGTGGAACATTATTTAATTAAAAGAGGAATAAAACCCTATAAAGAAACATATTACACGCTCTCAAAAGGGATACTTAAAACACTAAATGATGAAGTTCCTGAAACTGAAAAAATACAACGGATAAATTAATGGATACATTTGAACTTCAAAAGTTTCTTGAAACTGCGAAAATCCCAAGAATTAAGAAGAAGCCCAAAACCTTTTTAGGTATAGCGAAGCAACCGCATTATGAAAATGTGCTTTCCAATATCTATGCTTTTTATTTTGATATAGAAGAAAAGCATAATTTAAAAGACCTTTTTATTAAAAGCCTTCTTGCTCTAGTAAAAGATTCTAAATTTGAAAAGCAGGCGGTTACCTTTAATGGGTTTTGTGATTACAGTTGTGAGACAGAGTGTACAACCTTAAATGGTGGGAGAATTGACTTATTGCTGAGCAATGATACCCAGGCAATACTTATTGAAAACAAGGTATATCATACCTTAAATAATGACTTATATGATTATTGGAAGACTGTAAAATTACCAGATGCCCATAAAATAGGCATTATACTTTCCTTAAGTCGTGTTTCTGACATTAGGCATCCTGGCTTTATAAATATTACCCATTTAGATTTTTTAAAAAAAGTAATGGAAAATAGTGGGCCTTATTTATTAGAGGCTCAAGATAAATATTTCGTTTTTTTAAAAGATTTGTACCAAAATATTATCAACCTAAGTAAAAGTTATATGGAAGAAAAAGACTTGAAGTTTTATTTTGATCACCAATCGGAAATAAACCAATTGGCAGAATTTAAGTTTGCCGTGCGAAGACATATAATGAGCGAGGTTGAAAAAGCAGGAAACACCTTAGATGGTCTAAACCTTCTTACTCCTAGAAAAAATAGCGAACTTGAAAAACGGGTTAGATATTATGTGTGCCCACAAAATAGAAATTTGGTTATTGCAGTAGTTTTTGACGGTCTTCTTACACCTGAGCGAGGGATGCATATTGCCGTTGAGCTTCAAGGGAATGCCTTGCAAGATAGAAATCGGTACGATGGAATTCTATTTAGCCCAGAAGAAAAAAAGGTTTTGTCTGACCATATGAAAACCACCAATTATGACTGGACGCACTTTGCTGTAAAATATTATAATTTGGACGAAAAAGAGATTGCTGATTTATCAAATTTTATATTGAAAAAATTAAAAGAAGATCATTTGCTTTCTGTTTATGAAAAATTAAAAGTTTTTTTAATTACGAATAAATAATCTTAAATACTAAACTACCAATCTCAACTAACCAAAAAAAATAATGCCCAAATACTCCGTACACCAACAACCCGTAGAAACTTTATTAAGCTGGATAAAGAGTGGCGATATTGCCATACCGGAAATACAGCGCCCATTTGTTTGGAAGTCCGCCAAGGTGCGGGACTTGATAGACTCATTATACCAAGGCTATCCTGTGGGCTATATAATTACTTGGCGCAACCCAGATGTAAAACTTAAGAATGGCGAATTATCGGCCGGAAAGAAAGTGCTGATAGATGGGCAGCAACGTATAACCGCACTTACTGCGGCTATTGTGGGGCGCCGAGTACTTAACAAAAACTATAAAGAAATAAATATTCGTATTGCGTTTAATCCGCTCAATGAAAAATTTGAGGTGCTAAATAAGGCACTGGAAAAAAGCCCAGAATGGATAAACAACATAAACCCAATAATCAATGATGAGATTTCCATTACCAAAGCTATTTCTACTTATTTAAATATAAACCCTGAAGTAGATGAAGATTTGATAATAGAACGCATAGAAAATCTGAAACGCATAAAAAACAAACAGGTAGGAATTATTGAATTAGACCACTCTTTGAATATTGATACTGTTACTGAAATATTTATTCGCATAAATCAAAAAGGGGTGGTATTGAGCAATGCAGATTTTGTTATGTCTAAAATTGCGAGTGATGAACAACACGGCGGCAACAGAATGCGAAAACTGATAGATTATTTCTGTAGGCTAATTGTTGATAAAGATTTTAATAAACACATTCTTGACAATGACAAAGCTTTCGCCGCCCACGAATATTATAAGGCATCACAATGGATGGCGAATGGGCAGGATGATTTATATGTGCCGGACTATATAGATGTGCTAAGGGTTTCTTTTACTTATAAATTCAGTAGGGGGAAGTTTAGCGATTTGGTTGCATTGCTTTCAGGAAGGAACTTTGAAACAAGAACCTATGAAGATGAAATTGCAGAAAAGAGTTATTCAAAACTTTCTGATGGTTTAAAGGATTTCGTCAATCAAACCAATTACCAACGTTTTCTTATGCTGGTAAAATCAACAGGTCTTATCAGTAACAAATTAATATCTTCCAAGAACAGCCTTAATTTTTCCTATACGCTTTATTTAAAACTAAGAAATGAAGGAATGGCGGAAACTGAAACCCAGCACTATGTAAAAAGGTGGTTGGTGATGTCTTTATTGATAGGCCGCTATTCTGGTTCTTCTGAATCTATGATAGATGAAGATATAAAACAAATTAATGAAAAGGGGATTGCCGCGTATCTGGACCAGATGGAAAAAACCCATTTGGGAGAAGGTTATTGGGATTTTGGAATAATATCTGATCTTGAAACATCAAGTGTAAACAATAATGCCTATAATATCTATTTGGCTTCACAGTGCAATTCAAATGCAGTGGCATTTCTTTCCAAGAGCATGAAGATTAGTAGTTTGATAGAGCAAAGAGGTGACGTGCATCACATTTTCCCTAAAAACTATCTTGCTGAAAATGGGTTTACGCCCAAACAATATAATCAGGTGGCAAATTTTGTATATACCGAACAGGCTACAAATATTAAGGTTGGGAAAATGGCTCCTAATATTTATTTAGCAAAAGTTAAAGATCAGGTTAATCAAGGGGTACTTGATATTTCGACAATTGATAAGGAACAGGATCTTTATTCTAATTTATTGAATAATGATATGCCAACTGAAGTATTCAACTATACTCATTTGGATTATAATTCGTTTTTGATGGCACGTAGAAAGTTAATGGCAAAAAGAATTAAACAATATTACGAATCGCTTTAAGGATAAACTAAAAAAATAAATGAAATTCACCGAAGCCAAATTAGAGGAAACATTTATTGAATTGTTGGAGATAGAGGGATATCCACATACTTTCGGCAATACCATTTCCCGCTCGGTGGATGAGGTGCTTATAGAAGCAGATTTGCATTCGTATTTAAAAACTCGCTATAGTAAAGAGGGAATAACCGATGGTGAAATCAATACCATACTATTACAGTTAAAAACATTACCCGCTTCAGACCTTTACGAAAGCAACAAAACCATCATGCGTTGGCTCTCGGATGGGTTTATTTTAAAACGGGAAGATAGAAACCAAAAGGACATCTATATAGAACTTATAGATTATAGCGGTTTGACCGAACATAAAATTGCCGAGGATCTGGATGTTATTGCGGCAGAACCTGAAAGAAACGACTACCCAGAAACCCATAACATATACCGTTTTGTAAACCAGTTGGAAATAACGGGCACTGAAAAAAGAATCCCAGATGGCATACTTTATATAAACGGTTTGCCCGTGGTGGTCTTTGAGTTTAAGACCGCTATAAAGGAAAATTGCACCATCCACGACGCTTATGTGCAATTGACTACGCGGTATAGACGGGACATCCCTGAACTTTTTAAATACAATGCCTTTTGCGTTATAAGCGATGGCGTAAACACCAAGGCAGGTTCGTTTTTTGCGCCTTATGAGTTTTATTACGCTTGGCGGCGTGTTTCTGGATTGGCAAAGGATGTTGATGGTATTGACAGTATGTTTACGATGATACAGGGGATGTTACACCCAAACAGACTACGGGATATAATCCGCAACTTTATTTATCTTCCAGACAGTTCCAAAAAAGACGAAAAAATAGTATGTCGCTATCCACAATATTATGCGGCGCGAGCACTGTATGAAAGTATTCAAAAAGCACAAAAGCCAGATGGGGATGGAAAGGGCGGTACCTATTTTGGCGCTACGGGTTGTGGCAAGAGTTTTACTATGCTATTTTTAACAAGGCTGTTGATGAAGAGCATTTATTTTGAAAGTCCGACCATTGTTTTAATTACAGATAGAACAGATTTAGACACGCAATTATCTGAACAGTTTACCGAAGCAAAAAGATATATTGGAGACAACACTGTAATAAGTGTGGAGAGCAGGGCTGAACTACGAGAGCTATTGCAAGGGAGGCAAAGCGGAGGTGTGTTTTTGACCACCATTCACAAGTTTACAGAAGACACAGAATTGCTTACGGAACGAAATAATGTAATCTGCATTTCAGATGAAGCCCATCGCAGTCAAATAAACTTAGACCAAAAGATACGTGTTACTGAGGAGGGGGTGCATAAAACATACGGATTTGCAAAATATCTCCACGATTCCTTACCCAATGCAACTTATGTTGGCTTTACAGGAACGCCTATCGATGCGACACTTGATGTATTTGGAAAGGTTGTGGATGCCTATACGATGACGGAATCCGTAAAAGATGAAATTACGGTGCGAATTGTTTATGAAGGGAGGGCGGCGAAGGTTGCATTGCACAATAAAGAACTTGAAAAAATTGAACAATATTACGAGGAAGCTGCTGCGGCAGGTGCTAATGAATATCAAGTAGAAGAGAGCAAAAAGCAATCGGCAAATATGAATGCAATCTTGGGCGATCCCGATAGGTTGGGTGCTATTGCAAAAGACTTTGTAACACATTATGAAAAGCGTGTAAGTGAAGGGGCAACGGTAAAAGGAAAGGCTATGTTTGTATGTAGCAGTAGAGAGATTGCATATTCCTTTTATAAAAATGTTATTGTTTTAAGACCTGAATGGGCAGAAGTAAAAGTTTCGGAAGATGGTTCGGAGCTAAGTGAGAAGGAGCAAAAAGAGATAAAACCCATGGAGCGAATAAAAATGATTATGACCCGTGGGAAGGATGACCCTAAAGAAATGTATGATTTGTTGGGGACAAAGGAATATAGAAAAGAATTGGACCGGCAATTTAAAAATGCAAAATCCAATTTTAAGATTGCTATTGTAGTAGATATGTGGCTTACTGGATTTGATGTGCCTTTCTTGGATTCCATTTACATCGATAAACCTATACAGCAACATAACTTAATACAGACCATTAGCCGTGTGAACCGAAAATATAAAGGGAAGCATAAAGGTTTGGTAGTGGATTATATAGGGATAAAAAAGCAGATGAATTTAGCACTAGCAAAGTACAATAAAGAAGATGATAAAAATTTTGAGGATATAGCAGCTTCTTTGGTTGTAGTAAGGAATCATTTGGATTTATTGGCTAGAATGTTCCATAAATTTGACAGCACACTATATTTTGGAGGAACACCTTTACAACAACTCAATACCTTGAATAAAGGAGCTGAATTTGTACAGACCACCAAGGAACTGGAAACGCGATTTATGGATATTGTAAAGCGTTTAAAAGCTGCTTATGATATTTGTGCAGGAAGTGAGGAGCTCACACAAATAGAGCGGGATTATACGCACTACTATCTAGCTATACGATCCATTGTATTTAAATTGACCAAAGGCACTGCCCCCGACACTGCCCAAATGAACGCCAAGGTCAGGGAAATGATAAAAGATGCTTTGGAGAGCGATGGAGTACAAGAGATATTTAAAATGGGGGACGAATCACAATCTGAACAGGATATTTTTGACGAGGATTATTTAGCTAAGATTGATAAAATAAAATTACCAAACACTAAAATAAAACTGCTACAACAGCTTTTGGCCAAAGTAATTGGCGAAATGAAAAAAGTAAACAAGGTAAAAGGTATTGATTTTTCCAAAAAAATGGAGTCCCTTGTAAGTCGCTATAACGAAAGGAGGGAAGATGATGTTTTGCGAAGTGAGGTTTATGAGGAAATGGCGGAACAGCTTACCAATTTGATATGGGAAGTACACAAGGAGTTTTCCGCTGGAGATGATTTAGGAATAGGGTTTGAGGAAAAGGCTTTTTATGACATATTAAAAGAACTGTGCGTGAAATATGATTTCAGTTATCCGGAAGAAAAGTTAATATTACTCGCAAAAGAGGTTAAGGAATTGGTTGACGAACAGGCGCGATTCCCAGACTGGAACAAACGAGCCGATATTAAGGCATCATTAAAGGTAGGACTAATATTGTTGCTGGACGAACATGGCTATCCACCTGTGGAGCGAGATGAGGTATATCAGGATATATTTGAGCAAGCAGAGAATTATAAGAGGAATATGGTATTATGAAGTATGCTAAAAATATATTTGCCATAGAAGGGGAGTGGACCAACAGACTTACTGATAAAGAAACCATTAAATCTTCTCTTACCTTTTTAGAAGAGATATATGGAATTAAGCATATTTTTAGAAAAGTCAATACATTTAGTTCTTTATTAGACTATCTACATCAAGGAACTAAACCGAGCTATAAAAATTATGGCATTATTGTATTGGCTTTTCATGGTTCAAATAAAGGTATTGAATTAGAAGGGCAAGATATTAGTTTAACGGAATTGGCAAATAAATGTGAAGGAGTATTGGAAGATAAGTTGATTCATTTTAGTTCTTGTGCGATTCTGAAAGATGATGATGATATTAAATATTTCAAAAAAGTTACTGGTGCAAAAAAAATGATGGGGTATTCAAGGAATATTGATTTTTTGGAAAGTACGTTGTTTGATATTGCGCTCTTGCAAAAGCTTAATGAATATGATAAAGCTGGTAATGTAGATAATTATTTACAGAATAATTATCCTTCGTTATATGAAAAATTAGGTTTCAAACTGGTTTAATCAAATATTCATAAGAAATCAAAATTTTAAAAGGATGAATAATATAGATCAAAAAATATTAGCGGTAAATATAGTGGTAAAGGATTACTTTAAAAAGCACCCAAAAGTAACAAAAATTGCTGCTAAAGATATGATGGCATACTTTATAGATCATCAAATTTTTAGCAAAGATTATAAAAATGGATTGCCTATTCGTGAATTATTGAGAGATATAGATAAACTTAATCAATTAAAAGCAATACCGTTTGTTTTAGCGAAGAGAGGTAATTCAAATACCAATTGGTTTTTTGTTCGTTCTTCAAAATTATTTGTAAACAATGAAATTTCAAAGCCTAAAATAACACAAAGAAAAACCACTGAAATATCAGTTAGAAAAGATAATGATGAAAGTTATATAATTAATCTTTGTGATAAAGTTTTAGGCCAAAAAGCATCTCGCCAGCATAAATTTGATTTTCTACTAGGAGACTCTGGACGTATGTTACCCGTTGACGCCTATTATGAAAAGTTAAAAATAGCAGTTGAGTATAGAGAGAGGCAACATTCAGAATGCGTTAGTTATTTTGATAAACCAGAAAAAATGACTGTAAGTGGTGTTCATAGAGGGGAACAAAGGAAAATTTACGATCAAAGAAGAAGAGATGTTTTACCAAAAAATGGTATTAAACTAATTGAGATTGACTATTCGCATTTTAATTGTGACTCACGGAAAAGGATAATTAGAAATATTGAGTACGATTTGGCTATTTTGAAGCTTATTTTAATGTAATTATAAAAGCATTGCAAATGACTTATCAAGAATTATTAGAAAGACCGGAATGGCAGGACAAACGCTTGAAAATTTTGAAAAGGGATAAGTTTAAATGCCAAAACTGTGATAATTCCGAACCTATAAAAGAACTAAATAGGGGTTTATATGAACCCTATACCTTTACCCCTTTTGCTCATTATATAATATTTAATTCTATTAATGAGAATATTACTACTGATCGCGCATTAGTTGAACTTAAAATGGAGCCCTACCTCAAAAAAACCAGCATAATATATTTTGGAAAAAATCATCGAGGTCAATATAAAGTTTTTGGTATTAGAAATCTTAGCAATAGAGAAAATGAAATTGTTCAAGAGAATAAAGTCAAAATGGATTTTTTTTCTATGGTTTCTAATCCCGAAAGGTTCAGCGACTTAAAAATAGAATCGAATAATATTATAAGTCAAGAACTCCGAAATTATCATAGCAATATTGATCAAAATTATGAATGGGAATATTTTAGTGGTTTACATGTACATCATACTTATTACATTAAAGATCTTATGCCATGGCAGTATAACGATAAAGCATTGAAGTCGCTCTGCCTAAAATGTCATGAAAATCTACATAAAAATCAAAAAATTCCCGTATATAATTCTGAAAAAGAGTTTCATTGTATAGGAGAATTTTCCTATTGCTCTAGATGTAATGGAGCGGGCTGGTTGCCTGAATACAAGTATGTTCAAGGCGGCATTTGTTTTGAATGTTGGGGCGCAAAATATAAAGAATTAGTTCCCCTTTCATATTAATATTAAATGTTTATAAAGCTTTTTTATTCGTTTTAAAAGCTTATAAATAAAATACTAAACAATAATGATTATATAAAAACAAAAACCCCCAACCCTTTCCCCAAACGGTTGGAGGTTTTTTTTGCGGACTTGTGTAGGCTATATTCGACGGTTAGCCTCTTGGTCCTTCTTTTTTCTTCATAGTTTTAAATGAATTATTGGTTAGACATTGCATTTATAAAAAGCTTCCCCCTTCCTCGAAAAAGGGGAAGGCCTTTTTTGTTATTCAGCCGTTGCAACCATAAGGCTATTGCCCTGTGCGAACTGATTCTGTACTCCATCCACTTCCTGAAAGAACAGGATGCCGATGGCCGCAATAGCCACTACGGTGGCGGGTAGGGGAGCCCCGATACCCAAATCTGCGGTTAGGGTGGTATCTGCCCCCACCATACCGCCAATAGGGATGTAGGCGCTGTAGGCAGTTATGCCCTTGCTGTTGAAATCTTTTTCAACAGGTTGGTATTTTGTCATACTATCTACATACTGATAGTTACTCACCGTACCCAGCGACAGGATGAGCTGGAAGTGGGTAGCGCCCTCTGGGCTTTTGAGCAAACTGTCTGTATTGAAATCGGGGACAAGCCAGGTGGCAACGTCCCTATTTGCATCCAGCGTAGGCGACGCATAGGGTGCCAAAAGGATTGCCTCGAGGGAATCTGCTGGGTTGAAGGAAAAATCTACCAACAGATCTGCATTTGTTACCAGATCGATTCCCCTTCGGCCCCTAAGCCCGGGCGTCTTCAGGTTGATGCGTTTCATGAGCGCACTGACGCGCGCCGAGATGTAGCTATCGCCCATTATACCCACCATTCCCGCAAAGGCTTTTCGGAACGCTTTGCCCGCTTGGGCACAGCCACCAAACTCTGTCATGTTCTGACGGGTGGTTTTGAACTTGGCGTCTTTCATGATCCTGCTCTTGGTGAGGCTGGTCTTGGTCTTAACTAGGGATTGTCCCTTTTGGTCATAATAGGTCAACCCATCTAGGGTGCCTTCAAACTTGAGATAACTTCTATTTTTTGCCATACTATTCACATTTATGATGGCATTGCCTATGGCTTTTATAACGAGACAATGACATCTAGTTAGAAATGGGATACGACTTGGGAGTCTATATCCGTTCATGCGTACTTGTCGAATAGTGGGGAAAAATGTGTTGATCAAACACTGAAAGAAATCCTTCCGTAAGGGTATCGAGTCTGCCTTTTGAAGGAAAATATTTACAAATTTATAAAATAAGATTTTTTATTTCCAAATTTTTTAATGAAAAAGTTGCGTATTCTTTAGTTTATTTCTTAAAAAGTTAGCTGCTTATTGGGGTTGTGGGTTTCATCATGAGACGTGGGAAGTGAATTCTTATGGGGTGTGGATTGGTAGCAGCATATTTGGAAGCATCGGGTTTTGGGTGCAAGGCAAATTTCAAATTATGCGCTCCATTTTTTTTTATAATTTTTATAAAAAATACAATTGAAAGTATATATTGCAAAAGATTAAACCATCACAGCTAGGGGCCAAATCTTTTATGGAGCGTGTTATAAATATATTGATTTTATTGTTTTTTGTTTTCTTCACTTCTCTTTGTCCTGCCCAAAATTTTCAGCTAGCATCGATGTCAGAAAACATCCAAATTCAAAAAGATTCTTCTTTTGTAAACCAAGTTACCATCCTTTTTAAGGAAAGCGATGCAACACGGTTGTATCCCATTTTCTACGACACCGAGTTGGAGCAAATTTCAGATATCCAGCTTTTTGAAAAAAAGGGAAGTCGTCTAAAAAAGATCGTCCATGTAAAGACCCAGGAAGAAACTGTTGCGTTGGATTATATTACGAGTAGCAAGATTAAAATGGTGGAGATTCCAGCCGGTATGGAGGTAACACTGACTTATTTGATATCGTGTAAGGAATTGATGTATTTTTCAAGTTTACATTTTTTTTCCTACAACCAAATAGATACCCTAAACTATCAAATTAAAGTTCCGAGTGCCTTTAAGTTAATTCACAACACGGTCCATCAAGATTCCTTGCCATTTTTTGCGATGGATTCTACGATTACTGCCACGGGGGCAACTTGGAATATAAAAGTATCCCCAAAACAAGTAGCGCCGGACCCGCTACAGCTTTTTGGAATCTATAAAAATATGAATGTACCATTAATGCGAACCCTTGTAATGCCAAGTTCGTATAGCAAGAAGCCAATCAACTATATGAACGATTGGTATTCCGATAAAATAGCGTCCAAGCAGGGTTTAAGTGATTCGGTAAGGGAAAAAATTGATGCGTTAACCGCTGATGCCGAAGAACCCTTGCAGGTAGTGAATATTCTTTATGATTATGTACGGAATAACTTTAAATACGTAGCCATTGAAATAGGCATGGGGGCTTTTATACCTTCGCTTGCAAACGAGGTCTTTTTGTACAAACAGGGCGATTGTAAAGATCTTTCAAATTTTTTAACGGAAGCGCTAAAATATAAAGGGATTGCTAGTGACATTGCCTTAGCTGCCACTTTTGACCATATAAACGACTGTAATTTTCCCTCATTAAGTTCTGCCAATCATGTGATTAGTGTTGCCTATATACATGGCGAAACCATCTTGCTAGACCCAACGGATCCTATCCATAGGGTAGGTACACCCGTAGAAAGTTTACAGGAGCGCACCATTTTGATCATTAACAAGGATGGGGGTTCGTTTTACAAAGTGAATGGTTTCAGTCCGGAACAAAATGAAATTTACTATGAATTGCAGTTGGAAATAGATGCAAACGATTTGGATTTAAATGGAACGTTTGATGTGGATTATAAGGGGCTATCAAGCAATTATTTACGGCGTATCCTTCAAGATGAAGGGGAAAGGAAATTTGCCGATTTTGCCGAAACCTTTTATGATGGAATTTTTGGAAACCAGTTAGTCTCCGATGTAACCCACACAAATGAAGCAGACAATTTTCATCTTCAAGGGAAGATAGCTATTCATGGTAAAACTTTTACTGATGGACCGAGCAAGTATTTATTTATTGATTTTTTGCCCAGGCTTATAGAGAAGGAGGGGAGGGAAACACTCATAGCGGGAACGTATTTAAACAACCCCTATCATAAAAAAGTACGTGTAAACGTAAAATTGGACGCACCCATTGAAATCTTTACGCCTATTGCGCATAGCTTTGAAGGGGAGGGCATTTCATTGGATATCACCTTAAAGGCAAAATCCAATTTGGAAATTGAATGCACATATGATTTTGTTTTTGATCATATCTTAATAGAAAAGGAAAACATAAGTAAGACAAATGAAATTTTACAATCATTTAAAGAAATAATAAATGCGCCAATTGTTCTCAAAACACAAAAGAGTTAGCCTTGCGGTTATTGCTTTAAGCACACTTTTTTTAAGTTTTAAAGCTACTATCAGCGATACTACAGCGGATCCCTTCTTAACACTTTGTAAAAATTCGGATGCTTATTATACCCATTCGTATCGGGATATCACCTATCAGCAAAATTTTGTAGATAGCTATAAAAAGCTTATTTCCATCAATAATAAACTGGTTGTAAACACCCCTGCAGGGGTTGAGAAGTATGCTTTTTTAAACTTGGATGAGTTTGAAAGCAATAACTTGGAAAGTATTAAAATCAGGACCCTAAAGGCGGACGGAACTATTGTTGAACTAGACTCCAGTTTGGTATTTAGACGAAATTCCAAGCGAGAAAAATTTGGGGCTATTAATTATCCTATTCCGGCTGTAGAGCCGGGAGATACTATTGAAACGAACTATGTGTACTACGAGCGGTTGGATGTATC